>Ga0099849_1001237_pt1 | contig 11906 bp, 10 predicted proteins | sample CB_VirMetaG_4_FD_78177 | JGI IMG/M metagenome (GOLD analysis project Ga0099849, IMG submission 78177) | Freshwater to marine saline gradient viral communities from Chesapeake Bay - CB_1508_1M Viral MetaG | ecosystem: Environmental > Aquatic > Marine > Coastal | place: USA: Chesapeake Bay... | reverse complement strand
TTCGCCCTAGTTCTAATCACGCTGCTATGGTAATGAGCGGCATGGTGTCTAACGACATTCAGAACGTTACTTTACCGTACTTACCATAAAAACACATTTAAGACCTCCGGCTCCGGTCGGGGGTCTAATTCAATAAAAATTCAATTCAGCTAGTTAAAGAAGGACCGTAGTAATATACTATAGGTTATTACCTTAGGTTAACTTAAGGTGAGCTATGCTTAGCTAGCTATCTATTAACAGATAACAGGAGAAAGCTATGCCAGCTAAGAAGAAAGGCTTATGGGCAAACATACATGCCAAGCGTAAGCGTATCAAAGCAGGTTCAGGTGAGCGTATGCGTAAACCTGGCTCTAAAGGTGCACCAACAGCAAAAGGCTTTAAGTCTGCTGTTAAAGGTACTAAAAAGAAAAAGACTGGAGGCAAGAAATAATGGCTCCTAAAAAAGATCCACGTCTGGCTCGTGCTGGCGTTTCAGGTTTTAATAAGCCTAAGCGTACACCGAACCACCCAAAGAAATCGCATGTTGTTGTCGCCAAAGAAGGTGACAAGATCAAAACCATTCGCTTCGGTGAACAAGGTGCTAAGACTGCTGGTAAACCAAAATCCGGCGAAAGCACTAAGATGAAAAAGAAGCGAGCATCCTTCAAGGCACGTCACGGTGCTGATATCAAGAAGGGCAAAATGTCAGCTGCCTACTGGGCTAATAAAGTTAAGTGGTAAGCTACGGAGATAAACAGATGAATTTATTTTGGCACAATTGGTCAATACTTATTATGTCATGGGTCGGCATCCTGGTTGCTTGGCAGTTGGGATACGTCCAACACTTATTTAGTGTAGATGCGACTTATTTGACATTTGTTATATTTGGACTATGGAATATTAGCACACTGTGGCTAGTAGTCTTGTCCTATAAAGTTAAGAACGGTACTCGCTACGATGAAGCACGCTTTGGACCTATTTGGTTTATGTCTGACGCATATGTCTCAATTGGAATGATCGGTACTTTGATTGGCTTTATTATGGTGCTGTCAACAGCTTTCGGTGATATTGATCCATCAGAAGTTGAACAGCTTAAAGGCGTACTCGCAACCCTGGCAACAGGAATGGGTACTGCACTAACAACGACTCTTGTCGGGCTAACATCTAGTCTAATTACTAAGTCTATGCTTGTAACACTAGAAGAGGCTAACGCGAGGGTCTAACATGAAAAACTATCGTTCGAACGTTGCATTCATTGACCTACTATTTAACTTACTAGTAGGCTTTGTATCTCTATTTATCATTGCTTACATGCTGATAAATCCCGTTGCGAAGACCGGAATAGTTGACCCGAATATTGAGATTATGATTACCATGTCATGGGACGATAAGTCGCCTCATGATTATGATATATGGGTAGACGGACCACAAAACACCATAGTAGGATTTACTAACAAAGAATCAGGTTATATGACTTTAGAGCGAGATGATCTCGGTACTGAGTCTGACAGATTCTATGACGAAACTAGGGGAGTCTGGGTTAATATCGAAAGAAACCTGGAAGTGGTTGCAATTAGAGGCTTAGTGCCTGGTGTGTATTACGTTAATGTACACTTCTTCGCTTTAAAACAAATGAAGCCTGGTAATGTAGTAACTGTTGAAGTTACAGACATGCGTCCTTATCAAATAGTCGCAAAGCGCGATAAGGAAATACTGGCAAATAAATCGGAACATACAATGGTATCGTTTCGAGTAACTAATAACGGCAAGATTGTTGACGTTGACTACAACGCGAAAATAGATATAGTTCGCGGAAATATACACGCAGGAGGTCCACTATGATAACCACTATTGTGATATTGACTTTCCTGTTGATATCAATTATTTGCTATTGCATTTATCGCTCTAAAGTATTTGATGGAGCTAAAATGATAGCTATACCAGTATGCTTAATGCTCGCAACAACGTTAGGCGTGTACTATAAATCACAGCTTGGTAAGCCTATTAAAAGCATGCCACCAGCTGAGTGGGTTTATATACATCACGTAGCGAATAGCGAAAGAATAGAGCTATGGGTTAAAGTTGGCGGTGAATCAAGAGTTTACTGTTTTCCTTTCACCGATGAAGCTCAAAAGAAACTTGCTGAAGCCGCAGAGGCTTCTCAAAACGGTCAAGCTGTAGAAGGCAAAGAGCTCGATGTGCCACAAGGTACAGAGCACACACCTGGTAAGTTTGACTTTGATATCAGAATTATTGATAGAAGTTACACAAAATAGGAGATAGCATGGAATACCATCACTATTGCTATCTGATTACTAACACTACTAACGGTATGAAATACTTTGGTGTTCGTACATCAGAAGTGGAACCTGAGCTAGACACAAAATATATGGGCTCAGGCTCACGTATTACTGAGTCAATGAAACAGCTCGGTAAAGATAAATTTACTAAAGAAATACTGGCTAAATTCGACAACCGCGAAGATGCTATGGAATACGAAGAAGTATACATGGCAGATCACGATTGCGTTGATAGCCCAGACTATTATAACCTGAGTGCTAAGTCTACTGGTGGTCGCTTTGATTACCACGAAGACCTTAAGAAAGGCTTGACTAGCTCTCCACAAGAAAAGAACGGAGCACAAAAGATGACAACTAAATCTGAACAACTTCGTGCGAAAGACTCAGAAACCATTGCTGGTTCAGGCGAACAGACAGGTCAAAACCATGATGGTAAGCCTGATGGTCGCGTACACCACAACGGTCAAATGGGTGGTGCTCGTCCAGGTGCAGGTCGTCCTAAAGGCTCTAAGTCTATCTTCTCAAAGAAGTCAGTCGAAAAGCTTATGGAACTCGACATTGACCCTATGGAAGAGCTTGTTCGTACTTATTATCAGGTATGCGAAGATATCGAGAACACTCGCTCTATCTCTGCTCGTACTTCACTTTATAACACTCGTCAAAAGATTATGTCTGAGCTGATGCGCTATGGCTATCGCCCAGTGCCTCAGAAAGAAGAAAAGTCAATTGAACTTGAGAACAAAGGTCCTATGGCTATTGTTCTTACTGACATGGACGAACAGGAAGACAAATAATGCAAAAGTATATAGATAATCCCGGATTGCTCTTTGGCAAAAAGATTATTCAAAAGGATCACATTGTTTACGTCGGTGATGAAACCGTCATTGAATGTGATACTGTTAATGAAGCAAAAGCCACATGGGCACAACTATCACAGATTAAATTTGCTGCAGGCATTGGCGATAAGAACACAAAGTATCGTCAAGCATTTGCTTATGGCGAAGGCGCCAAGGCAACACAGCAACATACAGGATGGACGAAAACACAATGATGAATCCAGGCTCAAATTACATGATGATGCGTATGCGTCAGGCAATTGCTAAGCTCGAAGCAGAAAAGGCCGAGCTAGAAGCTATTGTTGCAGATCTAAAAGCTGCAGGTGCGAAAGCAAAGCCAAAGAAGGCATTTGAAGACGTAGAACCTAAAGCTAAACCAGTAGTCAAGAAATTAGAACTTGACGAAGAAACAACTCCAGAAAAGGAATAACACATGACAGACATTCGGTTGCATCCGGCGCAAAGCCAGATATTCCGAGACCTATTTGTTAAGAAGAGCACTCGCTATGCGGTTGCTGTTTGTACACGAGGTTTTGGCAAGTCGTACTTAGCGGCAGTAGCTGCAGCACAAGCTGTTGCAGAACTAATGCAGTTACCAGACGACGTCCCGAATAAGAATGTTAGTCTCATAGCACCTACATACCAGCAGGCGGTAGATATTTACCACCCGTTGCTTGCTTATCAGCTTGGTCTTGAACACCATGCAATTAAGCATTCATCCTACGCAGGTAAGTTCTGGTTTCCAGGCAACGTTGAACTAAGGCTTTGGTCTTACGAAAGTTCTGAACGTATGCGTGGTACCGGTCAGTACTTCGTAGTTTGCGATGAGGTTAGTTCTTGGGAACACGCACCAGGGCTCGAAGAGTCTTGGAACTCAATTATTAGACCATGTATTACTACACGTTGGTCTGAACAACAAGCTGAGATGTTTGGCGCGCCTTCACCAGGTCGTGCTCTTATTATCTCAACGCCGAAAGGCTACAATTACTTATATGATATGTTTAACTTTCAAGACGTAGATACTGAATGGAAGTCATATCATTACGATTATACTCATGCTCCTCATCTAAGTGATGAAGAAATTGAGAAGGTTAAATTTACAATTGACCCGCTAAAATTCGCTCGAGAATATGAAGCTTCATTTGAAGACTCAGGAGCAAATGTTTTCTACAACTTTGACCGTCACGTTAATATCACTAATGATATACCTAAGTTTTCTGACGGAGAAGATGTGCACGTAGCGATTGACTTTAACGTCGGTATTATGGCAGCGTCTGCCTTTGCCGTGCGTGGCAATCAAATGCACTTCATCAAAGATTATAAAGGACACCCAGACACTACATCGTTGGCTATGAGCTTAGCTAAAGAGTTCCGTGGACATACTATCTACGCTTACCCCGATCCGTCTGGTCGTGCAAGGAAAACATCAGCTGCTGTCGGCATGACCGACTTCCGTATTCTCGAAGATCACGGTATTCGCACTCGCGCAAGAAGGAAAGCACCACCAATTGCTGATTCTGTTCAAGCTGTCAACACATTGCTTAAGAACGCACATGGTGATATTAATATGTACTTCAGACCCGAATGTGCTAACACTATCAGATCCATGGAAAGAACTGCATGGCGAGAATCAAACCCTGATACTATGCAGATCGAAAAGACTGGCGGCGACGAACACCACTCAGACGGCGTGCGCTACGCGACAGAGTACTTATTCCCTGTAAGAGGGCATAAATCTAACTCTTACCGCAACGTGACATCGTTCGTTTAAAGGAGAAATTAATGGCTATTGGTCGACTAAACTCAGCTAAGACTGATTATTACTACACCACTGGCGCTAACAAAGGCGTTGGTGATCCGTTAGATAAATATCAGTCCATGCGTCCGCTTTGGGAAAGAGCCCGCGCGGTTATTCAAGGACAGCGTTATACTAAGACGTATGACACGTACCTTGACGTGATAAACTTTGACAACTTATTATTACCATTCTCAGCCTCAATGACACAGCAGCAGTATGACTTTTATCGTGCTGAAGCTGAACTACCTGGTCTTACTGCTCAATATGCAAAGACTGTTGGTGGCTCATTACTGAGAAAAGGCGTTCACTTAACTCTGCCTGAAGATGTTGATCCGGCTTGCCGCGATTGGCTAGTGCACGATTTTTGTGACGGCAAAACAATGCATAACTTCCTAGATATGGCAATTACTGAAGAGCTACAAACTTCACGCTGCTGGATTCACGTTGACTACCCGAAGGTAGACCGTGAACTCACTGCTGAAGAAGCTAAAGCTCTTAACCCATATCCTGTGCTCATAAAGCCTGAATCCATTATTAACTGGAAGACCGGCGTTAACCCTATGACAGGTCGTAAAGAACTTGTACGTGTGTTAATACGTTCTTATGAAGAGGCTTATGATCGCTCTGAATTCCACCCGACTTATCGTGATACTGTAATGGTTCATGAGATGACCGCACAAGGTTATCAGGTTCGTAAGTTCGTTCGTACACATGACGAAGAAAACAACGTGCCTATTATTAACGGTGACATTCAGCAATACTACAACACCGCTTCAGGTGGCGGTATGGAAGGCTCTGGTGACTTTGAACTCACCGATACTTTCACACCACTTATGAACGGCGAACGTATGAAGATGATTCCTATGTTCCCTCTCAACGGATCAGTCGAGATTGAAGAACCTATTCTTCAGCCTCTGATCGACAGAGAGATCGCCCTTTATAACAAGCTATCTAGACGTAATCACCTATTATATGGTGCTGCTACATACACACCTGTAGTTGCTTCCGATATGTCTGACGAAGAGTTTGAGAACTTAGTTAATTCTGGTCTCGGCTCATGGTTGCGTGTTCGCGCTGATGAAAGCATTTCAGCTCTTGAAACACCTACCGACGCTCTTAATGACATGGAAACATCTATCAGCAACAGCATCGAAGAAATGGCCCGAATGGGTATTCGCCTTCTCAATCCTGAAGGTTCAGGTAACACGTCAGGTGTTGCACTAGAAATCCGTAACGCTGCTCAGACAGGACAGCTTGGTAACCTTAACGTTAAGGTATCAGGTCAGATCCGTAAAGTCTTAGCGCTTATGGTAAACTGGAAATATGATACAAAATACGAAGCTAAAGACTTCGAATTCATGCTTTCAGGTGACTTTAACCCAGCTCCACTTGGTTCAGACTGGATGCGCTTGTGTACCGAATGGTATCAGGCAGGCATCATTCCTCGCTCTATGTTCCTTGAAATTGCTAAACAGAACGATATCGTACCTAACGATTATGACGACTCTGTTGGCATTCAGGAAATCGGCGAAGATGACTTGGTCGTACCAGTACGCGAGCAGTTTGACGTTTCAAACGCAATGGACGAAGCTAAAGAAATGGCTGGCCGCAATCAAGTTGGTGGCAGCGATATGAAGCCTCTCCGTGAGCGTACGAAACCAGTAGACGACGGTTCAGGTTCACCAGAAAGGTAATCAAACGAAAGGCGGGTAGTCGAAAGGCTACCTGCCACTTTCAGGAGAAACCTATGTCTGCAAATAAAGACTTATATGATCGTAGTGTCGATCACGCAGCTAAACTAAGGCTGCACGAAGAAGAATTACAGATTCAAGTGGCTCGTAAAATGAGAGCACACGAGGATCGCTTACAAAAGCTATTTGCCAAGGATGGCAGATCAGCTAGCTATATGCGTGAGCTGAAGCGAGCTAACAAAGATATATTTAGCTTTGCCAATACGTCTATCCGAGAGTTAGGCATGGCAGAACTAGACTTTCAAGCTAACAGCTTAAACAAAGCAGTTGGCTCAATATACAAAGTCAACAAGCCGCGTTCGCTCCCTTTTATCGGTCAGATATCTGGCGCTAAGATTAAAGGTAATCGCAACTTAGAACAGCAAGTAGGTTCAATTATTGAAGGCGAAGCAAAGCGTATCGATGCTTTCCTTAAGCGCAATCCTACAGCTAGCAAAAAAGAACTATTAGACGGTATCAAGCAACAGAGCAAAATGTCTCGCGCACAGCTTGATGCTCTTATGACTACATCAATAACTCAGACCGAAGCTGAGGCATTGACAGAAACACTCAAAGGAAATAAACATGTTATTAAAGGATACAGATTCACTGCGGTCCTGGACAGCAGAACTTCAGAAATCTGTGCACATCATGATGGTAGAGTTTACGATATTGACGATAAGCGCTATCTTCCGCCACTACACTGGAACTGTCGTTCAGTGGCTGTACCTGTCACAGTGGACGCTGAGCAATTGGCGGCTTCAAATAGTCGCAGGGTTAACAAACGGAAGCTTAAAGCTGCTGACACATCTTACTTCGATGGACGAGTTCCGACTGTTGAGGATTATGATACTTGGCTAAGGCGTCAACCGCTAGACACTATTATGCGTCATCTTAATTACAGTGACGAGAAGTATAATCTGTTTGTGCAAGGCAACCTGAAGCTTAATCAGTTTACAGGACCAAAAGGTAAGTACTTGACTATCGAACAGCTACGTAAGCTAGACAATGCTGCTACCTCATTTAATCCTGTAACACAAAATCGCTATCAGCCTGCTAAGAACCACGACTTTAAGGTAGCTGCTAAGAACGTTGATGATTTATTGACATCTCCTGCTGCCAGGGAGCAACTAGAAGAGCTTTTCATAATTGACTCTAACGCTTCACTAAGTCCGTTGTCTACGACAGACTTTCGTGGTGTTATAAGCAAGACTAAGCGTAACAACAGGTTTAGGGCTAACACACTAGACGAAGATAACTTTTGGTTTGATCCTACTACAGGCGAATCGTTTAACCCATTAATTTATAGACCTGATCCAGAGACGCTAACATCTCGTATTGCTAAAGTTAAAGCAAGCAAGATACTTAACAAAGAGCAAAAGCGCTTTATTGAAGAGTTTAGTGATCAGCTAACAGATAAGCTATCAACTAACCAGCGTTCAGCTGTGGTTGAAAACCTTCGTATCGTATTCGAGCGTCAGCTAAACCCTGCGTCAACTAACTTTGGTCAGCCATGGGCTAACTTCACAGCGGTTGTCAGAGGCGAAATGACTAACTCAGTACAGAACGTTTCTAAGCTTATGGAGACACGTGTACGAGTTCGCTCTAACGTTTACTCTCAGTTTAATGGTGTTAATAAGCCTGCTGGCGTTAGCATTCTTGGTAAAGAGCGTACCTTTAACGACATTAGTAAAGACATACGTAAGAACCAGCGCTTTGTAAATGACTGGCGTGACGGTAAAGGCTTAGAGCTAGCAACAAAGCTTTATCTAAAAGGTAAAGCGCCTATGCGAACTTACTTTATGCCACCATCACAAATCAACGAACTTGACTTTAAGAAGAAAATATTAAAGTCGCTTGACAACGCTCTTGAGCGAGCTAATCTACCTAAGCGTGCTTATAACGCTATGAAAGAGCAGCTTGCTGTATGGACACGTAACCCAGTAGAGGTAGCTGAAGATGCTATTATTGATTTTGCTAATGAGACTAGAGCTCGCTGGCGTTCATTCATTGACCTCGAGTTCTTATACCGTAAAGGAAACTTTAGTCTTCGCAAGAAGATTGTTGAAGGTTCGCCTGCTACGCAACGCAAAGCTATTAAAACGCTTTCTGCTGCGATGGAAGAAATCGGTAAAGGCATGTCTACTGACTATGATGCAGTAGCTATTGCTATCGGTAAACGCATTCGTAAAGACTTTCAAACAGACTTTCCATGGCGTAAGCCTAAGCTAAACGACTATCACAAAGACGGTAGCCGCTTGCTTAAAGAACTACAAGAGATGAAAGTTATTCGTGTTAACCACGCAGTTAAAGATAGGCGCTCAGCTATCGACCTAGACACAGGTAGACCAGACGCAGGCGCTTTTAAAGAAACTACTATGCGTGAAATTGAAGCACTAGACTCTGATCTTATCGATTTGCAAAGAGCCAACCGTGAGCTTTATGTCGGAAGACGTATTGGCATTACTGACGAAACTCAAGTGCCAAGGCTTAAAAAGAAAGGCTTACTATACGAGGACGCTTATGGCACAACTATTAATGAGAAAGCAATTACTCGCTCTGCATCTTCAAGATTTGCCGGCGATGATGATGTTCTTGGCCGTCACTTGGACAGAGATTTTATTGACCAGGTAACGTTCGCAAACAAACAAAAGTGGCAGTTAGATAATGACTTCACTAAATTTATTGAGGATGTTGTGTATTACACTCCACGATCTGATCGTCGTGGTCCTAGGACACCCAACGGACTCAAAGACCTGATTCATAAACGCGGTGAACAAGGTTACGGACTGATGCAGTCACTAAAGTGGCATCGCCAAAATGGCACGCAATGGTCTAACCTCCACCAATGGGATGGACGTGGTCGTTTCTATGAGCAAGGCTATTTAGCTGCGACTCGTGGTGAAACAATCAGACCGTTTCTACAATCACCTAAAGCTATCGGCATGACTGCTAACGGCTTAGATGAGCTTATGATTCAGCTTGGTGCTACGATAGGCGAAGGCGTTGAGACGCTTTCACAACAAGGCAGAAGAGCGATCTTCATGCGTAATAAAGACGACTTAATTGAGCTCGGTTCTATTATGCAAGGTCGTTACAGACAGCCTAATCGTAACATTGAAGACTTCCTCAATCATCGTCTTATTGCGGGACATGATGCTGAGGAGATTCCTAAGATTGCTAGGTACGCACTGGAAGTTAAACGCATTGATGATCACCTTCGTAAGGCTGGTTATACAATGGAAACAGCTATACAGAGCAGAAAAGGCTTAGCACACTTGAAAAAGTATAAGACTACACTGATGGTCGAAAACGATGCGTCTTCATCTGGAGCGCAGATTATCGGCTTGTCTACTAGAGACAGACAGATTGCAGAAATCTCTAATGTTGTTCCGACAACTTCAAAGCAACGTCTATATGACATCATTGCTCAGAGAACAGCTTCTGACCCACGCTACCGTAAGATACAACGCTTAGGCGATGATATCGGATGGGAAGACTTGGCGAAGGCAGCTAAAGCTCAGAACATGGTTACATTCTATGGTGCGGGTGAAGCTACTCAGATTGCAAACATTGAGGCGAAGCTAGCTGAACGTCTACTAAAGAAGACTAATCAGGTAATCATATACAAAGATAAAGTTCCAAGTAATCTGAAAGATAATGATAGAGTATTCTCTTATCGTGACATTTCAGACACATTGAAAAGAGAAATAGCAGAAGCAGAGTTGGCTGGACTCGATGCAACTAGTATGCAGCTTAAGAACCTAAAGAGCGGTATTGACGATGTAATCCTCAATGAAGCTCCTATGGACTCTAAGTTGTTACACATGGCTCGAGACACTCACTCAGATGCAGAGATGTTTATTGAGAAGCTTACAAACACTCGTGAAGGACTCGTTGGTCCTAAAGAGTTTGAACGTATCAGCTCAATTATGTCCGAGTATCTGGCCGACTTGGCGCCTGATACTGAAGAGTTTATTAACTTCTACAAGGACGCAGCTCGTAGCTACGTTCCTGTTAGCGGAACCGTGGACATCCCATGGGCAACCTTTGATGGTAAAGTGCTTACTCAACGTTATCGCCCTAAGGTCGAGCAAAGCATCCAGTTTAAAGATCCGGTTACGGGTCGTATGGTGTCAAACATTTATCGAGACGTCGTAGATGATGACTTCCTCAAAGGCAAAGGATCAATCGGAGATGCAGTTACTGGACTCGGAGTTAACGGAAACCACATGAACGATGCCGCAATCGTAAGACAATACTGGCTACAAAGCCGCAAGTCCGACAAGCGTGTCGCTACAGTACACGATGGTTTCTTCTCACACTTAGAAGAAGCTGATTGGACTAAGGTAACACTTAACGACCTCTATGCAGAGGCTGTTGAGTCCAACCAAATTAAAAGACAACTTAAAGCAATGCGTGATTTCGCGCTAGACAACCTTAATAAAAGCAATATTGCAGCTCGCAGAAAGCGTGTAGACAGTTTATTAGACAACGTACAATCTGGCAACTTTACTAGGCAACAGATTAATGCAGCTATAGACACTCTACCCGGACTAGATGATGCTCTGTTAAAAGCCGCCGCACTTGATCGTCGTACGCTCTCAGTGCAATTAGGCAAATATCAGAACACAGCCATTTTGAATGACGTCAGTGACAACATACAAGACGGTTTTTATAGTGTCGGAAAGCTTAATGAAGCGATGAAGAATATACCTGCTCTTGAAAAGGCTCTAGTTGCTAAGTTTAAAACTAATAAGGCTGGAATTCTAGATCAGTATAGCAGACATGGTGCTGCTCGTCGTCTTAACAGAGCGCAGCAACGTCTTGATGCCGGTACTCTGACTGAAGGATCTTTCTTCAATACTTTCGAACAAAATCTTAGAGAGCTTGACATAATCTCAGTGTCAGGTCTTCGCAAACGTATAGCCGCAGGCGAGTTCTCAATGCAGGACTTTATAACCCAAGGCTTAAAACAAACAGCTAACCCGCTTGACGCAAACGCAGTTAATGATGTAATTGCTTCGCTGATAGCTTCAAACAAAGGTGGTATTGACCCTGACAAGCTTGAGAAAGGCTTAAAGGCTTATTCTAAGTCGCTAAAATCTTCTGCTGCTAAAGAGAAGAAGATGATTAACGCTTGGTATGATGAGACTTTAGAAGCTGCTCGAAAGCGTGGTCTTATAGACAAAAATATCACTAACAAAGCAACAATTAGCGAGCTTGATAAAGTTCTTGAGAAAAGAACAGCAGGCAAGTTCAC
>Ga0099849_1001233_pt1 | contig 11931 bp, 7 predicted proteins | sample CB_VirMetaG_4_FD_78177 | JGI IMG/M metagenome (GOLD analysis project Ga0099849, IMG submission 78177) | Freshwater to marine saline gradient viral communities from Chesapeake Bay - CB_1508_1M Viral MetaG | ecosystem: Environmental > Aquatic > Marine > Coastal | place: USA: Chesapeake Bay... | reverse complement strand
TGGTAGAAAAGATACTCCAATATGCAGGATTAGAGATTAGAGAAACTGAAGTCCATCAGACTGCAGCTAACATGGAGCAGATGGATAAAATAGAGCAATCACAACAATAATGGCTTATTTAACCGAATATCAATACTATGCTAACGAAGGCAATACTCCAACTGACATAAATTGGGGTAGCTATCAGTTCATAAGTCTTAACGATATAGTTAAGAATTTCATGTTGATGTACACTGGTAACGATACTTTGCTTAATAATATCTCCAGATCAAGGGTGATATTCTTTGCAAAACAAGCCATCAAAATGTTGAATTATGATGCTTTAAAGCAAATAAAAGTATTGCAATTGGATGCTAATGACAGATTAAACTTCATTCTCCCGTCCGACTATGTGAATTTTGTCCGAATATCTGTGTACGAAAACGGGATGCTTTACCCGATGTCCGAAAATGTCTCTGTCATGGCATCCAATGAATATCTCCAAGATAATAGTGGAGCGATACTTTTTGATGAAAGCGGCAACATATTAAAGCCTGAAAACTCAGGGATGGATACTGACAGAATAAGTCAAAAACTAAAGACTCAATTCCTTAGCGATGTAAACAGCCCGTTCTACGGTAATTATGGCTATGAGTACGAAGGTTGTTGGTATTTCAATTTAGATATTGGTGGTAGATATGGTCTTCAAACAAGCACAGCTAATGTAAACCCTGTATACAGAATAGACAGAGACCGTGGTGTTATCCATCTAAGCTCTGCTGCTGCAGGTAAGTCAATTGTATTAGAATACGTATCAGATGGTATGGAAGGCGGTGATAACGACCTTATAAAGGTTAATAAGCTTTTTGAGCAATACCTTTATCTAAGCATTAGAAACCATCTTCTATCAAACAAGTTAAACACTCAAGAGTACATAGTCAGAAGAGCGAAAAAAGAAGCTATGGCTGAATTGAGAAATGCCGAATTAAGAAACAATGACTTTAGCCTTCGTGCGTTGTTAATGCCTCTTAGAGCTAAAGACCAACAGTTAAAATAAATGCCTAAGTTCACAAGAGCCTTTATAGCGGGTAGGATGAATAAGGACGTTGATGAACGTCTTTTGCCTAAAGGAGAGTATGTAGATGCTCTTAACGTAAGAGTAAACTCTACAGAAGGCGGAGAAGTAGGTTCTGTTGAAAACTCAAAGGGTAATGAGAAGCTTATAACTCTTAAGTACGAAGACAATGGTACTGAATATGAGTTAAGCTCTTCAGCAAGAACTATAGGTGCTTATGCAGATGACACCAATGAGATTATATATTGGTTTGTGCATGACCCGCAGTTCTCTCGCGGTACACTTGGTAAATTAGATTTAATTGTTTCTTACAATGCAAAGCTTAGAAGTCTCACTTATCACGTTATAAGCATCGATGATGGCGGTGGTCAAAAGACCACACTGAACTTTGATTCAGAGTATTTAATTACAGGTGTAAACCTAATCGATAATTTCTTATTCTTTACGGATAATCTGAATCCACCAAGGGTAATTGACATCACTAAGTCGTATGGTGTACCTAACAACAGTAATCAAGATACCATCGATGCTGAAGAAATATTAGTAATCAAGAAGCCACCTATCAAAGCTCCAACTACAGAACTTCTGATCATAGATGGAGATACTTATTTAGAAGATAGATTTATATCTTTTGCCTATAGGTATCAGTATGATGATGGCACATACTCAGCCACATCTCCCTTCTCACCACCTGCTTTTGAGCCAAGCGCATTTGATTTTTCTACAGATACCAATCTGAATAATGGTATGAAGAATCGATTCAATGCAGTTTCGATAGGTTACGAGACAGGCAATAGTTCTGTTATAGGCATAGATTTACTCTTTAAAGAAGCTGATGACAATGTTATAAAAGTCATCAAGAAGATAAATAAGGACGTAGAAGGTGTTCCGGACAACACGACACAAACTTTTACATTCAGTAGTTCTAAGATATTTACGATACTCCCTGATTCAGAGATATTACGTCTTTACGATAATGTGCCGTTATTAGCTAAAGCACAGACCATATTGGGTAATCGACTTCTTTATGGTAACTACGTAGAAGGTTATGACCTATTAGATTCCAACGGTAATGATGTAAGACTTGATTATTCAGTATCTGCTCAAAGTGAAGATGTTGGCATTGATGTGTTAGACACAAACACGATAGCGGATGACGATTACGATATAGATGGTAATGTAACCGTGAACGACTCTACGTTTGTTATTGACCTTACAGGAGAACCCTTACAACAAGGTGACAGACTTAGTATTGACATCACCTTCGAAAGAGGAAACACGTCTAATTCAGCAGGTGGCGGCAGCAGTCAAGCAGCCACAGGAAGCACAAAAGTGTCTTTCGTCTTTACTCTTCCAACCACATACTCATCTCCAGGACAGTTGTTTTTGGAAGACAGCGCTTTTATTCAAGCTTTTGGCTCGGTAGGTAAAGGTCCACAAGGTGTTGGAGAAATAGCCAACTATCTACCTGTTCCGCAATCTTGCGAAGGGGACACATTTACGGATATATTCAATTGTGCCGTGACAGATAAGCTGACAACTTACAACAAAATAGAAAGCTTTAGCTTGTCAAGTAGCGTGAACAGATTAGTCCCTGTGCAATGCGCTAACGTAAATGGTAACGATGTAGGTACTACAAGTAGCTCTCCCTTTTTTAAAGTCAAGCTTTTAGCGATGAACTTTGACAACGGGTCTAATAGTTTTTTCGAGTATTACAAGATAACAGGAATAAGTGCTATATACGAACAAGCATCTACATCTAAGAGCCTTCACAGCGATAGAAACTATGAAGTGGGCATTGTATACTCCGACGAGTTCGCAAGAGCAACCACAGCTTTGGTAAGCCGAAACAACAGTGTTTATATACCTTGTGGGATGTCGGATAGAAGAAACTATCTTAGAGTCACAATACCAACCACCCAAATAGCCCCATCATGGGCTAAGAATTACAGATTTGTAATCAAACCAGATAAATCTGGATACGAGACTATCTACTCAAATCTTTACTTTACTGACCCTGAAGATAAAGCTTATACTTACTTTCTCCTTGAAGGAGAAAATGCCAATAAAGTAACTGAAGGAGATGATTTGATTATAAAAGCGGATGCTAATGGCGCTTTAGAAGTTTGTACTTCAGCTAAAATCCTTGAAAAGAAAGCTCAAGAAAGGGGTTTCTTAGATGGGTTATCAACAACAGAAGACCCCGATGGTGGTGTCCCTTCAGGAGTGTATATGAAGCTAAAGACAGAAAACTTCTCTGTGGCTGACAATGATTCTTATGTTGATTTAGGAAAGGTGGAAGTGTCAACTGAAAAATGGCTAATTGAAAGGTATGGCTCACAATTTCCTTTTTTAGCATATCCATTATTCAAAAAGTCTGGAGAAGCTATTGATTTACCGCAAGGGTCAAGAATTTCGTTTAACATCGTCTTTGAAAGGAAGGGACCACAAGATGGTAACAATAACTGCGAAAAAAGAATATACACTTTCCAAAAGTCGTTCACTGTACCGAAAGATTACGACAACTTCAAACTTTGGTGGGATGATCAAAATATCGAGCAATACATAGATGAAGGAGTTCAAGATGTAGGTTTAGATGGCGGGGATGTTAAAAATGTATTTGATGAAACTATTTACCCTAACATAGGAAATGCAAGTGATTTTATCATAGGGGGAGTAACTACATCTCAAACAACTAACAAGCTTTTAGATAATAATACTGATTTATCAAATGTTCCTCCAGGAGCTGTTGTGTTGAATACAGTAACTTTTGAAACGGCTAATGTTACAGGGAGAGGTGTAATAGCAATAACTCTTGATGAAGACATCATGAGATCAGGTGACAGTTATCAGATATTTACTCGACTGTCGGCTTACAATTTCATGAGAACTGATTTAGAGACTAACTATTGGTCTTTTATCGAGACATCTAATGGATTGTATTTAGCGTTAACCGGCACAAGGAGTTGCGGTCCGAATACCAAAGGGCGAAAGTCAACCATATCAGCATCAATAGAAATATTCAGAGCTTCAGAAATTATATTCGAAACAGAACCTATAGACGCAAGTCCAGATATTTTCTTTGAGTCATCTAAAGTTTATGATATTCAAGGTGGGAGACACTTGGGAGATGGTGATGAAGATATAGACCAAAACTTTAATACAGGTCAAGCTGCTGTCATTCAAACTGATTTCTCAAACTGTTTTGCTTTTGGGAACGGTGCTGAATCATACAAAATAGAAGACTCTATCAAGGGCAGGACTTTTACCTTAGGTAATAGGGTAACTGCTGTTGCTGCTCAAGATTACAAGAGAGCGCATAGGTTTGCCGACATAACATACAGTGGTATCTACAATGACGAGTCAAACGTCAACAAACTAAATGAATTCAACTTAGGTCTTGTAAACTTTAAAGTGCTTGAAGATTCATTTGGAGACGTTCAAATACTTGATGGTAGATTGACTGACGTTTTGGTGCTTCAAAGCGATAAAATTAGCTATGTACTTGCAGGTAAGAACTTATTGTCTGATAGTACAGGCGGTGGTTCTATAGCATCAGTACCTGAAGTATTAGGTACTCAAATAGCAAGAAATGAAGAGAATGGCATTAGCTTTAACCCAGAGAGCTATGTACACTATGAGAATTGTAGATACTTTACTGATGCAAAACGTGGTGCTGTAATAAAACTTGAAGGCTCATCTTCTTCGTCAGATAGACTCGTGGTTATATCTGACTATTGGATGAGAACTTGGTTTAGAGATTTGTTCTTAGATTCTTTTGATACTGAGAAGCTTGGTGCTTTTGACCCATACATGGAAGAGTATGTATTGGCATCAAATGATAATCAGCTACCTACTGAGCAAGAAAAAGTGTCTTGCGGATTATTTAAGAGCTTTGAAGTTCCACCTAACAGCCAAGTCACATTTACGGTTCAGTATCCACAAAACATTGGATTAGCGCCAATACAATACTTCCCGCAGAATTCTCCTGCTATAAACTTTGAAGTATCAGCGCTATACAACTCGATAACCACTTCATCGGGAGCTACTACCACATCGGGGAGTTTTAATGTAGATAAGAACGCAATATCCCCAGCTACGGCTGAAGTAACCATAGATAACAACGACCTTGAAGATACTCTCGAAATCACAATAGGGGTAGGATGTCCTGTACCGGAAGAGCTGACCGTTGTGAAAGTTGTAGTTACATCGAATGGCGATGAAGGCAAAACCATATACTTCGACTACTTCTTTGAAGATAGCCCGTACACAGGACCTGCTCAATCAGAACAAGCAATATTTAAAAACCAAGAAACACCTGCTGTTACTAAATTCTCAAGCTCCACAGGAAACCAAGGTAAAGCAGCATTCCCTAACGATGGGTCTACAGTTACCGTAGGAGTAGAGAAAAGAGCTACTGATACTTTCACTTTTGATCCTGCTATTCACAGGTTCTTATACCTTAGGTCTAATACTGTTTATACAGACTCTCAATCAGATGTTTTGTCTTTAGTAGCTGCAGCAACCAATATAACACCTATAAATACGGTTACCGCAGGTAGCGTGTATAACGGGGAGTTCACAATGCCTGTGACAGGCAATTTCCTATATTTGATATGGGATTTAAGAACAAGTTCATCAGTAGAATTAACTTACAACCTATCAAGCGAAGTAACAGCTTGTTGTACATAATATGGCTACATTTTATATAGATACCACAAGTTTTGAGACGGCATCAGCCGTATACACAACTGCTGACTTATCAACAAAAGCGGCAGATGGGTTTTATTCTGATGGCGGAATATATAGAGAGCAGTCAAGTGGAATATTACTAGATCCTACTGACTGTCCATCATGCCAAGTAGCCTGTGGTACTTTGGTGTCGGTCACATCTGTAGATGAAGGTGTGTACGATATTAGCTTCAACGCAGGAGCTAGTACAGGAGCTATAGGTATAGAATTTGACCCAAGTAGTACTCCGAAAGGTATTCGGGTTGAATATGACGGGACCATCTACACAACAGTTGTTGCGAACGGTGTTGCGAAAGGTGGAAACCAAAGAACATTTGTTGGACTATCTGATAATGACTGTGGTATAGCTAACAACAGTAGAATATTACCTATATTCAAGTACAAGGCATCAAGCTTTATCTCAACTAATAACACGGATTCATTTAGCGTACAGCAGTCAGCCCTTAACCTGTCATCAACAGCACCAGGAACAACGACTTTAGTAGTCCCAAAACCAAATGCATCGCCAACGGAAGTAAAGATAAGAATTTACGTTGTTTGCCCAAGTGATAAAGATTTTGATATAAAAGCTGTATGCCCAGTTACTTTAACAGGATTTAATGCGGATGATACAATTACATCGTCAGCAAGTGGAGCTTGTGCGTTAGGCGGTAGTTATGGCTCGACGTTTTACAATTATCCAATTAACGGAACTGCAGGAGTACCTGCTGTAGGAGACTTCGTGTTTACAGACGCTAATGGAGTAAACCCTGTACCCGCAGGTTTTTATAATTACAGCAATTCAGGCACTGATTCATCAATGGAAGTTGATTCTAATGGCGTAGTTGTCTCTATAGAATCATGCGTAAGCACTGTGTTCGTTCAGTCTGCCTTAAATGGGTTAGGTACGCTTTCAGCAACAATAACAGTAACATCAACTTAATGGCAGATTTCACTTTATCATATTCAGACAGTTCAGAAGGGTGGCCATCTTTCTACAGTTTTGTACCTGATTGGATGGTAGGGATGAACAATCGTTTCTACTCGTTCAATAAAGGAAATCTGTATTTACACAATAGTGACAATGCAGCAAGAAACAACTACTACGGGGTTCAGTACAATACAAAGGTTCTTACCATCTTTAATGATCAACCTTTAGAGAATAAGATATTCAAAACCATATCCCTACAAGGTGACGATAGTTGGGATGTAAATATCAACTCAGACATCCAAACAAGCGGCAGGATTGACCAAGAGTGGTTTATCAAGAAGGAGCAAGAATGGTATTCCTACATAAGAAACTTAGGCTCAGTACCTGTAGGAGAAGAACAGTTGAGTCAAAGGTCAATTAGTGGTATAGCGCAAAGCACATCGGTAACAGGTGCGTCTGGTGCTTTAATTGCTAATTTTGATTTAGCAGTAAACATAGGCTCTTTTCTTTCAGTTGGTGACTACCTATATTACGCTGTAGGTCCAAGCTTCTCATCTCCCGTACTTACAGGTCAAGTTACTAACATAGAAGTTGACAAGCCAAATAGCATCAATAGAATAACCTTTGATGACACTATTGGTGGTGCTACAAATCCACCAAATCAGACTGATTACTATCTTTTTGTAAAAGACCAAACAGCCGAATCACACGGTATATTAGGGCATTATGCAGAAGTTCTATTGGAGAATGATAACATCGCAATAACAGAGCTTTTCGCAGTCTCATCTGAAGTAATGATTAGCTATCCGTAAAAAACATATCTTTGCTATATGCCACTTTCGATTAAAGCATTAGCAGAGAACGATTACCAAGACACTTTATGTGGGTGGTGGGAAGCATGGGGTTGGCCTGTGCCGAGCAAAGAATTCCTACCAGACAACGGGACCTGTGGATTTATGGTCTATGACAAGGACACTCCTGTGGTCGCGGGATTCCTTTACAAGACCAATTCAAAAGCTGCATGGGTAGATTGGATTATCTCCAACAAAGAGTATAGAGGAAGAAGAAAACAAGCGATATTATTACTGCTTGAATCTTTCAACCAAGCAGCAAAAACCATGGGATACGAATACACTATAGGTATGACTAAACATCAAAACCTTATAGAACATTACAAAGCAGCAGGATATAATCCGACAGACACGAACACAACAGTACTTTTAAACATATTATAATGGCAGTAGGGACAGCAGCAGCAATATCAATAGGATTGTCAGTAGCAGGAGCAGGGCAGTCGTTTGCCCAAGCGGCAAGGCAGAACAAGCTAAAAAAAGAAGCTGAAGCCGAAGCTAAGAAAGCAGTTGACAGAGCTAAGAAGAGATTAGAAGTAAACACTTTCGAAGCATTAGACTTACCAAGAGAAGCTTATGAGCTTGAACGAGAAGCAGTTTTATCAGCTGGAGCGCAAGCTACCGAAGCCGCAAGAGAAAGCGAACGTGGCGTAGCAGCTACCGCAGGTCGCGTTAATGCAGCTCAGAACCAACAACTTAGAGCGAGTAGAGCTGACATGGCTGAGAACTTGTTCAAGTTAGAGCAATTAAAAGCTACTGAAGAAGGCAGATTGGCGGATATGGGATTTGATTTAAGCCTATCTGAAGCTGCGGGAGCGCAGATGGCTGCTCGTGACGCTCAGATGGCAAGAGCGCAAGCTATCACAGGTGGTTTCATGGCATTGCAAGATGGCGCTCAAACAGCTATACAAGCAGCTCCACTTTACGCCAAGAGTCAATCTGTAAAAGCAAGAGATAAACTGTATAAAGCGTATATGGATACTAATCCTGATATGGATTTTAATCAGTTCTTAACTGAACAGGGAGCTATTAATTTAGCAGGGGTTACTGACGCTTACAAGATAAATGAGTTGACGAGTGGTGTTGATGCCAATGTTTACAAAGAGTTACTTAAAAGGTTAAATGCAGGTGAATTTACATACGGTAACACGCCCGTGGTTAATCCTGATCCGATAACTCCAGGTGGTTTCGGAGGAAGTGATAACGATTATTTTGGAGTAGGGTATAAAGAAGGATAGTCATGGCAGAAGAGCAAGGTACATTTTATAATTACGCGAAGAGAGAAGCTTCTGATTATGTCAATTGGGGGCAGATAAGCCGTGATATGACTACGATGCTCAACGAAGAGCAACGTATACGTCAAGAAAAAAGAGACCAAATAGATGAAGATGTCCGTAAGCTAAATCAAGAGCTAAACAACTCTCCAGAAGCTTTACATACAGGACTAAAGCAGTGGAGTCTTGATTACGCTGACAAAGGAAAGAATTATCTACTGATGACCCATAAACTGTTGAAGTCGGGTCAGATGGATGCTAAAACATTTGTCAGAAACAGACAGAATCTAAACGATGCTACCGAAGAAGTGTACGCCATGGTTAAATCGTACAACGAATACCATAAAGAGACAATGGAAAGGATGAATACCGGTCAGTCTCAAGAGCTTGAGCATTTCTTAGCAGAGCAAGTTGAAGGATTTGGTCAGTTCTCTAAGAACGAACTTTACATAAACCCTGCTAATGGTATGGTTAGCGTGGTAAGGAAAGGTGAAGACGGAGCTGAAGATTTTATATCTCTCGCGTCTATGAAAGGTGCTATGCAAGGCAGATACGATAAGTTCGACACTCAAGCTGAAGTTAACAAAGGAGCAGAGTACTTAGGGAAGTACATGAAGGATTGGCGTACTACTGACGCAAGAGATAATCCAGAGTACGATGGGTATAAAAACAAATTCATAGAGTCATTGATGGCTAATGATTATCACTTATCAAGCATTCTTACCGAAGACTTGTTTGATTTGGGTATTTCTCACACAAGAGACGAAGATGAGTTTAACAACTCTACTGACAAGATATTAGTAACCTTTGACCCCGAGTCGGGTCAGCCTAAACTGCGTTTTAAAGATGAGCAGAAAGAAGCTGTAAAAAAATACTTGGATGAGCAGTTTGAAGGCATGGTGGATAGAGAATTGAAAAGATATACACCATTGAATAAAGGCAACGTTGGTGGTGGTAGTGGTAAGAAGGAAAAAGTAATCATATCTGACTTGGTGAATATCTTTGGGGGTAATGAATCAGAAGGTAAGTCATCCATGCATAGAGTTTTATCTACAGGTACTTTCCAAGGAGAAAAACTTAAAAAAGTTCAGAGAGTAAAAGATGATGACGGAAATTACTCATTGGTATTTATTACTGAAAGTGGCAAGAAGACAACCCCTATAGATATTAGTAATTCTTCGGCTTACGATTTTATTAAAGAAGCAGCGGCAGCATTCTATGGGGATAAAGGATTGAACATAGATGACGCTATAAAACTTGGTGGGTACACGGTAGATCAACTGAAAAATACACCAGCTACTGCTTGGACTTCAGATGTTGAAACATCAATAGAAGAACCACCAAAAGAGTTGACAAGTGATGAAGTTATTAGTAAGAAACTCAACTTGTTGAAAGAAGGTATTACAGATGATGACCTAAAACTCAATGGTAGTTTCGATGAAGATGAAGCTAAAGAAGTAGTTCAGAAATTGCTTGATGATGCAGGGATTAAGGGGGAAGTCATGGTAGCTCATGGGGGGAGAGACATGATTAAAATACAGCTACCAAACAAACCAACATCTGATAAGTGGGATGTTAATGAGAATTTAATTCAGGAAGTTATTGACTACTTATCAACTAATTACGATGTGGTTGATTTTGAGTTTGCTCGTGAGCAAGGTAGGTATAAAGACATCATTAACGATGACATGACTGCAGTAGAAGAAGTTACTGAAGAAGAGACTGAAGAAGAGACTGAAGAAGAGACTGAAGACGGTGGTTTAGAAATGCCTGAAAAGATATAGTATGTCAGAAAACAAGGATTATTTAGACAAGGTGTATGCAAATTTAAAACACGCATACAAAGACAATTTTACTACATCTGTTGAAGACTTTAAAGCAAGAATGTCTTCTGAAGAAGGTTATGCTGATAAGGTGTATAAAAATCTAAAACACGCTTATGGTGATAATTTAACCACAAGCTTGGAAGATTTTAAAAAAAAAGCGTTGTCTCAAGAAGAAATTCCAAGCGTTACATCTACTTCAGAGCCTTTGGACGGGAGTGGCGAACCTGGTTCTACTGCTACAGAGACTGAGACAGAAAGTGAATTCATAACTCCAGACTTTTCTACAAAAGATGCGCCGGTAAGAGAAAAGATGGACTTCAGCGATTTAGATCCTGAAGGTTGGGTTGTTAAGCCGTTGCCACGACTAAGCGAAGAAGAGCGCGAAGGCTACCCTTATTATGGTCGAGATAAAATATCCATGGAAGGCGATGGTAAGCTTCACATAATGGATAAGTATGAAGAATTTAGAGATGTTACAATAGGTGAAGACGGGGAGATAAAGTTCGATAGGGAATACAAGAACATTGAAAAACCTGACTACTACCAAACCAAATCAGCAGAATACAAGAAGTCTTTAATTGGATTTCAAGATAACTTAAACAAAAGCATAGACGAATCTAAAGGGATTAATGCTTCTTTAGAAAAGTTAGTAGCAAGGCAAAATGAGCTGAATAGGCTATACGAAAATGGTCAGATAGAATACGATGATTTCAAGTCTCGATTTGATGCTAACAATGCTACCATTGAAAAGGCTGTGTCAAGAATAAAGACCTTATCGGCTAATGCCGAGAAAGACTACAGCAAAATGATGGCTGATTTTGGTAGGTTGTCTAAGCTTGAGTTGCAGAAAATGGAAGCCGATGGCAGTATACCACAATGGCTGTTTAATCGTTTTGTAGGTGGATGGGAAGATATAGGTGAAGGTATGGTCAATATTCTCGGAGATGCTTTGTATATGACAGGCATGATTGACGAGAAAGCCTATAAGCATGGTAAGAAGAGCATAGCAGAGCTAGGAGATAAAAGCGAAGAGCTGTACAGATTCGGTGTATGCGATGAGTACATGGGAAAGAAAGAATCTACTTGGGTTGGTATGGCTGCAGGTGGTGTAGCAGCAAGTGTCCCTGCTATGTTAGGTGGTGGTGCAACACTATTCCTTCAAGCATATCAAGGCTCTGAAGACGCGATGAGAGACCTGGATATACCTGATAAGGATAAGATACTTTTAAAGACAGGAATAGCCTTCACAGTAGCCAAGCTTGAG
>Ga0099849_1001232_pt1 | contig 11932 bp, 21 predicted proteins | sample CB_VirMetaG_4_FD_78177 | JGI IMG/M metagenome (GOLD analysis project Ga0099849, IMG submission 78177) | Freshwater to marine saline gradient viral communities from Chesapeake Bay - CB_1508_1M Viral MetaG | ecosystem: Environmental > Aquatic > Marine > Coastal | place: USA: Chesapeake Bay... | reverse complement strand
TAAAACCTATACCAAAGCAAGGAGAGTATTAATTATGTACGGCATGATGAAAAAGAAAAAACCTATGAAGAAAAAACCAGTAAAGAAAAAATCTTCAGTAGGTAAGAAAAAGAAATCTTACGGATATTAAAATGGCAACAAGAAAATTAGGTGAGCCTAAAGTAGGTAAACAAGAGCCACTTGGCAAGGTTAATAATATTCAAATGGAAAAGAACCAACCTAGTAGTGCTAACTTTCCAGATTTAAATAAAGACGGTAAAACAACCCAAGCCGACATTCTTATTGGTCGTGGAGTAGAACTTTAGTAATGGCTAGGACTGTAAAAAAACCTTCTATGAAGGTCAAAAAACAAGGTCTTACAAAAAGACAAGAAGCTGCTTTAAAACGGCACAACAAAGGTACTAGTGCTGAGCATAAAAAGTTTATGAGAAGAAGATTGCTTATGGGTGATACTATAAGACAAGCTCATAAAGCTTTTAAAAAGAAAAATGGCTAGAAATTATCGTAAAGAATACGATAACTACCACTCTAAACCTACTCAAAAAAAACGTAGAGCTGGCCGTAATAAAGCTAGAAGACTTATGGTTAAGCTTGGCAAAGCCAAAAAAGGTGACAACAAAGATGTTGCTCACAAAGACAACAACCCCTTAAATAGTATCCCAAAAAATATTAAAATGGAGGCTAGGAAATCAAACAGATCATTTCCTAGGACTAAAACAGCAAGAAGAAGAAAATGAGTAAAGGTTCAAAACGACGCCCAAGGCAGATTAGCGAACATGAATGGTTCGCTAATTGGGAACGGGTGTATGGAAAAAAAGATGGCAGTAAAGAAAAGAAAAACAACAAGTAAAAAGAAAGGAGCTACTCCTACGAATCCTAGTTTATATGCTAGAGTTAAAGCTGAAGCTAAACGAAAGTTTAAAGTTTGGCCTTCTGCATATGCTTCTGGTTGGTTAACTAAAACTTATAAACAAAGAGGCGGTAAGTATAAATAATGGCTAGCGCAAAACCAAAAGGTGGTTTAACCAAATGGTTTGGAGAAAAATGGGTAGACATTGGTAGGCCAAAGAAAAACGGCAAATACCAACCTTGCGGTAGAAAAAAAGCATCTACTAACAGAAAAGGTTATCCAAAGTGTGTTCCTGCAGCAAAAGCTGCTAAAATGACAGAATCACAGCGCAAGAGTGCTGTACGAAGAAAAAGAGCTAAAGCCCAAGGAGTAGGTGGTAAGCCAACAAGAGTAAGAACTTATGTCAGAAAAAAGAAAAAGTAAAAAAGACCCTAGATTAGCAAGAGCTGGTGTATCTGGTTTTAATAAACCAAAACGTACACCTAATCATCCTAAGAAGTCTCACATTGTTGTTGCTAAAGAAGGTAGCAAAATTAAAACAATTAGATTTGGTGAGCAAGGAGCTAAGACTGCAGGCAAACCTAAAAAAGGTGAGTCTGAAAGAATGAAAAAGAAAAGAGCTTCATTTAAAGCAAGACATAGAAGAAACATTGCTAAAGGCAAAATGTCAGCTGCCTATTGGGCAAATAAAGTTAAATGGTAACTCGTTCAAGCCACACGGCTCGGAAGTAGACTTTGTTGTAGTCGAAGGAACGCACATCTATAAAGGAGGTGCGTATGACAATTACAACACGACTAAGTTTTATAAAAGCAGTAAAAAAAGATAGAATAAAAAAGAAAGAACAATCGTATAGGTTGTTTTTATTAAAGAGAGGAAAAAATGATTGAATTAGTAATTGTATTAGCAATTGTTGCCGGGGTTGGGTTTGTAGTTTTAAATCCTAAGTATCCTGACAATGTAATAAAGTGGATTGCTAAAAAATTTAAAAAATAGAAAAAAACGACGCTCTCATTTGCCGTGTAAGGCGTTTTGTAGGGGTTCTAGGTACTATGAGTCCAGTTTTGCAGAAAATTTGTTAGACGGCGTCTTAGGGGCTACTAGCACTTTTTCGGCTCTTAACTGCCTAATTTGGAACCCTTCTTGAGCATTTCTGATATTTATTAGCTTTTTTTCAGTATTTTGCAACAAATCCCAGTCTCTTACTTCAGAAGCAGTACGTCCACAACCTTTACATCTTAGATCGCCCCATTGTGTAACAGTGCAATTTCCAATGCAAGGTGAATCTGCAAGACTAGAACAAACCCCATTTAAGGAAGTAAGTCTTGTATATCTAGTTTCCATTTTTTACGTCTATGAGTTTATTTAAGTACCACTGGGCTTTTAGTAAATCTTCCCCTTGGTTCTTATACTCATATCTCCATAAATATTTCATTATGTTTCCTTTTAGGTATCCCATGAACGCGTCTTCAGTCATACTTGCTTCGATGGCTTTGATACATTCAATTCCCAGCCGATTATGGTTGTAATGTGGCGGGTGGTTTACCATATCTTTTTTTATTTTAGGCATATTTTCTCCAAAAATGCAATGTAATTGTCGAACGACTGTGCCATTCGATTAAACCCTCCAACACAAATTGAAGGTAAGTTAGGGTTGGTAAGCAGGCACACTTGGTCTTTAGAGGCAAAAACAATATAAGCCGGCAGCTTATGGTTTTGTGCTCTGTTTATCCAGATTCTTTGTTGTTCAGATAAGTTAATTTTTATTTTTGAGTTGCTCTTTTTAGGCAGCGTTTCTTTGTATTTGTACTCAACAAAACAAAAACCTTTAGGGCCAGAGTAAAAAGCGTCGGGAACACCCCCATGATAAGGGTCATTTATTTTCCATTTGTACACATCATTTGAAAGTTTTTTGTGTACTTTGTTTATGAAGTCCTTTTCTTTCAAAGTATATCCTAGTGAGATACCGCCTTATTATGGCAACTATGGTCAAGAGTACAACTTGAACTATAGAAATCAATAAAGCACTTTGAGTAAAGTATAACATAACAAATAAAACAAGCCACGAGAGTGGAAAGTTTATACAAAAGCCCAGCATAGTATCTGTAACAGATTCTATAAAAGCAGGTTTGTTTAACTTATGTTTCATACAAAAAAGTGCGGCTTTTACACCGCACTATCTTCTCCTTTTAAGAGATTGATTCATACAACTTTTTAGAAGCTGCATAATCTTCATCAGTTACCCAACCTTGATTCTCAACAGCTATATTGTAAAACTTTTGAGAAGCTCTGTTTTGGGTTTGAGCAGATGACATTTTCCATAAGGAAGAAAATCTATCGCCTCCTGCTAACTTAAGTTGAGTATTCCATTCTCTAGAAACTCTAAGCTTTGATGATGAACAGTCAAAGATAAAAGGTTGTCCAGAAAGTTCGCCAGTTTCTGCGTCCTTTCTAAGCAATAAGTGAGATTGAGTTTGGATAATGTCGTAGTCTTCTACGGCTAAACCCTCAGCTTCAAGATACGTATAAGCATCTTTTTGTGAGCTATAGCTTCCAACTAAACCTCCACCTTTTTCTCTTTTTCTCCAGATAACAAACTCTTCGGTAAATTTAATGTTTATTACATACATTTCTTTACCATAGTTTTCTCTGGTAATAGTGTTTACAAAGTCGCCTGGTTTAGCGCCTTCAATGTATTCACTATGGTTTTCATCGACTTCGTTAGACAACTGTTGAAGTTGTTTAACGCGTGGAGTTTGCAAGTGCTCGGCTGAAACGTCTTCATTACCAAGACCTGAACTCTTTGATACGTGCGTTGGCACGTTTTTAGCTACTAATGCTACATCGGTCATATTTCGTCCTCCGTTTTTATTTCGATCTGAAGTTAACTTTGGTTAACTCCGTAGCTTTTACACCAGGAACATCCTGTCCCATTTGCTGTAATTCTCTGTAGGCAGTTGCTGACGCTCTCTTTTGCATTAACTCAAACATACCAGTTTCAGCTATATACTCTTGGAAAACATCCCAATTTTCTACAGTTGGCACAATCTCTTTTTTAATAGAAATTGTTGCCTTATCGTTACTAATCTGGTCAATTCCTTGACCTTCTAACATAATAACGAGTTCGGTTTCGAGTTCACCCTTAATTTTTTTAAGAGCAGATTCCTTCTCTAAAAGTTCTTTTAGGTTGGAACGAACTTCGTGTAATTCGTTTAATAAAGTATCCATACTTTTTTTCATATTAATGTAGGACCTCCTTCGTCCTGGGTTGTGACATATGTACAGTATCAACTAATGACAATGCCTCTTTACTTGCTTCTTGTAACAAAGAAGAAGTGTCTATTTGTTTTTCCCACAACAACTCACTCATCGCAAACACTAATGCTGTAGCTACAGCTTGTGGGTCTCTTTTAATAATTTCGTCTAGTTTTTCTTGTATTTCTTCAGGTATTATCACGATGTTGTTGTCCTTTTTCATTTTTTGTTTCCGATAAGATATGGAGTAAATTCTCCATTTTACCTAGTTTACCATTTAATTTTTTGTATACCTGTTTTTCCCAAGTATTTTTTGCTGTGATTAAGATTGTTTCTGTTTTTTGTTTTTGACCTGCTCTGTGTATTCGTCTATTAAACTGTTGAAAATGTTCAGCTGAATAAGTAGGTGAACACCAAATGGCTGTTGTAGCTTTTGTAAGAGTCAAACCATGCGATGTAGATTGTGGGTGACAAAACAATACTTGCAAATGCCCAGCCTGGAATCTTTGTACAATGTCTTTTCGTTTGTGAGCAGGTACACTACCGTCAATAACTTCATAAGATATTTTTTCTTTGTTAGCGATTTCGATCAACGCATCACGTTCGTGCTTCCAATTGAAAGCTACAATACTATGTTTGCGTTGACCTACTAACGTCATCACAAGGTTGTATCGCTCTTTGTGTATGTAAATAGGTTTACCTGTTTCATCGTAAATTGCACCAGACACTAATTGTAAAAGTTTCTTTACACGAGCCGCTGCATTGACAGCGTTTACAGTTCCTGAAGTTGTGTACAAAACTGACTCATCAGCTAATGTATTGTACATATGTTCTATTTTAGGAGATAACTTACAATAAACATTCCTGGTAATGTTGTCAGGTAAGTCAATACAATCGCTAAGGCTGTAACGAATAGATATGTCAGATAAACGGTTGGCTACAACTTCTTCTATACCTGGTTTGTCAATCCATTCATTAGCAAAGCCGTTGAATCTTGGTGTACAAACTTGTGACCTATAAGACCAGAAACGTTCACCTAATCGTTTGCCTTCATCAATAAGGTATACTGGATGCCAGAGGTCTAAAATAGAATTACTATTAGGAGTCCCAGACATAGCAATTCTATTATCAAAGTAATGAATAATAGATTTGATATTTTTTGAACGCTGAGCCTCCCGATTTTTGAACGCAGTGAATTCGTCAATAACGAGGGTGCTAAAGTCTTTGAGAAAATGTGTGTTTTTGCATAAGAAGTTAACAGCTTCGAAATTAGTGATAACCATGTCGAGGTTATTATCTTCAAATATTTTTTTCCTGTTTTTAGCATAAGCAATGCCATATTGTATACTAGGTTGAAACTTTTGTATATCTTCTGCCCAACTAGCTTCTAGTATAGACAAAGGTGCAATTACAAGTGTTTTACCGGGTCGATTTGTAATAGCGTCTAATACAGAACGTGTTTTACCCGTGCCAGGGTCTGATGTAATTAAACACCTTGGAGTAGATAATATAAAGTTAGTAGTTACAGTTTGATGCTCGTAAGCTTTAGGGATATTTTCCATAATTCGTTTTCCATGTTTCGTTCTTAATCGTTCCAACAACTAATATCTGGAGGATCATCGTTGTCGTCAGTTATTATTATAAGGGCAAATAGTGCTATTACAAGAACAATAATAGTTGTAAAAATTGAGTCTTCAAATAACATTAATCATCATCTCCTTTTTTAAAGTAAAGTAATATTACGTAAATAAAAATAATAATACCTACACTACCAATAGCCCATCCAATTTGTTGTGTAACATCTTGCCACCATTGGTAGGTAGCTAAATCCATGGTACCGTTGTATACCATACGTTCTAAATCACCATTCATTTTTTCTCCATAAAATTTGACTCGACATAGAGTATTAAGGCTACTCCATTGCCCTCATTGAAACCTATCAATGATTTTCGGTAAATAATTTGAGGTAAATCTCCGTATTTGCCGAGTCAAAACTAGTAAGTTATTTAACGCCCCATTCACAGATAGGATATTCTCCTTCTTTGAATGAACACCATTTGCAATTGTAATTGCTAGGATTAGGTGGAAACTTCGTGGCAGAAGTCATTGTTAAAGCTCGCTCTTGTAGTTTAGGTAAAAACAACATAGCTTCATCTCGCGTATATACTTGAGTGGTAGTTTCATTTTGGTCTAAATACCAGAATTCAACTTGTACACTTTCTAAGTCTGGATATCTGAAGAAAGTTCCAATTGCATAGGTAATACCTTGTTGGCTATGCGAAATTTCGTTACCTATTTTTTTACCTGTTTTGTAATCTATAACACGAGCTGAGGTTTCTGTTTCGTGATACAAAGCATCTAATTTAACACGAGCCCAAACTTCTTTATCTAACCAACCACAAGGTTCCCACTCGATTGTAAACCCCCACTCACCTTCAAGTTCTACTTTAGCATCTGCATATGCTTTTTTTAGTTCTTCAAATTGTTTGACAAACTTGCTGCATGCGGCTGGTAGTTCTGCAAGTTCACCTTTTACATAATCTTCACACTCCTGGTGAATTTGTGTACCACGTTCTGCAGCAGGTCCAAAGTTTTCTTGGACACGTTTTACTTTAGAAATATAAATCTTATAAGGACAGGTTTCGTAAGTTTTTAGGGAAGAGTGTGACCAAGCTGGGACTAATCCTAACTCCGTTTTAGAGCCCACCTCAACTACATTTATTAAGTCTGGGCGCTTGTCTTGTACAAGCTTCATTTAAATAAATATCCTATGTTTTAAGCTTTTAATAGTTTAAGATCATTATCTTCAAAATGTTCTTTTATTAAACTTTCACGAACATTATTATTTAATTTCCAAGTTAATACAACCCCTCTGAGGGTTTTATCTTTAACTCTTTTAACAGAAGTTGAAATGTTTAACCTAGACATTGCTTTGGTAAAATCTCTTTGAGAAAGCTTGTTACGACTGTCAGTTAAAATATCGTACATTAATTTTAATTGACTCATTGGTAAACAAATTTCTTGTCCAACTTTTGCAATCCAATCTTTTAAATACCTTTGTGCTGTACTTACAGGGCCGGCGTCAAATGTATTTGTAAGTGGTATTTCTAAAATATCTATAAAGTACTCAAGGTTTTTCTGTCTAATAGCAAAAGCGAACTCTTCTAACACAGACATTGATATTTCTTTCATTTGAGACTTAGCTTCATTTTCTAATGTAGTGTGAGCCATTTTGTTATCGACTTGAAATGTTTGTAAAACTCCTGCAAAAGTAAACAATTCAGTATCCAATGTATCTATGTTTTGTAGTAAAGTGGGGTGAACGTTTTCTATTTTTTCTTCTTGACGTGGACCTACATTGTAACGTCTGTCACCATCTTCGATTTTAACTGCATCTCCTCTGTTAGTTAAAAAGATAAAGTTACAAAAACTTGGCAGCTCTACTTGGTTTGTACGCATTGCCCTAATAGTTAAAGTTGGCTCTGTTACTTGGTGTTTAAGTTTATCTGCCATACGCCCCACATTACCTGAATCATTCATTCTGAATTCATCAACTACTAAAAACAACGCAGTACGCATATACAAATTAAATTGTTCTTCAATGTTTTCTAAAGAACGCATTGGTACTTGACCTTCACCAAACAAAGGCTTTAGAACTTTATGAACTAACAAACCTTTACCGGTACCAGGTACGCCTGTAAATATCCAAGCTGTCATTGTCTTTCTTTTGTTTTGATAAATATAAGCTAGCCAATTTATAAAGTGTTCAAACTCTGTGACACCATTACCTAAAACATGTTTTATTAGTTTGTAAATATTAGGCGTTAATTTTTGTAAATTGTTTGCTGTTCCATATTCTAAAACTTGTGTTTCTTTTGCTTGTAACATGTAAGGTGTACGACGGTACAAGTTAACAAAATATGGAGCTTCTTCAAGTTCAATACCTTTTTCACTAGCTGGGTCAAAAACAACACGAGCATCTGGAATAAAGTCAGGTACTGTACGGTTGTGTGTTCTCATAAAATCTTCTAAAGAATTTTTATTAGTAGGAGTTAATGGATATTCGTCAGAAAACTGTTGAGTTGCATCGTTAAAAATACCATTGTAATAAGTGTCAGTATGAAAATCTCTAAGAACAATTGGTTTTAATTTTTGATTAGCATTTATTTTATCTGCAAAGATTTCAAAAATACTTTTATAAAAATCTGGATCGGCTTTTTGTATTTCCCATATTGGTTCTCCTTTAAAGTTATACATGTAATGTGGGCTTTCTAAAATAAAGTAATAAGCTCCACTGTCGCCTCCGTTTACATTGCAGTTAACATAGGGTTCTGCAACACGACAGATTTCAATAGTCATTTTGTCTGGGTTTTGCAATACATCTTGGGGCTGCCCCTGAACTGTAATGTTTGTTACTTTACCTGTCTTTTTTGGTAAGTTTTGTTTTTTACGTAAATTGTCTTTTATTTGTATTCCTAAGTTGTGAACACGCTCAGGGTTATGTATATAACTAGACAAGTCTAAAGTTGCATTAGAATTTTTTACGTACACAAAACGGTCCCCAGCTATTGGGTCTTGTACATCAACAAACTTAGGGGGAGCTAAATAAATCAATTTAGAATTATCTGCAACCGAAGGGTCAAGAATGTAAGACAAACTTTGACCATTAGCTGAGAGTTTTAATTGATTAGATAAAAGGTCTGTTTCATAATTTAACATCTTCATCCATTCTTTTAATGTTTTAGGGTTCATTGGTTGTTTTAAGAAAAAGAAAAGATGTAGGCTTATTTTATTGGGTTTAAAACCTAAAGAAGCACTAGCTTGGGCAATGTAAGATACATCTTGAAAGTACTCAGGCAATTGAGTAATAACTTTCTCAGCTAAGTTTTTTAAACTTGTTATCTTTTTATATGGTAGTTCTAGTCCGTCTATATCAATAACTAAATAATCTGATGGAGCTAAACGGTCTGCAGCAAAAGCTCTTGATTCATTTTTTAGTTCTTGTTTTAAAGGACCCTTGTGTAAACACATTCCCTGGGACGCAGCCTTTTGTAATGTATCGTAGAATTCTTTCATACCTTTATGGGTTTTAGGTATGTCGTAAGTTTTTGAAGTAAAGTTTTTTACAAGTGGATATGGTTTTGTACCATCTTGTGTTATTTCTTTAACGAGTGGTATTTTAGCTTTTAGAAAAGTAACGTTCATAACACCTCCTATGTTACTTAAAATTTAACTGTGTTTTTTATTATATATTTCTTCTCGATCAATTATAACAGATTGGTCAGCACTAAAAGCTAACTTAACTTGTTTAGGACCTAAGGCAGTAACAGTAATAGTACATAGTTGTTTATCTTTGTTATAGATTATCACAGAATCTTTTTTCTTTCTTGTTAGTACTAAATTACTCATTACTTGTCATACCTGTCACTGAAATTCCCTTCAGCATCGAGAGGGATATCACTACACCATTGTGGTGGAGTTTTCATTATAGACAGAATTTTTTGTAATGTCAGTTCTTGGTCAACACTTGACCCTATAGAAACAATTTCATCGTGTACTTGCAATACAACATCTACTTCTTTCAAGCGATGTATTTCTAACATTTGTTCAGTAATAACAATACGAGCTAGAGCTTGTACAACGTTTTCTGTTAACCGTGGACCATGTGTCCTGGTTGGTGTTTTGCCAGCAAAATAAAAGAATTCACCTGATGTGTATCTTAATTGAGGGTATTTTAAATGCATACCATTTGGCAGCCGGAGAGCTTTGTCTTGTACAGTCAAAGGTCCGTACTTAACGTTCAACGATTCACGGTTCATCATAGCAAACAATAATTGTTTACAACCATGCCAGAGTCTGGTGATGTTTGGGTATTTAGCTCGGTATTGACTAACAATAGCCAATGCCGTCGAGTCTGTAATTTCCACGGACGGGGAACCTGACTTAAGTGTTAACTTAAATTTGTCAGGCCCCATTCCGTACCCCAAACCGAGAATAGCTGTTTTACCTACGTAGCGCTCTAATTTGTCTTTTTTTGTAATAGTGCGACCATAAATGTCTGAAGCAAATTCACTGTACACATCACGTCCAGCTGCAAATGCATCAACCAAATCAGCTTCTTTTGCTAACCAAGCTAACATACGAGCTTCGATATTAGACAAGTCAGCAATGTACAGAGTTTTGTGTGGGGGTGCCATAAGTGCTGTACGTAACTGGGAACCGCGTGGCAAGTTTTGTAAATTAATCTTATCAAGACCACCAAACCTACCAGTGTGTGCTGCGTAGTACCGTAGTGGTACACTAAAAGTACCGTCAGGGTTGGTTGCATTAATCATACGTTCAGCTCTGGTTTCTTCGATACGTGACTTAACAGCTTCTCTGGCATCCCATATGTGGTTGTACTCAGGATGAGCCCGGCACATTTGTATGTAACCAGAATCTGATTTACTAAAGGCAGGAATCATCTTACCAGTAGCAGGGCTTTTCTTTTTTGGAATAACAAGTTGTAAATCGTTTTCTAAATATTCACTAAACTTTTTTTGTGAAGCTAAAACTTCTCTAGTAAGTCCACTGTTTTTTATAAGGGTTTGGGTCTGGTCAATTATTTTTTCTCTGTGGTCTTTTAACATTTCAGTATCAAGCACAAGCTTAGGTTCCACAAACATACGAACTGTTAAATCAATCAAATCAAGTTCTTCTTGAGGATAATTAATTATTTGTTTGTTAAAGATTGCATAAGTTAAATCGACGTCTTGTATGCAATAACCGGCAATAGATTCTTCAACATCAGGTGGCAAATCAACTATGCCTTTAGCTTGAACAAGTTCATCACCTTTACGCATGCTTTTGTCGTTTGGAAACAAACGTTCAGCTACATGCATCAATCTTGCAGATTCATTTGGGTGTATACCACGAGCCATGGCAGCAGTATCGTAATAGAATGCAGGTTGATGTCCGTAATATTGTGTAAGAATGTAAGCGTCAAACAAAGTGTTGTGACAAACAAGAGCTACGGAACTCCAATCGATTTGTGTAAAAAAGTCTTCACACTCATCGCCCGGCACCCATTGTGTATCTCCATCTTCTAACTTAACGCCTACACCCCACACTTTAAACTGTGGATGGTGAACGTATTCTACGGTTGTAATCTTAGATAAACTAAGGTTGGTGTCATAGTAAGTCTCAAAGTCTAGATATAATTTCTTCATACTTCTTCCTTAAAGTCTTTAAGTTTAGTTATTTGATCCCATTCTAACCGTGAAATTTTTGTGAACTGTTTACGGTTGGGTAGTTTAAGCCAAACCCATTTGTGTCCAATAGAACGAACTTGAACGGTTAAGTAACCACTTTTCCATTTGCCCATTAACCAGTTAGTAAAACTGTATTTTTTCATTTGCTACTTTCTCCTTAAAGTATTATTGGGTTGAGGGTCTTATATTTCTTTCTTCATAAGTAGTAAACAAAACTTTGCAAACCGGACATTTACGTCTGCGGTAAACCATCTGGTCTGCAACTAGTCTTGAGTCAATTACTTTTGTTTTAGTATTGCACTTATGGCATTTCATTAATCTGCTGGTATAAAACCTTCACCTGAAACATCATCTGGACCATTAGGTTGACCAGACATATGTTCGACATAATCTTCCCACGTATGGTAGTTAATGTCAAAACCATCCCAAGCCATAATAGTATTCTTTACGTCTTCGACAGTAGTAGAAAATTTTTCAGCTGCTGCTTTTAATCCATAAGCAAAAGCATGATCATAAACGTCATGCATATATCTTTTTAAAGCTCCCATAGTTACATCCTTAAACAACATTGTGGTGTCC
>Ga0099849_1001222_pt1 | contig 11984 bp, 19 predicted proteins | sample CB_VirMetaG_4_FD_78177 | JGI IMG/M metagenome (GOLD analysis project Ga0099849, IMG submission 78177) | Freshwater to marine saline gradient viral communities from Chesapeake Bay - CB_1508_1M Viral MetaG | ecosystem: Environmental > Aquatic > Marine > Coastal | place: USA: Chesapeake Bay... | reverse complement strand
TCTTTCTTCACCACTAAATCTTTTACATGTATAATAAGGCATATCATCCACTTCTTTGTCTTGAAGTATTTTATCTGCCGCTTCTCTTTCTTTCTCTTCGTACTCTACACTAGGGTGGGAAAGATTAAGTTCTTTCTCCTTTTCTTTTTCAGTGTCAGATAGAATGAAGTCTATAAAATCATCCATCTCATTGTCTTTATTTTCCATAATAATATAATTTTAAATTAATTATAAGGAAAAAAAATTTAATAGTAAAATTAAGATTGTTCAAAAATGAAAGTAATACCTGCAATATTTATTTCGATTACTTCATTATGTTTGAAATTTGGGTTGTTGTTGTTTGTCTTAAAGAAAAGTTCTTTATCTAATTTCTCATGTGCCTTTTTATCTATAATATACTTTAAAGTTAACCCTTCTGTAGGGATGTTATCATTATAGACACATTCATTTGCTATTTCTAAAACTTTATCTAATGTCATTTTAAAATAATTTTGATAACTTATTTATCGTTCTCTTCCACCAAGAAACTCTTATTTTGGTAACTTTATTACCATTTTGTTTAATGTGTTCACCTAAACCGTTTCGAATCTCTCTAATAAACTGTTCTTTCTTTAATTGTGTTTTTTCTTTATCTAACGCAATTAAATTCTGTTCTTTTTTAATTTCATCCATATTTCAATTATAATTATAAAATTCTTACTAGTGAAGAATATAATGTTGGAAATAGTGGATCAGGTAAATTATTCATAGAGAACCATCCGTAATCTATATTTTCATCACATAATTGTACATCGTATTCCTTATCACAATAACCGATATAAAAATGAAACATAGGTACTAAAGAATTATCTACTTCAAATAACTTAAAATCTATATCATCTGATTTTATTTTTGTTTCTTCCCATAATTCTCTTTTAACCCCTTCTAAATATTCTTCTCCTTCTTCTATACCACCAGAAACAATCGACCAACTTAATGGGTAAGTAGATAATTTATTTCTTTTTAATAATAAAAATTTATCAGTATCTCTACACACTAATAAAACTCCACCGTATCTTTTCATCTCTTTACCCATATTTTCTATTTTTTAACGTCTTCAGGATTATTATCTTTATCTAAGAATTTTAAATATTCTTTACCAAATTCTACAGGATCAACATTTTTACCATCTTTAATATACTCTAAATGTAAATGATTACCTGCAGATGGACCTTTATTTCCGACAGTACCTATCAATGTACCTTTATTTATTTTATCACCTTTATTAACAAAGAATTCATCACAATGTAAATATCTACTTTTAGTCCCATCAGTATGTTCAATAGTTAAACTCCAAGTACCTTTATCAACTACTTTTCCTGGTTTAAATAAGTAAATATATGTACCTTTTGGGTATGTATAATCTTGTCCTAAATGTTTATGTCTTTTACAATATCTACTTTCACCCGCATCACACAATGACTTTATCTTATTTCTCCACCCAAATCCAGATGAATTATCTTTAGGTGTAAATAATAATTCATTATCAATATCTACTAATGTTTTATATTCACTCGCACCTTCTGAACCTTCTAAATCAACATATGTTACTAAATTTTCACCATCTTTTACCTCTTCTTGTTTAAAATGTATAATATTACCCTCAACTTTTTCTATTTCTTTTAGGTTTTCTAAGTATTTTTTTATTTTATCCCAATCATTCGCTACGTCATCAATATTTTTTTGTGAAATAGTTACTTTATAATCATCAACCCCTTCGACATGAATATGAGTTTTACCTAATTCTTTGAAAACGGTGTCTATTTTTGATATTTCGTTATATAATTCTAATTCGTCTATTTTTTCTTCCACACCATCGGCAAAAGTCATCTTATCTATTTGTTCATTTAAGATTTTTCTAAAAACATCTGAAATATCTTCTTTAGTTATATTTTCTTTATCAGTCACCATAAAATCTATTTCTAATTCTTCTATGATTTTTCCTTTTTTTTCTATAATGTACGAATTATTTTTGTTTTCACCCAATATTTTATTAACTACTATACTTTTTATTGGTAACTTCTTAAAAAATGAGTATTTCCCCAAAACTTTGTCTAAATTATTATCGACAATATTTTTTTCTTTTACTTGTTCTTCTAAATAAGGATATAATCTATCCATTAGGTATCTACTCCAATCATTTATTAACTTATGATTTGTGTTTTCTTCTAATAGTATCTTATTATACTGACTTTCCTTTACTATAATTCTCATTTTTAGTATATTTCTTTTTATATAAATATCATAATTAAATTAATAAAACGAATATGAAAGAATTGATTTTAATAATTTTAGTATCATACGGGATTTCAAATATTATAGTATTTGGTTCTATTTTCGAAAAATTAAGAGATTACGCTATGGCGTTCAGTCCTAATTTTTGGGGTAAACTATTAACCTGTATGATGTGTACTCCTTTTTGGGTTGGTTTTTTCCTTTCATTAGGATCACAACTAAGTGGGTTTACACAATTTTCTCCTTTCTACGGAAATGGTTTAGAAAATATATACCTATCTTTATTTTTAGATAGTTGTTTAATTTCTGGTACAACTTGGTTAATTCATACAGTACAAGAAAAATTAGAGGCATAAAAAAAGAGGGTTTTTTAACCCTCTTCCTTTTCTAATTCTTTTTTAACCTCATCTTTCGGTGGTAATTCTACCTTATTAACTGTTTTAATATTTTCACTAACGTGCCTACCTGAATTTGGTATATTCTTAGATATGTCCTCTAAAGTAGGTTCAGTGATAGTCTCAAAAGTAAACTTCAACTTTTCTAATTCTTTTAAAGGTTTATCTGTAAACAATGTTTTTAATTCTTCAATCTTAGCCCTTAATAGAATTAACTTATTTTCTTTCTCTATATTAATATTGATTACATATTCTGCATGACTAATTACAATATCTAAGGCATCTTTAGGATTTTTAGGGAATAACATAAAGTAATTTTTGTTGTTACTTCCTGGTTTATATGAAACGTCATTAGACTCAAACATATCCCAACCCTCATTAATCATCATATCAACTACAGGTAAATCTTTAACAAATCTAATTCCTGTCACATAAGGTCGTAAGCTATTTAATTTTTCCTGTATCATTTCTAAATCTTTATTCCATCTATTATTGATAATACTATATAAGAAATAGACAACCCTAACACAAAAAGAGTAGGTTTATCTAAAACGAATCTTTCTTCTTCTCTTAAATTCCTAATTAGGAAGAAACTATGTCGAACTACGTTCAATATAGATAATACTAATAGTAATAAAAAGAATTTATTTAAAAGGATGTCTATCACCTTATATAATTTTATTTATACAGTAGCTAAGTCTGTTTTCTTACGTTCAGAAACTTCTACTCTTATTGATTGGCAAAGATTTTTAATTTCTTGACAAGTTTTTCTTACTCTTGTTCCCGCTGCTTTGTTACCTTTATCGTTAAATTTAGTAACATCTTCTTCTAAACCTGCAACTAATGCTTTTAATTCTTCAAATTTTTCCATTTTTTTAAATTTAATTTTTATTATTATACATTTTCTTTCTCCATATTATTAGGTTCTGGAGTAACCTGTGTTAAATAATCACTCATAACAGTTATTTTATTGTTTGTTTCTGTTAGTTCACTCAAAACTGAATCAAACTCCATTTTTCTCTCATTAGTATTCTTATAATGAGTACCATTTAAAATATCGTTTAAATCAATTTCTAAAGTATCCCTTTTAGAAATTAACTCTGCCATAATGATTTGTAAAAACTTAACTTTATTATTCATATAACTAACTATAAAACACTTTCAATATAAAATAAATACTATAAACTAGGTTTTTGACTTAAAATTCAAACTTTTTTCAAAAAGACGATATAATTCTAATAAAACATCCATATCAGATCTAGTCTTAGGATTATCATAAACAAAAGATGTTTTTGCGAACTTATTCAACTTATCAATTACATCTTTTTTATTAGGTTGGTTATAAAACAACTCAATATAGAAATTAAAAAAGTATTCTGTTATATCTTCTTCCTTTTTAAAATAAATGTTCTCGTTCCTAAAGTTCTCAAATACTTTCTTAATACACCATTTAAAATGATTTTTTATTTCACTTTCACTATTGATGACATCATCACCCAAAAACGTATTAACTACCAAACAATTTAAGGATAAGATAAAATCATAATACAAACCACATTTATCATAATTAATGTTGTTAGCTTTATATAATAATTGCATCTCTTCTTTTGATAAAGGTGTAGTAATATATTGTATAAATTCTGCACTGTTCATAAAACCAATATACTTATAACATAAAACTATTTAAAGTTTTATTATTAAATAATTTTATTTTTTTCTACCTCTTTTATCATTTGATAATGTATCTTTGCAATCCTATCTCTACCTTCTTCACTTAACAATAATTTACTCTCTTCTCTGTTAGTCATAAAGAAGTTTTCTGATAGTATAGAAGGCATTACTACTTTTCGTAATACCCAAAAATTAGATTCTTTATCTGCATCCCCATCTCTAGTATCCATTCTCATTTTATGTGTTGGGAATTCTGCCTTTGCTTTTTCGTGTAATATCTGAGCAATTTTATCTGATTTAGTTTCCCCTACGGTTGTATAAACTGACCAACCGTGTGCCGATTCTTTATTAAATCCATTAGCGTGTATAGAAACATAAATACATTTCTTACCATCACTTTGTTGTCTTTCTCTGTATATATCGTTTGCTTTATCAGTTCTCCATCTTAATGATAAATCTTTTTCTGTATCAACTAAATTAATACATTCGATACCATCCTTTTCACACATCTTAATTATCCTCTTTACAACCGCTCTATTGAACTCTCCTTCGAATAACTGTGTACCATCTTCCCATTTAGGTGATCGTTTACCAGATGTTTGATATACTCCATCTATTATCCCTCCGTGTCCATTATCCAATATCCAAACGTATCCATCTTTCTTATTCACCATTTTATTTCTACTCTGTAATTTATCCCATGTTTTAGGACCAACAATACCATCAGTTTTTAACCCTTGTTGCCCCTGAAATCTCATAACTGCCAGTTCAGTTGCTGGTCCGAAATCACCGTCTATTTTTATACCTAAAAGTCTTTGAAGTTCTTCGACTTTTTTACCTTTACTTCCTTTTTTTAGTAACATTTTTTTATTATTCTCTTCTATTATTGAATTAACTGTCTTGTCGTCCTTCGACTTCAGTATAATAGTATCGGATATCTTCATCCCACTCTTCAATTTCATCTTGCAAATGTCCAATAATGGAATTAAAATATTCTTCCAAACTTTCATTACTTAAATCATTTAATAAATATCTTATTGGGTTTGGTATCCCAATAGTTGCAATAACATCGTTATATTTAGACACTTTAAGATTATCTGAAAAGTACAAACCTAAACCATCTTCATCTCCAGTAATTATTTCACCCTCTAATCCATTACCTTTTAAATTTACTAAATTTAGAAATAACTGTTCATTATATTTATTTACAACAAAAATACTCATCAAATCTTCTTCTACCATACCAATTGGATCTTCGATCATTTCTACTGTCCATCCCGGATAGATTTCCCTCCCTACAATATTATCCACATAATATCTCGCAAGTATTAATTTAACTGATTCACCGTAATCTGCTTTAGTGTAACTAAAGTCATCAAATACATCATCATCAAATAAAACATTTCCAAACTTCTTATAAAAATTCCACATTTTAAAAACGTAATCATAATCACTCAATCCAAAAGTCTCAATTAAATCATTAACCCTTAGTGCCTCAGTCGCATCCATCTCATAAGTATTTTTACCAATTGTATGGTTAAAACTTTTTTTCGACATAGACTTATGAATGAATTTTAAAACCGCCTTATCTAATTTTGAAAGGGATTCTAATCCATCTATAATACTTTCTAATAATATATTTTTAAAATTCAAACTCATATATTAATAAATATAAAAAAAACATAAAAAAAACCCCTATTTTACATAGAGGTTTTTTTATTGTGGTGTGTGGTAATAGTTGGGTTTATTCTCCCAACAAATCTTTTCCTTTTACATTTTCCATAATAGTTTTGAAACTTTTAGTTTCTTCACCATAGTCATTTGTTTTACCCATTGAATCAGAGTATTTGTAATTGAAGAGTTTTTTCATTTTTTCTACATTTTCAGTAATGAACTTCTGATTCTTATAGTTAATAACAGTACCTTCATTTAATGACTCATCCCATCTTACTTTATAAGTTTGGTTTCCGTCAGTCATTAAGAATACATGTTGATCTGTCTTATAGTGTTCAGGTATTAATTCTTTCATCTGTTCTTCAGATGTAAATTCGTTTTTAAAATTTAATCTTTTCATTTTACTGTTTTTTGATTCATTCGTTACTCTTACTCTAGGTGTTTCGTGTTGTGGGTCTTCCCCATCATATTTAACTTTTAAATACTCGTCAGAAGCTTTCTCAATCTTTTCAAAAGTTTCATCTTTTTCATCAGTTTCACCAAAACCCTTTTCAGTCCCAAAGTTTTTATCATACTCTGAAGTATCATTCAATTCTTTAACTCTTTCTTTAAACTTATCAGCAACTTCAGAACCTTCGTTATCATATTTTAATGCTGACATTCCACCAGCACCTAACGCTTCTACTTCATAAGGATCCATATCTTTTGGAGAATCTTGTTCTCTATCTACTTTAAGAACTGGATCTAATTCTTCTAATTCTTCACCGTAATATTTTTCTAATTTAGTGGCAATATCTTTAAGTGCTGCAGTGTTAATGTCTGCATCTTCTTTATGTACTTTTTCGTACTCTTTTTTCCCATTAGGGGCAGTTTCCTCTTTAATTGTCACTTTAATATTTTTAGTTAAAAATTTATTTTCCATCTTATTATTTATTAATAAATATCTTATAATTGATTAATGTTCTATTTTTTAATCTTTAAGTTCTTTTTTTTCACTATTTTATTCTCTGATACATTAAAAACATTATCTATTTCCATATCTGATGTATCACTTAATGTTACACTACCAGCACCTTGATTACAATAAGGGTAATTTTTACATTTTTTCTTTATATTAACAAATTTACCGCCAGGATATGTTAGTTTATGTGCACCTCTCCAATTACTTTTGTTCTTAGCCCACATCGCAGGAGTCTCATATGAACCTACTGCCGCAGCATAATCAACTGCCTCTTCTAACTCTTCATCTTCTTCTAAAACATTTAGTGATGTCATTTTACCGATTGGTTTTGACATACCATTAACTGAAACAGGAATATCACCTTTTTTAATTGTTCTACTAATAGGTTCTCCACCACTAAATAAACCAGTGTATTGTCCATTAGACCCTGCACTACCAGTTGCTTCTTCTATTTCATCTTCTTTTTCTAAACCTTTTTCAGATGCTTTAACACCATACTTTTTATTTGTATAATAATCACGAAATTCAGCCACATGATCCATAGCAATTTTTCTAGCCATTTCTTTAGAGTCAGTATGTTCCATTTCTATCTCAGTACCAACCTCTAATTCTTTTTCAATATCTTTTACGGATACATTATGTTTTTTAGCTAAATCTTTAAGTGTCATACCTTCAGATTCACCACCCTTAATTGTGGATTCTTCTATTTCATCACCATCATCCATTAAAGAAGGCCAATTATCATTTTCTTCTTCTTCCCTTCTTTTCATTTCGATATCTCTTCTTCTCTTTATCTCTTTAAAAATTTCATCTTTGGTGAATTTCTTACTGTTATCCTTATTTAATTGATCTCTCAATGATTGGGTAATATCATTCATATCTAAATTCTCATGAAATATTTCCATATCCGCCAATAACAACTGTTCTTTACCTTCTTTACTCTTTTCGTAGATATCTTTTTCTACTCTTATTGTTTTTTTATTACCGTCTTTGTTTTCAACGGCAATAATACAAAAATTAGGATTTGTATAATAATCAGGAATTTCATTAACGTTTTGTGTCGCTAATGCTTTTGCATCTTCCAATGGTAAATGATTTTGTTCTATTTGAGTACCAATGTTTATTTCTTTTAAAATGTCTTCATTTTCTTCACTAAAAGATATTTTTTGTAGTGATGGTTCACCACTCATTGAAGCGTGTTTTCTGAATTCCTTTCCTATTTTGGACATTTCTTCATTCACTTCCTCCGTTTCCAAACATTTTTTTTTCATCAGTCCTATTAAATTCTTCATTTTGTGGAAGTCTTCTTTATTTACTTCTTTACTATGATTTAATAATAAGTGATTAAACATTTTAACCGCAACTCTTAGTTGTGATTCAGTTTCACAAGATTTAATAATATCTTTTACCTTTTCTACTTTTTGTTCAATATTCATCATTTTATTGCGTTTTTCCAAAACATACGTCTCATCCATAATTCTCTATAAAGTTGTTCTAACACATCTTTACTTATTTTAACTACCGATTTTTCGAATTTAGTACCTTTTAATTGTTTATCAACAATATCAGTAACTTTCTTTTCTAAGTCTTTTCCAAAAGCATCTTTAATTTCTTTACGAATCATAACACCAATCTTATTTTCATCAGTTTTGGTTAATGCTTCATTAATTAATATTTTTAATTCCTTATCAGTCATTAGGACAATGTTTATTTATAAATATTAAATTTTTCTAAAAAAATTAAAGTAAAATAACTAAAGTTATTATAGGTAATAAAACTGATCCTCCGAACCCTAAAAATTTGAGGAACTTTTGTTTACGAAGTTCTTTTTTATATTGTGCCAACGTTTCATCTTTATGTCCCAACTCTTCATCTTTATTATTAATTATTTGTTGGAAATTATCTATCTGTTCTTGTTGGTTATCAGACTTATCCATCAACTTAAAAATGACTTCTTTTTGTAATGTTATAGTTTTTTGATTTAAACTATCTTTTTCTTTATATACAGTTAGAATACTATCAACAATTTCATATTCCAAAAGATCACTGAGAATTATCTTAGCGTCTTCTAAATTCATAATAACTAACGTATCACCACTCTCATTAACGGTTGTTCTTACCTCTCCTTTGGAGATAGTTTGAGATAGTGTTGGTAACGTCATCACTACGCATATTATCAACGATATTAGATACTTCATCTCTCTTTTTTTCTAATTCTTCTAATTTATTCTCAGTTTCTAGTAAAACTGTTTTAGTACTATCTATTGCAAATAAAATAATTTCTATTTCTTTTTGTAACTTTATATTTTCTTTACTAATCTTATCATTAGTAATCATTAATTCTTCATTTTTCTTTTTGAGTGAATCGATTTCTTTTTCATATTCCTCAATAGGAACGGAAGGTCTAAATAAAAAACTTAATACTAACCCTACACCTAATGCTAGGATTATTATATCTTTAAGTGATATGTTTATGTTAAGCATCTTCAAAAGGCGTTTGAGGCATTTCCTCTCCTTCACCCTCTTCACCAAATGACGGACTTTCTAATGATTCAGGACCTTCCTCTTCATTTTCCTCATCAGTAACTTCGTTTTGGTATTCTTCTGCGATTCTATTCGCCCATTCTTCAGACCACGTTTCGTAATATGCCACTAATCTTTTTATTTGTTCTAAAGTATCATCTCTTAACTGTAACAAATCATTAGTAATATATACACCTCTAGTATCATCTAAAGAGTAGTACCATTCAATTGTAGAATCATTAAATTTCCCACTCCATTCTACATTTTGTGCTTTAGGGTAAAGTTTAAATTGATTAAATGTAATTCTAGGAGAAACGGTATCTCTAAACTTTTTCTCTTCTTCTCTTACTTCAGCAACATCTAAAGTTTTTTCTTGTTGTACATTTAAATCTTGTTCTGTCAAAAATTTCTTTTCACCAGATAATGGTTTTCTCCTACCTTCTCTGATAAGTTCTAACATTTTTCTTGTTTCATCGTGTTGATTCATAATTTCTATTTTTTTTCTATTCTTTTTTTAAAATTCCTAAAATCCCATGCAGGACTCAAATCAGTATTTTCTTTATAATAATTACTTCTATAAGTAATACCCTCAAATATCTCAACACCTTCGATATAGGTATTATGACCTATACAATTTTTAGGTATATCATATTCTTCACATAAATAATTGATAAGATCTATAGTAGACTTTATTTGAGATTTAGTATATGGATCCCAATATTGTTGTCCTCTCCATCTCTTTTCAATTACTTTCGCCTTTCTATTATAAATATTACCAACCCAATCAATATACTTATCTTTTAATAAATCTTTTGTTAACCACCCTTGATTTTCTAATGTTATAGTAATGATTTTTTTATCAATACTTTTTTTACTAATAAAATCAGAATAAAATTTTGGGTTAAAGTTTTGATATATCTTACCTTTACGATCAACAGTGAAGGTTGAGGTTCTAGTATAATCCCCACATAATCTATTTTCCCACCCATAGTAAAGGTTTTCTTTTTCATTAAAAGAATTACCTAATACTATTTGGTGTTTTTTAAATTCATTAGAATGGAAATTCCCTTCTTTTAACTTATGTGTTGTCTTATCTATTTCCACTATTCTATTCGTTTAGTCTTTGCCTTACCAGTTAATGTTTGAGTTACTCCGTGAATAATTGTCTTAGGTTTATTCTGTGGAGGAGTTTTAACTTCTTTTTTGGTGTTGTACTCATCCATTGCCTTTTTCAAAATATCCTCATCTTCTTTTGGAGTTTCTTCTGTCGGAAGTTCCGGAGTTGGGGCTTTAACCCTCTCGGCTTTACTCTCCTCCGATTTTTCCGACTCAGATTCAACCGAATTAGATTTTTCGATTGTCTCTACTTTTTCTTTAGTTTCTTCTTTAAAAGAATTAAGGATTTCATCTGCCTTTATTTTTTTTATATCTTCACCAGATTCAGCTTGTTCAATAGATTCTTCTAAATGTTCTTTATTAGCTTCAGTTTTTAAAAGATATTCTGTCTCATCTAAATCTTCAACCATACCGTTTAATACCATATCTAACGCATGTGATTCATCCCATTCATCAGTATCATCTTCTTTCTCAGTAGGTGTTATATCTTCTTTTTTTTCGTTTTCCTCAACTACCTCTTCAATTTTTTTGTTTCTAGCTTCAAAATATTCTTTAATTATTTGTTCTTTATCCGATTTTTCATTTTCTCTTTTATCAAATTTTACAAAAAAGTGTAACGATGTTAAGGAGATTATTGGAAGTAATCCACCCTCTAAGAACGCTAACCATCTTTTAAGTGATAATGTATCAGTAAGTTCAGTACCAACCATTTCCCATATAGGTGTCGTTAATTCTATCCAAGAATGCCATAATTCACCTGTTGTATCTATTTCTTTGAAGGAGAAATATATATTCCCTACCATTTGGATAAATGTTACTAACCCAAACATAAACCATACACCACCTTTAACTCTATTTGTTGCAGCTACTAATGCAGTCATTGCTCCAACTTCAATTGCTATTGATAGATAAATTGCCCAGTTAATTGGGTTTGCGATACTATACCAAGTTACTACGTGTGATATTGAAATTGCAGCAACAAGTATAATCGGTATCAAAAACATTGTTCGTATAGGATTGTTTTTAATCCAACTTACAATAAATTTCATAATATCGGTTTTTTATTTTTCGTTATCGTTTTTTAATTTGTTAATTGGAATTCTATTCTTGTCTGATAACTCTTCTAATTCTAATGTTTTCCAATTAGGTGTTTCTTTAATAAGTTTTATTAATTTATCTTCGGTAACTATTTTACCATCTACTGTCTTTAATAGACTATCTAATTTTTCTGTTTTTTGGGTAATTCTCTTTTCTACTCTCTCTACCTTACCATTAGTAGTACAAGTTTTCATAAAGACAATCAACACTAATAAAAATGTGATTCTTAGTCCCCATTGATCGATAAAGTTTAAAATATTTTTCATATCTGT
>Ga0099849_1001219_pt1 | contig 11995 bp, 11 predicted proteins | sample CB_VirMetaG_4_FD_78177 | JGI IMG/M metagenome (GOLD analysis project Ga0099849, IMG submission 78177) | Freshwater to marine saline gradient viral communities from Chesapeake Bay - CB_1508_1M Viral MetaG | ecosystem: Environmental > Aquatic > Marine > Coastal | place: USA: Chesapeake Bay... | reverse complement strand
TGGTTGGGGGTGGCGTCGACGTACTGGGTCATCATGGCGCCGATGCTGTCGTTGGCGGACGTGTTGTTGTTGAGGCTGGCCGGGACGACGACGGCCTCGTTGGCAGCGATGATGTCCGCGATTGGATCTGAGGCTGGGATGCCGGGATCCTCTTGTGTCTTGTAAGCTGTGCGGCCACGGTTGATTTGGGCCTTGATGTCGACGTTGTCGAGCATCTGGGTAAGAGCTTGGTCGTTCATGGAGTAGGGCTTGGTGCCGCCGCTCTCCCACTTGAACATTGCCTTCGCGACGGAGGCCAGCTGGTCGTCGTCTAAGACTTGGGTCGTGTCGATGCCCGTCTCGGATTTGATGTACTTCTTGTAGGCGTCTGGGTGGCCAGTGGCGTAGGCCTTCATGATCTTGTCGATGGTGGGCTGGTCGCCGACGCGAGCTTGGATGAAGTAGCCGTAGTAGGCGACGCCGTCTTCGGGCTTGGCAAAGGCTGCCGTCGGGAGTGGCTTGCCGTCTGAGCCGGGTAGGTCGGACGTCTCGATGGCGCCGAGTAACTTGTGGCCGTCGTCTGATGTGCGAGCGGCTATGGCGCCGGGGTTGTAAAAGCGGACGCTGGCTGGTGGCGCTGAGTTGCCGCCTGCGAACTTTAGGCCAAGGGTGTTAGCTTCTTTTGCAGCGCTGTACTGGATCGGGAACATGCGACCGTCGTCGCTGGGGCTGGCGAACAGCTGGCCGATACGGGCTGTGGGGATTGGAACGTCTACCATTGGCTGGCCTTCTTAAAAATCCGTGGCGAAGACACAGTAGCCGCATGTCGTGCGCTGGTCGTCCGGGTTGGTGTGGCGCCCCCGGCTGACAGGGAGGAGATGTCGGGACCGGGGGCTGGCGTAGCGCATCTAGGAGGACGGCAGCGCTACGCGTTAATGGCGTTGCAGGGGTAGGCCTCTCGGAAGGCGAGAGGCACAACGACTTCGAGGATGATGTCCGGGTTGTCCATCAGGTCGTGGACGAGGAGCCAACGCATGATGACTTCTTCCGTCTTGTCGTGCTGCTCGAAGGGGTGGGCGTCACAGATGGCTGGGCTACCGGTGGTGATGATGCTGGTGGCGTTGGTGCCCGAGACGATGCCTGCGATGTACCACCAGATCGAGTGTAGCGGCTGGCCACGGGCCTCTTGGAATGAATGCAGGAAGCTGTCCCGTGGGGTGGCGATGTTCATCGCACGGGCGTACTGGGCGTAGAAGATGCAGGCGGCCACAAGGGCGACGGCAAGGATGGCGAGGTGGAAGTTGCGCATGTCAGTGGCTCTCCGATTGTCTGGCAACCGACTCGAAGAAGCTGGCGACGTAATGCGTGGCCGCGTCGTCGATGCCATCCGATATGGTTGATGGGGGGTCGTTGGGATCGACCGGGAGAAGATGACAAACGGCAACCGTCCAAAGCGCTGCTATCTCCTGTCCACTTGCCTCGGGGCCACGCCTTATGAAGGCGGTGAGGTCAGGCGTCATGTCAAAAGGCTTGTCGTCCATGTACGAGCGGAACTGCCAGTACCAGTCGTGGACGGCGTCACGGCAAAGGTTGGCCGAAACAAGGGCGTCGCACAGGTCAAGGGCGTCCTCGTTGAAATCCCATAGCGACTGCTGCTTTTCGTTGAGTTCGTCGTAAAAGGTTTCGCATAGACTGAGGGCCAATTTATCCTCAAAGGGCATCTGGTCGTGGGGTTCGCTGCGTGCCTCGACGACCTTGTCCATGGCATCGCCGATGAGCTGACGGATTTCTGGCGCACTGCCCGTGGGGATGCTGGCGATTACTTTTACTTGTTGTTCGGTCTCGTCCTCGGTGTCGCAGATAACGAAAGCCACGATGGCGACGGGGTCGTCGCTTTCTCGGAGGGTCAGCTTGAGTTCCGTAAGCAGCTTGTCAGTCATGTTCATTGGCCGCCTCCGTCACGTAGCCTTGCTGCTGGAGCCAAGCCCGGTAGAGGTCGGCGAAGTCCTGTAGAAAGAGGACGACGTAACTGTCGTGTGTGGGCTGGCGGGATTTGCGGTTGATGACGACCGGGCGGTCGAGGCCGCAGTTTTTACGGGCTTGCTGCATCCAAGTGTCGACCGACAGGCGTTCGTGGCGCTTGGCTTCAATGGCGAGACCGGGCGTGCCAGTGATGTCGGGCAGTGCTTCGCCGCGTCCGCCGCCGGAGAGGGGCGTGCGGTGGCAGTCGAGGCCGCAGACCTCGTTGAAGTAGGCGGCCAATTCGTTTTCGAACTTCGAGCCTTTGCGCTTCCTGTCGACACCACTAAGAGGCATGTAGACCTCCGTACTTAGCCATAACCCAGTCCTTGTCTGCATCTCTTGCAGAAGTAGTGGTTGCGTGGACGGCGCTTGGTGCTGCCGCACGATGTGCAGGGACGGGTCCACAGCGCTGGCTTGCGCGGCTGGAAGTTGGCTCCCGGATATTGACGGAGGCCAAGCTCAACATGCAGCCGCTTGACCGTGTCCGTGCAACAGCCGAGACGGCTGGCCTGCTCCGGTAGTGGGTCTGCAACATGGGCACGTAGCCAGTCCTTTTCATCTTCGGAAAGTATGCGCTTGGGCACCGCCGCCTTCCTGCTTGTTGGTGTACACTTTATTTACACCTTTTCACACAAGCAAGCAAAAATCCTGTGGACGATGGTTCGCGCCCCGACCCCCAAAGGGAGGGGAGCGCGAGTGGCTGAAGGCGGGACGCTCCGGGGGAGCGTCCAAGCCGTGGCGACTAAGTAAACGCTCCGGGGGAGCGTTTGCGTAACAAACGGCTCGACGAATTGCAGGGTTTATCGCTAGTGTCCCTTTGCGATAAGAAGCTAGCAGTTGCGCTACCCTGTACATTTATTTTCGTGGCTTGTCCGTCACACCAGCATGTTAACTAGGGGGGAAAAACTGTAAACTATTGACACGTTTTTTGAGCTGTGCCCTATATATAGAGAACTGGTTTGTAGGTAGTAGTTCGTTACGCAATCGCTCTCCCAGAGCGATTACTTAGGTCGTCTGGTCGTACAGCTTTTTGCTCCCCTTGGGGTCCGCAAAAAGAACCGCTTTAGGTTTCCTTCGTGTCTACGTGCCTCTTGGGGTTTTGCTGGATAGTGCATCAAAATTTCCGTAAAAAATTTGAGACAATTTCTGACGCATCTGCGCGGGAGCGCAACCGTGCGGCGGAGCCGCAGCTGGCTGGCTACGTGGATCAGATCAGAGAGATGTTTGGACCGGCTAAGGTTGTGTACCTTGGCCCCCGACGTTTAGACCCCACTCGGCAAGTAGAGGCACAGGAACCCGGAGACGCTTGCTAATGGCAAGCAGCGGGTCTGGCTGGCTCGTGAAACGTGGATCAGTGGCCAACTGGAAGGCCGCCTGCTTGGCGCTCATCGTGCTGTGAAGCGTTGGCCGCCATTCTCGTTCACCTAGCGCTTGACCCAGATAGTAGCTGCGCTCCGTGATTGGATTGGCCTCCCGTACCTTGCCGTAAGAAATCTGCGTCACCCGGTCGAGCGGCGTTGCGATGTTGTGCGTCAGGCCAATCGCCTGATACGGCGTGCAGGCCACGCCCTTTACGTTCTGTACCACCTTTTCGTCGTGATCCCAGATGGCGTGCTTGCGCTGGGCCATAGCCTCGTCCTGATAGACTGGCTTCACGAAGATCTGCGTGCTGATGTTGGTCAGTGCGTGACTGGAACCAGCCTCTGTGGCGTAGCCATCCGCACCGGGCTTGTTACTGTGATGCAGCCACACGACGCACAGCCCAGCGCGTGTGAGCTTCTGCGTCAGAACGTTGTAGGCTGTCCACTCGGCTGCCTCGTTTTCCTTCAAGCCGGGGAAGTGGCTGCGAACGGTGTCGAACACGACGATGTCGGGCGAGTGTACTTTTAAAAGTCCACTGAGTTGGCCTATCCCCGCCTTGGTCGTGAGGTTCAGCGCTGTGTCCATCATGCCATCAGGCCCGGGCACGCTACCCGGCAGGACGCGCAAGTTGTCTCCACTGTTACCGATCAGCGAAAACCGGCGCAGTCGATCTGCGATCAAGTGCGGATTGTTCTCAGGGTCCAGCACCAAGGCGCGTGGCGTACTTTGGATTTGCCATGGGCCAACGAAACTGCCCAGCTTAGTCGGGTCGCACGCTGCCTTGAGCAGCATCATCAGCAGCTCGGACTTGCCGCTGCCCGAGTACCCGGCAACCATCGTCGCCTTGCCCGGTTCGAGTATTGTCTCGACGAAGGCTGGCTTGCGAGGGGGCAGACTGTCGATGAAGCGCTCGGATGTTGCGTCCGACAAATAGCCAACCAGTGGCTTAGGAGGCTCTTCTTCTTCCTGCTGGCCACCGTGCAAATCGGGATGGTTCTGCACGTCGGCTCGCCACAGGCTGTCGACGATGATCTCTGTCTGTTTGCCTGCGTACTTTTCATGGTCCCAATAGATGGCTCCCAGCCGCTTTGCCTCGTCCAGCACCCACTCTTTGTCCCGGCGTTCGTGGATCAGCTGGCCGACGACCAGCTTCATGGTTTCGTTGCGCTCGCCTTTGGTGACCTGCTGGCCTTGGCACTTGGCCATGATCCATTCTTCGGCTGTCTGGCCTTTGACCGCGTATTCCGTCAGGTCGAGGTCGCTAAACTTTGGCCCGTCGTCGCTAGGGGTGGGGGCGGTCATCCCCGGAAAAGGGGGCAGCTCGTCGATGGAGCTGCGGCTTAACCATTTCAACCCCGTGCTGGGTGGTACGCGCACTAAGCCGCCATCGCCCCTGATGTCCAGCCCAGCGACCCCCTTAGACGCAGCGTTGCGCACTTCGCCAGTGTGCTTGAACCAGTAGTGCCAGCCCTTGGTCGTCTGAACGACCATTGGGGTGTCGGTGAGGCCAATGCTAGCAGCATAGTCCCGCGCTTCAGCTGTATCGCAATCGATCACGACCACGCCAGACAGGCCGCCAGTGACGACGCCGATGTCGAGTAGCACAGGCTTGGGCCACTGTCGCCGCGCCTTGTAACTGGTGCTCAGCCACGGGCGCCCAGTGTGAACGCCACCCTCGTCTCGCAGCCACTCGGGTGGCTCAGGGCTTTGAAAGTAGTCGGCAATATCAAGTAGATCGTCTTCAGTCTGGCGTACTGTCTGCCAGAACTGCCACTGGTGAGCTGGGATTTTCGCGCCCTTGGTAAGAGCTAGTACCTGCAACCCCTCCTCGTGAAACTCCAGCGCGACGTCAATCCAGTTCTCCATGTGCATCGTCCTCCTCGATGAAATCCTTCGGGTCCAGCCCGGCAGCCCTGCAAATCCGCACAAGGTCCGCAATGCGCATGTCGCGTGATCTACGCCAGTGGTAAGTCGCCGTCCTACTGCGTCCCGCCAGCGCTGCGAGTTGGGGCATGCCCCCGACTGCTTTGACCAGTTTATCGAATGCGAGCATCTTTTTTCCTTGCCTTCTTATTTTTTCTGCTGCAAAAAGTGTAGCGTTTTTTGACACTACACGCGAGAGGACGCAAGCGAAATGTCATTACCAATTAGATCAACGTCGAGCATCGCGCTCGATGAACCTTCAAAAAGTTTGCTCGTAGCGCATCAAGGCTGGGGCAAGACTTACACGGCCCGTTACTTTGCAGAGGCCTACGGCAAGGGCATCATCTTCAGTGGCGAGGCAGGACTAAAAAGCCTGCAAGACGTCGAGATTGATTACGTGCCGTTCACGGGCTGGGAGCACGCAGAAGGCGACGGTGTCGCGTTCAAAGACCTGCTCAAGATGATGCGCAGTCCCGAGTTCAAGAAGGGCGGGTACAAATGGATTATGGTCGACAGCTTGACCGAGCTGTCTGACATAATCTTCCGCCACTACGACAAGCTGTACGGCGATGCCAACGGCTTCAAGGTCTGGGCCGACTACGGCAAGGCCATCGAGGGCACGTTGCGGATGATCCGCGACCAAAACGATTACCACGTCGTTGTCACCTGTCTCGCTAAAGAGGAGGCGGACAACAACGGCGTAAATCATTACTGGCCCCAAGTGCAGGGCAGTAAGCAGGGCAAGAAGATCCCGGCGATTTTCGACAACGTATTCTGCGGGGCCAAAATCCCCGTCAAGTCGAGCGACGGGCCACCCACCATCCAACGGGTTATCTACACCGACGAAGTGAACGGCTGGCACGGCAAGGTCCGTGACCCATACGGCGCCGCACGCCCCGTCGAGGAGACGGCCAACATCGTTGAAATCATCAAGCGTATTCAAACCGGAGAAGTAAAGAAATGAGCTTTACCTTTGCAGACCTAGACCTGTCAGACATCAGCGAAAGCAGCTCGCTTGGCGTCGGCGTCCACGTTGTCGAAATCACGGACGCAAAGTTTGGCCCCCGGAACCAAGGCGAACGGCCTGTCGTTGAGCTGGAGCTGAACGCCTCTGGCGCTATCTTCACGGACACGCTTCGCGTTTACAGCGAAAGCGAAGCCGGGGCACGCATCAGCCGACAGCGGCTGAAGCAATACCTTGTGGCCATTGACCACGACGACCCTAACACACCGGGTGACATCAACTCGATGAAGGGCAAGCGATGCAAGGTGAAGATCGAACCGGGTAAGGCCTTCGTGCGCGACGACGGTAGCACTGGCAACTACAAGAACGTCACGGCTGTCTTTAAACCTGACGCAGAGGTCAGTGACGTGGTGAAGCCAGCGGCTCAGCCAGCCTTGGTCATTAGCTCCACATCCACATTTGACGACGACATTCCGTTCTAAGTCATGTCAGAGATTGCCGAGACCATACTCACTGCCATTGACGAAGGCTTTGTTGGCCGACGTAAGTCGAAGCCACGCGCCTACATTGGTGGGTCAAACATCGGCGGCCCGTGTGAAGCCGCGCTATCCTTCTCTCTCCGTGGCTTCCCAGACGATGAGCCTCCCCCTAAGACGCAGCGCGTTTTTGCTTTGGGCCATGCGCTCGAAGACCTCATCGTCTCTGATCTCAAGCAGTCGGGGATCACTGTCATCGACCGTGACCCCGAAACGAACTGGCAGTTCGCGTACCAAAAATACGGCGGCCACATTCGTGGTAACGCCGACGGCCAGATTGAGGTGGCCAATGGCGAACTGGCGCTGCTTGAGATCAAAACCATGAACGCTGCCAAATGGCGTGCGTTCGTGAAGAAGGGGGTGGCCGAGAGCCACCCCCAATACTTGGCACAGATGCAGACCTACATGGGGCTGGGCGGCTTTGAGAAGGCGGTCCTCCTCGCGTACAACAAAGATACGTCTGAGCTTCACGCCGAAGTCGTTGAGTTCGACGAGCTGGAGTACCATGCCCTGATGGCAAAAGCCGAACGGGTCATGGGTGGCTACGCGCCTAGATGCTCCGACAACGAAGACGACTTCCGTTGCAGGTTTTGCTTCAAACGGGGTGCGTGCCGCGAAGGCAAGTTGCCAGAAAAAAACTGTGCGACTTGCCTTCATTCTATCGCCCAAGATGATGGACGCTGGTACTGCAAATTAAAATCCGAGACAGCGCAGGAGCTTTGCGATGACTATTCAGTTTGGGAGCCAAGTGCTGACTGAGGAAGACCTCATTGAGCATCCAAACCACTACGCCAAAAACGAAATCGAGCCGATCACGTTTATCATGGGCAACGACCCCGATGGCATGTACGCCCGTGGCGCCGTGATTAAGTACGTGAGCCGCGCTGGCCAGAAGTCATACGACGGCATGACGGCCAAACAGTCAGAGATTGCTGACTGGAAAAAGGCTATGCGCTACTGCGAGATGCGCATCCGACAGCTTGAAGGCAAGCCCGTCGTCTAGTCGCACAGCTGCTGGTGCAGCAGGTTATGCTCCAGCACCTGTCTCTTTGTTTCCATCGTGTCGCCCACGGCTGGATAGATGTAGCCGTAAACTTCGCATGCGTCACTGACGGAACCAGCCGCCCTTCCGCAACCGTTCGTCAACATCAGCGTCACTGCTAGTGCGAACGCTGCGTTCAATATCCTGCGCATGGCGTTTGATGGCCTCCAGCTTTTGCTTGGCTCGCTTGTCTTGGTGGCGCTTACTGTCTCGGCGGCCAGCCAGATAAACGAAAAGACCGAAGGCCGCCGCTACTGCGGCTGCGCCTCCAGCGATAAGTTGTTGGATCAGCATTATGTCCATTTAAAACTCCGTGGTGCCGTAGGTGGTTCGCTTGTACGCGCTTCCGCCGACGCCGCTGGACTTGCGTTCCATCGGTTTCAGCGCGTCCACAAAGCCTTCCTTGAACGCCCTATTGCCCCCGAGGAAAGGCACTCTGCCGACAGCATCGCGGATCATCTGCCGCTGGCGGCCCGGTGTTACGTCAGCACCTGCGGCTTCTCCAACCATATCGCCAACCGCACCAACACTGGCGACTAGATCCATGCCAAGACCAAAGGTTGGGCCAAGTATTGCATCGGCTACACGCAGCTGGCCGTAAGCACCATTGTCTGACTGCTCGACGGTTGTTCGAAGAATGTCGCCTAGCAAACCCAAGCCACCAGCCTGCATGAAGGAGTGCGTGTACCATCCGGCAATGGCGTCCAACTGCTCGTCTGACCACTCGGGGCCAACGATGTTGCTGAATTTAGTGGTCTGGTTGATGCCAACGCTTCGGCCTTCTTCGCCTCCACGAGCCATGACAAGGTCTTTGCCAGCGATTGATGCAGAGGCGATAGCTGGGCCAAGCGTCATAAGCAAAGCTGGTTTTTTCATGTACTGCGCTGCTGTTCCAATGTCGCCTTTCGCAAAAGCTTTCCACGCTTCAACTGGCTCGTCCTTCAGCATCTCCACGGCGAAGCGCCCGTACATGATGCTGAACGACTTGAGCTGATAGGCCAAAGCGCCCCAAGGACCGTTAGCAAACAACGGCATGTCGTGTGGCTTTGGGCTGAAGATCGTGGCGTCGGTAAACCGGATGACAGCACGTTCGAACATGTGGTCTGCGTCTGTCCCACCGCCCAGTGTTGGAATTGGTTGGTCGCCTTCGTATGTCATCCCAAACTTCATCAACTCGCGCTTGTGGCGCATGTACGCTGGCGTGTTACGAGCGCCGACGCCCATCTTCTTCATGGCTTCCATGTGGTGACGGAGGCCATGCTCACCGATTGCTGCGGCGCCAGCACGCTGTGCGTTTGTCCATGGCGTGAGGCCAGTCAGTTTAAAGTAAGTCGATTGAACTACGTTACTGCCATCGCCAATCATCTGGGCCATCCGCTCGTGCGTGATGCCATCCATTGCGATACCGATGCGCCGGATCGTGTCTCGGTACTCCTTGTTGGTGAGGTACTTCGACCAGCCCTGCCACGCCGCCTTGAAGTCGCCGCTACGGATGATTGGCATGGCCAGATCCGAGAAGGACGAGATGGTGGCGTAGGACAGCAACGTCACATTCTGTACGGCACGCAAGGTTCGGGAAACCTTCCGTTCTGTTTGTGTGGCCTCGCTTGCTGGCCGACGCATAATCAATTTGCTGTACCCATTGACCGCCGGTACGTCGTCTGGGTGGATGGAAGCAGGTTCTCCTTTGAAGTCAGACAGTGCGTCGACGATTGCGTTTACCCGTCGTTCGTAAGTGATTGGCGGCTTGCCATCCGAAGGATACGCTTGCATCAGGAGGCGCTTCGCCGCAGCAGGGTCATTGCTTTTGGCCAGTGCAATAGCACGCTCACCGAACTTCTTAGCGTCTCTTGGGTTCAGCATGCTAATCGAAAGCGTTTTCTTTTGATCTGGCTCCAAGCCATCCGGGCCAACTGTCTTGCGGTTGATCGAGAACTGCTTGTCTGTCTGAAGCAGTTCGATCACACCAGATGGACCTTCTTGGAGGACATATGCGTAGTCATTGATCCCGTGGCCGTTGATGCCAAAGTGGTCGGCCTGCTGGATCACACGCTCCGTCTCGTCGAAGTAACGGACGACGGTCGCCATGAGCGACTGCTCTTGATATTTGCTGGCCCAGCCCAACAGGTCAGGGGCATTCCGCTGGAACTGCAACAGACGACTGAAGTCCACGCTGTCAACCATTCCAGATGGGCTGTCGAAGTCGACGACCCCAGTCTCATTCCCAGTGATGTTGCTGTAGATCTTATCGGCAAACTTTTTGGCGTTCTGTTCTCGCTTGGCCATGACCTGCTCAACTGGCTCGCCACCAGCTGACGCCATGTCTAAGGCATTGCCTCGCTCCCGCAGGAAGTATTCACGCATCAAAGCCTTGAAGTCAGCTTCATTGCGGCGAATGAACTCAGGGTTCCAGACTTGTGGGAAGTAATCTGGACCCAAGTCGCCCACCAGCACACCAGCGTTTTTCATCCGAACAAGCTGGGCTTGGAAGTTCTGTCGCAAGATCGTGTACATCTTGCGTTCTTCCTCGTTGGCCAAGTCAGAAGCTTTGCTGGGATCAATCATCGCAGCTCTCAGCCGTTGCAACGGCGCAGGCTCCTTTAACTGCATCCCCATGAACTGGTTGCCTTGCGCAGCCGTCGTCATGTAGTTGGCAATCTTTGCAAAGTATCCTTTCGGCATACCGGGCAAATTGTTTAAGCCAACGTACTCATACTCCTGCCTGCTGCCAGCACGCTTAACGCCTTCCAGCAGTGGCATGATGATGTTGCCTGTCATGCGGGTGTGTTCGGCAGTAAAGTTTGAGAACTTGTCGGCCAGCGTTTTCATCCCGGCCTTCTGGAAGCGCTGTTCTGCTCCGTCGAAGAAAAACCGGATAAAGGTGTCGAACCCGCCCCGTGCGCCGGTCAGCATTTTACTGGCGACTTTTGATGCGTCTTCGGCCATGCCGCTGTACAGAAGATAGTCTTCAACAGCTCCGACCTTGGATGGAGACAGCTTGGTCTCAGAAGCCACCAGCTCCCAGAAGCCCATGCCGACACCTGACTTGAGTACAACGTCTTTCTGCGGCTCAGCCAACAAGTCAGGCGACCGTAGGCTGCGCACGTCATCGGAGTTGAATATCGCAAAGACGGGGACAGCAGCGCCGCCATCATCCAGCGTACCGATAGCGGCGTCGTACCCTTCAGACATCAACTCTTTTACGATGACGTTGCGAGCCGACGTTTCACTCATACCGGAACGCTCAAGCACGTCCATGGCCAAGGAGTACAGGTCGTCTCCATCGATCCCATCACCCAGCGATTGGTTGAAAAGGTTGAGTGCGCGGTCGTCCTGTTGGCCAATGGCGCCTTGCAGCACCCCCACCAAAGGATCGTTCGGCTTGTAAACTGCTGACTGCTGGAAGTCGGCAGGCTTGGAGGCCCGAGTGACTACAGGGGCCACGTCATCGAAGCTGCGTCCAGTCCGAATAAGCGCCTGTAGCAAGCCCTCACGCTGCTCAAACAGTTTGGTCATCTCGTCCGTCGCTGCCTTCGCACCGACACTCGTGTCAGACATTACTTGTTGGCCACGGAGCTTAAACAATTGCGCGTCGATCTGGCCAACACGGTCAACGATGTCTTGCGCCCGAGCTTGGAAAGCGTTCCGGGCTGGCGTGTCATCGGCCTTTGTACGGAGCGCACCTTGTGGATCAGACGACACGTAAGTGGCTACGCCAAACATGCCTTCAGTCTGTACGCGACCATTGTTGTCAACCTGCGTCCCTTTGCGTACTGGAACATATAGTGCAGTAGGCATTCCATTAGGCATTACGTTGAACGCGCCAGCCGTAAACTGCTGCACGCCCAGTCGCATTGCCTGTGTGCCAAAGTTCAAGGCTTCTTGGAATGCGTCAGCTGCAACGTGGTGTGGCACCGCATTGCCGATGCCGTAAGCCGAAGCGATTGGCCGTTTGTTTGTGCTAAACATGTCGCCGTACAACGTCAGACCGGGGTAGGCTTCCTTGAGCTTAGGGTTGGAGATCAACCCATTGGCCAGATAACCAGCTCGGTCCATGTAGTTGCGCGCTGCCTGCAAGAACGCGGCCCGATCAGGGCTTTGTGGAAAGACCGTGTCGAAGGTCGCACGACCGGCCAACAGCTCTGTCACGGCATCCGCCATAAAGTC
>Ga0099849_1001216_pt1 | contig 12007 bp, 8 predicted proteins | sample CB_VirMetaG_4_FD_78177 | JGI IMG/M metagenome (GOLD analysis project Ga0099849, IMG submission 78177) | Freshwater to marine saline gradient viral communities from Chesapeake Bay - CB_1508_1M Viral MetaG | ecosystem: Environmental > Aquatic > Marine > Coastal | place: USA: Chesapeake Bay... | reverse complement strand
TCACCATCAATCCTAGATGCATGTATTACATAATAGCAATCAATTTTTGATGCATTACCAGAACGAATTTTGATTCTAGATCCCCACTCAATAGTATCTACAATTAAATCCTGAGATGAACCGATTTGAGTTAATGAAATCGTAATTGATTCTGGATCAATAAGACCTTTCCAATATTCTGGAAGATTAATTATATTTGAGTCTGTCAGTCTTCCTCGGATATAAACTCCTGCTTCTGGACCTTCAAGACAAATATGTCTTAAACGATGATTTTCTTTATTTGGGTGTTTAATATCAAACCCCTTCCAAGATTGTTGATTAATATTTCCCTGGAAAGTTGATGCGGTCACACTAGATGCGCTTATAGAATTTGTAACCTGTAAATCATCAAATTTTCCCTTTACCTGAAGATATCTTGGACAAGCATCGGCTGGATAATTGTCATCTCCAGTTGTTGATCTAAGAATATAATCAAAACTTCCATAGGGTGTACCCGTAACTGGTGCGTCACAATTTTTAGAGCTTCCTTCATTTGATAAAAATTCTTCTGCCATTTTAGTTCTCCTTATCTAATATCGTAATTATAACCAACAATAGAGTATCCACTATTATCTCCAGGATAGTCTTTTGGAGATTTGCCAGGATATTCTGGTATTAGTTTCTCACCATCAATTCTCTCTGCATAAATGTGATAAAAACAATCTATTGGCATACCACCATTAGATTGTAAATAGACTTTATCACGATCAATTCTTTTTACTATAACATGTTGATGTGAACCAATTGGAGTAAGATTAACGGTAATGCTTCTTACATCAACAAAATCCTTCCAATATGATGGAAGATTAATTTCTTTGTTGTTTGTTATTCTTCCCCGAATATAAACATCATTAGATGGTCCTTCAGGACAGGTATGTCTTAGTCTCCATCCTTCTTTTGATGGATGTGGAATATCAAAATTTTTCTTTGCTGCAAGAATATGAGTTCCGCAATTAGAGATTACATTACCTTGAGCCTTTAGATCACCACCAACAACTACATCTGCAGAAGTATTTACTTCTCCTATAAATGCTGAAGATCCTTGAACGGATAATGAAAATGGATTTGCGGGAGCTCCATAGCATAATAATCCTGGAATAAATGGTTTTGGTGAATCTGAATTATTCAGAGGACCAACCATAAATGCTGCAGTAATAATTGGTTGTGGTCCTGCCACCATTACTGGTCCTTCAATATAAGCAGCTCCACGTATTTTTGCTTCACCAACTCCAAATGCTGGCATAAGTCCTGCACCAATCCACAGTTGATGTTGAACAGATAAATCGTCAGTCGTAAAAGCCATAATTTTAATAAAGTGATTGAGATAAAAAACGTGCTGATGATGTCGGATCAGTTTTTCCAGCAAGTGTGGAACAACCAGAAGTTAATCCATCAATAAAATTTGAAACTAAGCTCATTTTTGTATTGGCAATTATTCTACCAATATTTGGGCTAAAAAGTCTATAGCCAGACTCTGCTAATAAATCAAAATGTTTTCCTGCCTTAATTTTAACATCAGAATTTGCTTCTATGCAGATATTTCCACGACGATCTTCGCCATTTGCCATAATGTCAATATCTTTTGCACTAAGGATAATTCTACCATTAGGTGCTTCTAATCTAATATTTCCACTTAGACATTCTATGTCTATTCCTGTACTATTTGGTGCTACGTTATCTGCACATTTAATTTCAAAAACTCCAGGATTTCTCATCAATGTCCATCCTGCTCTGTTTCCAGTAGCATCCATATGGATGTAATGCAAACTATGTCTTGCTTGAAGACCACAAGCAGTTATAACACCATCTGCACATATTTGACCAAGTTCAAGAGCACCCCATGGATGTTCTTTTTTTACCTGTACATGTTCTAAGTTTTGCGTCATATTTTTTATTTACTATTATTTGATAGACTTTCTTCTGGAGTATCGTAAATATATATTCTATTTTTTATATTGTTATTTTTTTTGCCAGCAACTTTTCTTCCATCATAATAATAATAATTTCCATAATATGGTTTTCCATTTATGTACCCAATGACTAAAGTACCAATACACTCATCTACAGTCACAATTCTATCACCAGTCACAATTCTATCACTAGTCACAATTCTATCACCAGTTACAATTCTATCATCAGTTACAATTGTATCTCCATCATCAGGATCTTCAACAGGTCTTCTAACTTTAAAAATTGGTAGAATATTAGCATTAACTCCCAATTCAGACTTAATGTAGATTCTAGGATAATCATTAATAATATCACCTGGATTTGTGATTACTACATCAACAAGTCTTCCAATATCGTCAAAAACTGGGAGCATTTCTACTCCATCTGCACCATCAACAATAATTTGATCTCCTGAAGAGTAGTTTGCTCCAGTATTTTCTATGTAAATTCCATCAAGAATAACATCTACCGATTCACCATTTACAATTGGTCTCGGATCATCAACTGGAGATGGTGCTAATGGACCTACTGGTTCTGGAGTTGTAATTGTAACTCCTGTTGGGATTTTGATGGGAGTTAATGGTCCCCTTCCTATAACACTATCAATAACATTTCCAGATTCAGTATCAATAATACTAACTTGAGTATTTTCTGGAAGATATAATCTTGGGCAGTTTGGATCTATATTTTCCTGATCAACATTTGGTACTACTATAGTAGTGCCTGGTTTATATACTTGCCAATTACAATTTGGATCTATATAAATTGAATCTTCTGGAGAACTAATATTTGTTCTATCTTTAGATGTTGTTGGAAGATAATTTTGACCAGGATCAATAACAACTGCACCAAGAACACTTATAGATTCATCACCAGAAACTGCTTTTGGACTTATATCTGCAGAAGGACTATCATTATATTGTGATAATAATGATAGTCCTGCACCACCACCAGTGCCACAACCATCTTCAACACTAAGTGAAGGAGTAGCAGAATATCCAGATCCAAAAGAACTAAAATCTAGTCCCATAATTTTTCCAGAAAGACTCACAATTGGATTTGCGAGGATACCAGAACCTCCACCACCACTAAAATTAATGGATGGTGGTCCGCATGGTAATTGATCTGTGCTACATGCTCCTGGATCTGGAATGTCTCCACCAATATTATTTGCAGCATCTCTTAGCAAGTTGCCAAGACCTTCACTTACCTTATCTGCTTCTTTGTCACCATTCCAAAAACTCCATCTATCTCTATAATCACAATTCGGGGTCTCATCACATTTTAAGAAATTGAGAAGACCAACTACTATATCAAGAACACTAAATGCTTTATCTAAAATACCTTGGGCTGTGTCAACTAGTCCACTGATAGCTCCAAGAAATCCATTAATTCCAGAAGAAATATCACCAATAATACCACCCATCAAATTTCCAAGGAATTTTTCTGCAGCACACATTGGAGCATTAACATATTTTTCAACTATATCTTTAAATAAATTTTTTACTAATGAAAATAATCCTTTAATAATTTTTTGAAATACACAAGATAACGTATCAGTTCCTATTACAGCTCCCTCTGAAAAAATCTGTCTTAAATTTGGAGGAAGTTTGCTAGCTAATTTTGTTAGACCTTTATCAATTTGATTAAGAACAAATCCTCTCATTTTTGTAATAATGATTTTGACAAAGGAAGCAATGAAAGATGAGGTTTCATTTACAATCTTTTGAATGTTACTAGTAATATCAGATACTGCTCCTAGAAATCCTTGACTAGTGCTCTTAATTCTTTTGATCAATGCTAGGGCTCTTTGTATAAATCCTTGAACCCCTTTCATTGGTCCTCCACCACCTTCACATTCTATATTTAATTTTCTAACACCTACATCACTTCCATCCGATGCTTGTAGCACTCTACGAACATCACTTACTGCACCATCTGTTGATGTTGATTCTCTTGCTGGTTGAGATGATGGTTCAGTATGTAAATCTTTTGTTGCTACTTTTTTGTTTCCAGTATTACCATAAAAACCACTTCTTGGAATATATCCTTGTGGAGGGTCACCTCCAAATAATCTTGTCTGCGCATTATTTGGAAGTGCTCCAATAATAATTGGCTGTCTTCCTTCCTCACCATCAAAATAAAATCCCATAACAAAGGAACCTTGTTCTAAAACACAGGTTTCTCCATATCCTCCATGTCCAGATCCAGCAGTTGGATCTACGAGGGTATCTGCCATCAATAATTCTTTATCAGGAACAGTGCTTTTGATAGCAGAATCCTGACTAAAAATTCTTACTCTATATCTCTTTCCCCATCCAGGAGAATCATCTCTTTTATGATTTCCCAAGATTTCATTGCCCAACCAATGTTCTTCATCAACAACTTGACCCATCCACCAATACATTATATTTTTACGGATGGCATCCTTGTTATATGAAGGATTTAAATTGTGCGAATGAGAATTATTGATAATTGACATTAATCTTCGTAAATTCTACACTCAGATGCATCTGGGTGGGTGTCACAATACAACTCAAGTGGAGTTGGATCATGATGATCTTCTGGATGACGCTCTGCGTATGCTTCGAGATCAGCTAATTCTTGTTCGGTGTGTCTACGGGCTTGAGGAGAAATCTGGGGATCGTCTAGAATTTTCTTGTCCTCTTCAATGTGCTTTTCGATATTTTCCATTTTACTTCATTATAGAATCTCTGATTATATTTAGCTTGGTATAACAATGTTCTGCATTAATAAAATGAGATACGTCGCAAACTAACCATTTTCCAGATTTTTTTCTAGATATTGATTTGGTATTAATTTTATTAGAAATTTCTGGGAAATCGCACTCAATTATGTCACCTGGATATATCTCAAAGTCTCCGTGAATTGTAATGGTTGCTCTATAAAGCAATGCTTGATTATATCTTGCAATTGATTTTCTTACAATCCCCTGAATATCAAATGTTGGTTGTTTTGAAAATGGCAATTGCGATCCTAAGTTACTTCCAGGTGGCAACGTACCTGTATTCCAAAATTGATTAACAATCGTAGATGCCTCATCTTGAATTTTTAATTCTGTTGCAATTATTGGTTTTTCTTTTCCAGCATTATTAAAAATTTGATATGTATCATCATGAGACCATTGGTCATTACTATAACCATGAGTGTATACATCAAAAGTTTCTATCTCCGATTTTGTCAAAGATGCTGTATGCATAATATTTGAAATATTCATATTATGATAAAATTTTATATTAAGAATCTTATTAGTATATTTTGGTCCCATACCTGTTGATTGATTATATATCATTTTTCTCTTTGGATCTTGCATGAAAAGCATGTCTATAGATTTAAAATGATATCCTTCTAATGTATTATAAAAATAATATCCAGAAAATTGTGGATATTTTTCTGGAATAGATTTTGGCGCAAGAGCAGTACAAAAATCTAAGGGATTGTCACTCCTTCTTCCATTAATTGGTAAAGAATTTAGTGTTGGATCTAAATGTATTTCTTGTGAAGTTCCAAGTATATCTTCCAATATCTTTTTAACTATCTCATGTATTTTTCCTTCAAAGTGATATGTTGGTGAGTTTTTTATCTTTTTATTTTCATAAAAATCCTTTGAGGAACAAGTTATAGAAAACATTTCTGCGAAAGCAGATGATGAACTATTAGTAACTTCTTCGACGTATACTTCAGTATCAATTTCTCTACCTTTATTATCGTTTAGTTTTAACTCTACCTTCTCACCAACTGTAATTTTTAAATCTTCTTCTTCCTCTAAACTGACTGCATTTTTTTGTTTATATCTATATCCAGCATCTGCTAATGTAAATGATACTCTTACACTATCATCATATAAACTTTGGAAAACCATTATATTCGTAAAGTTACCCTTTCCAGTTAATGGAAGTACTTTTCCATAATTAGAATATATTTTAAATTTACTTACATTTTTAAATTTCATTTCTAATATGTTGATGGAAGTGGGTTAGCAGTAAATGAAAATGGATCGATCTGTTGAGATGATTGAGCTATTATCGGTTGAATTAAAAATAAAGTAGAAGCACCCTCTTCATAAGAAGCTGTAGTTTTTAAAATATCACTATTTAGATTAGAAGCAGAAGAAGTTGGAAGAATGCTATATGGAGAAGACTGATTTTTAAGATACGACGTTAGTAATTCTGGTACTTTACTATATGTTGTATGTTTTTTTTCTTCGGGTTTAAGGTTAAAAATAGAAGATATTTCATTTTCTAATGGCTTCGCATTTTCTAATGGTTTCGCATTTTCTTTTGATTTCTCAACTTGTTTTTGTTTTATTTCCTCTGATTTCAGTACATCATATTTTGATACATCTTTATTTTGTGCATCCATAATTAATTGAATCAAACGATCTTTTCCAGAATATGCATTAGTAATTTGTCCACGTCTAGTATTGGGTTCATAAAAATCAACACTAGTATGTGGACCACGCATATTACCAGCACCAGGCATGGGTCTATTATTTGCCCTGTCCCAACCAACTTCACCTAGATAAGTTCCTGCAGAAACAACATCACCTTCTTTGACAGCAATATCTCCAAAATGGGCATATAAAGAATCAAATTGCTTTCCATTTTCATCAGTACTTCTTATAGTTACATGTCTTCCATAACCAGAACCATACAAACTTCCAACTTCTACAACTGTTCCTGGAAAAAGTGAATAATTTTTGTAAATATCAGCAAAACTAAAGTCAATACCAGGTTGACCAGGATCTGGACCCTGAGCACTATCAAATGTTATAACTGATCCTTTAGATCCAGGTAAAGGTGCTGCTGGTGCTGGTTTTGCGGGTGCTGGTTTAGTGGGTTTTGGTGCTGGAGTAGTCTCAGATGATTTTTCTATACTACCACCAACCTTAACATTTTCATCTGGAGGGAAAAATGCTTTTCTTAGAAGTTGATATTTTTCAAAAGGATTTGCGAATGGATTTAATAATGTTCCCCAACCACCAAGTTTTATTCCCAAAAATGAAGGTCCTTTTTGTTTTTGAATTCTTCCAATACTATTCAAGAACCAGTCTTTAAATATTTTTACGCCATCAATTACCTTAAGAATATCAGATTTAATCTTTCTTCCTACTTCTTGAACTCCACCACCTCTCAATAAAATATAGAATAAATCACCAACATATTCTCCAATTATAGTTCCAAGTATTGAACCTAAAACGGGAATTGGAATAAAAGATCCTAAAAATGTTCCTAATAAAGCACCTCCTGCCTTGAATAGTGCTTTATCTAACTTTTTATCTGGAACACCATCACCATCTGGTGGTGGTTCTACATCTTCAAAATAAGTGTCCACACCAACAAGAAGTGGTCCAATTAGAGGTAATTTAGACTTTGCAAATTTAGCAGCACTGCTTCTTCCCAATCTGTTGATTCCTAGTCTTGCTTTTCTGCCAAGAATTCTTGTCTGAATTCTACTTGTAAACTTACTAGGTCCACCTTTGAAAATCCTGCTGCCAGCATCAGTTCCAGCAAGAGAACCTGTTTGTGGTCTTGGAATAATTCTTTTATTTCTTATTTGTTTCTTGACATATGCTTCTGCAGTTTTTCTTGCCTGAGTGGGTGTTTTTCCCTCAGAAATTGCATCATCAAACTTAGTCTGATATGCATTTGCTGCATTAGTTCCATATGACTTTTGTATTGCATTTGCTCTAGGTTCTGGTCTACCAGTAAATGTTCGAGTAGCAGGTTTACTTGGTTTTTGTCTAGGAGGTTTTTTTCCAGGTACTTTTGGTTTTGACCCAGGTTTAGTTACATCTCCACCAATTTTGCCAGGAATTCCAGCCATTGTAAGAACTATGGCAAGATTTAAATAACGATTTAAAGCATCTGTAAATTTCTTATACTCTTTTTCTGCACCCTCACCACCAAGATCTCGAATCTGTTTCTTTATTGACTTGTCTATATCATATGCTTCTTCAACTAAACCCACAAGACCATTAAATACTTTTCCTGTCAATGAAAATAGAAAAGAAGTTATTGGTGTAATTATTGGTTCAACTAATTTTATAAAATCAAATATTGCTTCATAACTATCAATCAGGAATAATACAAATTTTCCAAGTAAAATATTGCCAATAAAGTTTTTTATAGCATCAAAAATTCCACCAGAAGGAACTAAACTTTTAGTAATCTTATCATTTTTCTTATCTTTTGGCTTTTCTAATTTTTCTTCTTTAGATCTTCTGCCTACTTGCTCTTCACGTCTTCTTTTTATCTTTTCATATTTTTTATCATTTCTATTACCTCGTTTAATTACTTTTTCAATACTAATTAATTCTTTTTTTAAAATTAAAAACTGAGAATTAATTCCATTTTTCGATTTCTTTTTTTCTTCAACACTTGAAGCAAACTCACTAAAAGGAACTATCTTATTCTTTTTAATTGCAATAAGACTTAGTGATTCTTTTGAACCTGGAAGTAATTTTTGAGAATTTATTTTCATGAAATTACCCCATAAGTATCAAGTTTTTTGAGCCTAGTTTCCATACCCATATGAGAAGATGTTGGGAAGTCTGGTTCTTTAGATCCTAAATTGGGAAGTGTTGGATTTCCTGCAGGACCACCTGCATATTGCGGTGGTAAAGTGATCATTTGTGAAGATTTAGTTGGAGCATCAGGTATCAATGTGCTAACTTTTTTATTGAATAACGCATTAATCGGTTTCATGTAAATACCAGACATTCCTTCAGTATCTGTTAAGGACTCAATAAGACCTTTTGGACCAGAACGTTTAACTTTATCTGCAACAAATCCTCCAGGTGGTGCCATAGGTGCTGTAGACGGTAAAAGTCTTTGTGGTGTTGATGCAGCAGTGTTCAGTCTCTCTCTTCCATATTTACTCTTCTCTTCATACCACATAGAAAAGAAATTATGTGTTGGATCTCTTAAAACATCACCTTTCTGCATATTACCTTGTTCACTTGTACCTAAGAAATATGTTCTTCCTCCAACATGAGATCTTGCCTTTTGCTGAAGAACTGGATTGTTAAGAGATTTCTCAGTATCTTCAATTTGTTGCATTGCTTGCTGCATGGTCCAACCATATTTTCTACCCTTGGTTGAGTTCATAATAGCAATAGCTGCAGTTTTTTTATCTACAATTCTATCCCAATCTTCTGGATTCCCGAATGTTGGTTGATATTGTCCTCCACCATCTGAACCTCCATATGATCCTGCAGTAATTAATCCCTTTAAAGTATTACTTTTTTGATTATATCGAGTACCATAATTGCTTGCCGAATATAATCTATTATAAAGTGATTGTGCTACATCTGCTCTCCCCTGTGCCTTATCATCTTCTAGAGCAGATATTGCTAGTAAAGACGCATAATCGGCGTTACTTATCTTAGGTCCTTTTGGTAAGGTAGAATTTTTTCCTATTTCTCCACCACCAGAAGCATATGTAATTCCTTTAATGAATTTTGGTTTGTTATCTCCTCCACCAAGTTCATTCATTGCCATTAAATTGGCAACACCAAATTTATTAACAGCACCTTTACTCATTACAAATTCACCTGGAGTTAGCATTGCAGGAATTGTATCTTTATTCCCCTTTCCAGGAACACCTCCTCCACCAGAAAATTGTCCCATAACCTCACCAAACATTGCCATGGGATTTTTTCTTGCTTCTTTTAGTTCTTTTTCAACTACAGATTTATCAACATTTCTTTTATCTGCTTCTTTCTCAATTAATGCATTTTCTTCTTTTTGACTCCATGCAAAACCACCCAAAGTTGCTACACCACCGAGAACTCCAAGAGAAATTAGTGGATTTTTAGCAGCAAATGCTATTAATTTTGGAATTGCTTTTGTTAAAAGCATTGTGGTGTATTTTGCAAGTGTTAGTATAATAGTTCGTATAAACTTTCCTAAAGGATTTACAAAGAAGAAATAAGCCCCCAATAATGCAGGCCACCAATCTGATAAAAACTTGCCTATAGCATCAATTTTTCCCTTATTCTTTGAATCAGCTAACCAATCTAAGAGTCCTAATACTGCTTTTCCTAAAAGAATATTCACAATAAATTTCTTTAATCTATCAAATATTCCAAGTCTTGGAAGTGATTTTTTAAGATTTTTTAGAAACTTGTTACCTTTTTCCTTTTTCTCTAATTGATTCTCTCTAGACTCTCTTCTACCTCGTTCAAGTCTTTTAGATTCAGAATCTCTTATATTTTTTGCTAGATTATTTCTATCAATTAAAAGTTCTTTAATTGATTTAACTATAGAAATAATATCAGTTAAATATTTTTCTATTTTGCTTTGCCTTTCACCTTCAAAACCCTGCGATTCTTCAGAATCTATTTTAATTTTTTCTGATTTTAGTAATTTATTTGCCTTAATAATTGGTGAAACCTGATCACCAATAGTTATCCTTTTCTTCTTAATCTTAAAACGACCTACTTTTCCTTTAATTCTCTTAAATTCACCAGTAAGTAATTCCGACTCTTCTGTAGATAATTCTTGCTTTGCCATTCTGGCAGCAATCATCTTCTCTTTAAGAAGAGTCAAATAAGTTCCATAATCAATATCAAAAACTTCTTCTAATCCTAAAAGTCTTAATATTCTTTCGTCTACTTCCTCATTAACTAGATCATCTTGACGAGTTCCTTCATATAAGGTGAGAGCATTTTCTCTCTTTGCCTCATCTCTTATATTTTTAAGTAACTCGTCTAGATCAGGAACCATTTGCTGTCTGCTGTTTTAACTTCTCTTCCTCAAGATGCTGTTGAAGTAGCATGACATAGATATCACGTTCAATCGGAATCATATTCTCGATCTCTGTCAATGAGTATTTATGGTACTGCATTAAGGCAAAATTGAGACGGAAATAATTCTCAAGATCCATATGGATCATGCCTATGCGAAAAAAGACGCTAGACCCTCAAGCACTACTTTACTTTCAACTCCAGTATTCGGATTTTTAATTTGAACACTATGAGATAGTTTAGGCATTGTTGCAAAAAACTTTTCAATTTCCTTAAACTGAGAAGAATTCATCTGTTCGATAAATTCAACCATTTCCTTTTTAGTACAATTCTCAGATTCCCATACTTCATCTTCACTAATAGTCTGAGAAATGCATGATGCAATTAAATCGAAAGATTTTTCAGTGTCAATACTATCAACATCAAAATTTTCTTTAATAAATTGATTGAGTGTGGGGTACTTCATCTCAACCATAATATCATCATTAATTTTAATTTGCTTTTTATGCTCGTCACTTTTTTCAACTTTAATATCTTCTACATTAATTGTTACTGGAACAGATGTTTCTCCATCGTCTGGGCAAATTAAATTTACTTCAATATCTTCACCAACTGACTTACCCCTAATATTTAAAAATAAGTACTCAATATCAAATGTAGGAAGATCTTCGATTTTAATTCCCTTTGTCTTAATACAATTTTTGATAACACTTTTTACAGCATTTGTAATTTGCTTTGTACTTTCTGATTCTAATGCATAAAGCAAAACCTTTTCTTCTTTAACTAGAAATGGCCTGTATTCAATTGTTTGTCCAGTTGATGGAAGTTCCAACTCAAATGTTGGTGTAGCAATTGTTGGTAATGGCATAATGACCTATAAATGTTTCAGTATGGTTATTTATTATTAGTCTGAAGGTGCTACTACAAAGGGATTTTCAGCATATTGTGTACCAAATCTATAATATTGATACCACTCTTCATCCGATAATAGTCCATTAAAGGGTCTTTCTACAGGTTTACCTGTTGCTGGATTAATTGGTACATTCAGTTCTGGAGCTCCAGGAGCAGTTGGTCTAGGTGAACTACCTGATTTGCCAGAGGCAGAGCTGATAAGTGTATTATAGTATCTAGAGTATGACATAGTAACATTGACTTTCAATAAATCAGTCTGTGCATAAGATACTGGCATAGAAGATAATGCGATAGGAAATGCATTTATAAAAGTATATTCCAGTTTAGGACCTTGAT
>Ga0099849_1001214_pt1 | contig 12022 bp, 2 predicted proteins | sample CB_VirMetaG_4_FD_78177 | JGI IMG/M metagenome (GOLD analysis project Ga0099849, IMG submission 78177) | Freshwater to marine saline gradient viral communities from Chesapeake Bay - CB_1508_1M Viral MetaG | ecosystem: Environmental > Aquatic > Marine > Coastal | place: USA: Chesapeake Bay... | reverse complement strand
GCTACCTCTTTAGCAGAGATAACATTCTTAAGCTGTTGATACTCGGGCAGACTTTCTAGGTAAGACTTAATGTCAGATACTTTAGTCTCCTTTACAGGACTCGTCTTATCTATCTTTTCATCAAGTGCAATCTCCTCGGCTGTCTTTTTAGTAGCCTGAAGATTACCTAGCTCATCTAGGCTATAATTGTAGGTAGAGTCAAAGTTATTTAGCTTCTCTAGAACGGTAGAAGTAAGCCCATCCTGTTGGGCGTTTAGCTCTGCAGTTCTATTCTCAATAGCTTTTCGGTTTTGGATAGCAGCAAAAATCTCTGGACTAGACTCGTAATCATAGTAGCGAGTCCATTCTCTTTCCATCTCCTGGAGTTCGGTTAGCTTTTCTGCAGCCTTTGCCTGAGCATCTTCTCCGAAAGAATTACCGTCTAGTTTACCTTCAGCCAGATCTTTGAGATACCTTTCTAGCATCTCTGTGGTACCATTTTGAAAATGCTTTGTAGCTAGATTGATAAAGGCAGTATCGGTAATCAGTGCCTCTAGACCTGGAATACCCAAAGTATTAGCCATCTCTGCGGCTTCTTCTAGCTTAACAGAGTCTACAAAGCTTCTTTTTACATCGTCTTGTAAAGAAGCAATAAGTTCTTGCTGCGTCTCTCTAAATCCTTTAGTAGTCTCAAGAGCTCTTTTATTCTTAAGTGTCTCTATCTCAAAAGCTACTTTGGCTCTTTGTCCGGGATCTACAGTCTTACCTCCAGGCTTTAGTTGCTCCTGTAAAGCGTTGATTTGTTTGGTGTAGGTATTATACTTATACCTATCCATAATAGGAGCAGCCCCCATCTTTGATCCAAGAGCAGCTGATTGTACAGGGCCTGAGAAAAAGCCAATGAGTCCTTCAAAAAGTGCTTGCTTGCTAAATAGGTTATCCTTAAGCCGGTCAAAATAGTTGTCCTTATCGTAGGTATAAGTAGGAGCATTTTCAATACCTACATTTAGAGCAGCTCTGGCTTCAGCTCCTTTAAGGGCATCATACTTAGCCTGATTCTGAATATTAGACTGAACTATTTCTTCTCCGCCCTCAGCTAGTGCTTGGTATAAAGGATTATTAGCACCATGTTTTAGAGGGTTCCAAAAGTTTTTGTCTGTAACCTTATCATATATTCTATTCATAGCACCAGGGCGTCCTAGAAGATTTCTAGTCATACCCTTAGCCTTAAAGATTCCGAACATCTGGAAGATGTCTGTAGCCATCATAGCAGTGTTTCTAGCCCTAGTAGAGCTAGCTGCTTCATTAGCATACTCGACTGCTTCTTCTTGAGTTAGTTCTCCTTTAGCTACGGCATCTGATAAAGTATCAAGAGTTTCTTGATAGACCTGAGTACCCATAATGGTACCTTCTAGCCTGTTCTGCAGAATACCCGCAGGTACTGCTTGCATGAATCTTTTATTGGCAGGACTCTTAGCAAACTCAGTTAAAAGTGCATCTACCTTACCTAGAGAAGAAGCTGATCTACTGGATACAGCTCCTTTTTTAGCAGCTTTAGCGGCTTGTTTAACAGCTTGTTTACCGGCAGCAGACGCTAGCGACCTAGCACCTGCTGATATACCCATTTGGACCCCTTTACCAATTCCTCCTGTTAGTACACCAGGAAGAGCAAATTCTACAATAGAGGTAAGGGCTGACTGCATACCCTCCCAAACATTGTAGGGACTATCGCTATAAATTCTATTTGCTGCTTGAGCTCCCTCTGCTGATTCGTGTAACCAGTTAGAGAGCATAGACCTATCAGAGAAGTCGTCGCTCATTGGGTCCCACCTAAGACCATCTTCTCCTACATATGGTACAAGCGAGGTAATAGCATCAATACCTCTAAAAAGACCGGCCTGTAGACCCCCACCTACAGCATTACCAAATCTTTCCCAGTTAGTCTGATTCTTAGTTCTAAGCTCCTCTAGATACTGTCGATCTCCAGAACTGGAGTCTGCTGCTGCTTGTAATGCTGAAAGAGTATTATTATATATATTCCTACCATACCAAGTAGTACCTTCTGGTTGAATAGGTACAGCTACTCCTGTAGAGTTTGAGGGCCCTACAATAGCTACTTGAGGCGCTTTTGCTTGAAGCTCAGGACGTTTCCCAGATGTTAGTTCAGGAGCTGGAGTAGTAGGAAGATTAACTTCAGGTTGATTCTTGTCTTGAGAATTTTCAGCCATAGGGATGTTTTTGCAAAGATACTACTATTCAGCCAAAGCAGCTTCTGGGTTTATCATGCTAGTAAATGTGGCTAGGTCAAACTTATTATGGAAAAGTATTCCCTTGTTAAGGTTGAAATCTACACCTGCTCTTTTGAATAAGTCTTTAAAATCCCCAAGCTTGATAACTTTATAACCATTTTGGTTTGTATAAGCAGACTCATTAATAAGTGTACTTAGCTCTACTAGTTCTTCTGGGCTATAATCTTCTGAAAGCTGTTGAGAGTTTGCAGCAAGTAGAGCTTCTTCTAGCATAATCGGACTCTCATCTGTTCTATTAGAAAAATACTCTTGCCATGTCCAAGCAGCTCCCTCTCCGTCTTCATGCTTAGCAGCGTAAACTTCAGAAAGCTGTACTCCCTGTCTCCCTGGGGTAGTATTTCCGACAGGGCGATAGGGGTCAAATACTACAGCAAAGCCCATTTGTTGGTCCTGTTGGGGATTTAGGTAAGTATTGGTAATTGGAACTCCTTCTTTCTTCATAGCAGCTTGGGAATTAAGAGGCATAAGAAGATTAAATACATTAAGCTTATTACCCAGCTCCATAAGTTGTCTCATCTGATCACCACTCTGAAGCCCTGTTCCAAATAGCCCTGTTTGAGAATAACTAGGCGCATAAGATGTAGTCAACTTTGATCTGTAATCATCTATCCAGCCAAAAGTATCCTCCTTAGCTGCATTAGTTTTAGGGACAATTAAAAGCTTGGTACTTTTTCCGGGTTCAAAGTAGTTACCTAGTCCCCCTTCTTCAAGGCCATCAGTGTCTCTAAGGTTTACATCTAAAAGGAGCCCTGACTTCTGTCCAGCCCCTACTCCAGCAACAGCTCCCTCAACATAGTATCTAGCATCTTTCTGATCTGACCCTGAGCCAAAAAATACTTTAGACAGACCTCCTGCTTCTGATAGAGCAGTAATATCTGTCATATAGTTGTAACCAGACCCAGTTAGTGATCTTGGTCCATAAGTCACACTATTTTCTTCATCTCTATCTACTACAAAAATTTGATAATCATTACCAATATCTGCGCCTTTGGAAATCCTAGCGATTACAGTTTCTTTTAATTTATCATCAACAGTAGGTCTTATCTCAGCACTGGGAGAGACTCGTACTTTGGGGGTGTATACTTCAAACTTATTAGCCTCAGTCAGGATACCAGATTTAACTCCGTTAGCTTTGTTTCTTTCTTGTATAAAGCTATTTAAGCTTTCTATGTCTCCAAAGTCACCAGCCCTATATCTTATTTCATCCCCTTGTGTTTCGAACACAGACTGAATAGTTTCTGGAACTAGTCCCTTTTCAACTGCTTGGTCGTAGGTTAGATTTTCTCTAACTACTGCTACATTTTCATCACGAAACCAGCTAATTGCAGGATTCTGCATATTTGCAAACTCCTGTCTTACAAACTCTGCTACACCCGTAACATCTTCAACTCCGTTTGCTTTTGCTGCAAGTATTGCTTCATAAGACTCTGGAGTTACCATAGGAATCGTCCCATCTAAGTCAGGTCCAAAGTTTTTTAAGCCGTTTCTTAGGTCCTCTGTTTGTAGGGCAACAGGAGAAGCAGTTCTATCAAAACGACCTCCATCTACAAAAGGATCTAAAAACTGGTCCGCCCAGTCTGTAACTCTTGTAAAGTCATAGTCTTCTAGCTCCATACCAAGTAGCTCATCTTGCCCGTAAAGCCCTAGGTTAGCTCCTATGCTAGTGTACCACTTAAACATTTCTTCTGGAATATCGCCATTTACTCCTGGGTTATTAGCAGCAAAGTTGCGAAGACCAAAATTGGTTGCTTGTCCTAACGCATCAAAATCTATATTAGCCTGTCGTATAGCTTCTTGGTTGACAGGATCGTTTAGCTGAGCATCCATCATTTGTTTAGTTACAAGCTTTTCGGCAAGGTCTATAAACTGCTCACTTTCTGGAAAGTTTCCGCTTAGTAGGTCATTTACAGTATAGCCATTCTCTCTAGCCTTTTTTACTAGCAGGTTATATTTTTTTATATCTGATGCGTCCAAATATCTATTAATATCAACTTCTGCTGTTTCTCTAGCATCTGTGTCTACGCCTTCTACAATAATCTCTGCAAGCTTTTCAGGTGTTACACTAGGGCTTCCGCCTTTTGGGGCGTTTCTAGCAGTTACACCTGTGCTTCTGCCAAATTGGTGCAGCTTAGGCATAGTAGTAGCAAAGGCATCATTTACATAATCCTGAAAAGACGCTCCTCTATACTTGTAGGCTCTAACAGTATTGCTTTGGTTTTGATCCCATTGTACTCGTAGTTGGTTTATAGCCTCTTGAGATGCCTGATAGTACTCACCCATAGCATCCGGATCTTGGACGAGCTCAAGAGTGTTGTTAAACTTCTTAAGACCTTTGTCGGTCTGCACCATGAGTACTCCGGGCTGATTTGGATCTTGTGTAATCTTAGACCCTATAGCTTCTTCTATTTCATTAAATAGATTCGTCGTCATAAACGTAGTATCGTTTATGATATCATAAGCTCCCACGTAGTCATTGTAGCTCCTTTCTGCATCCTGGAGACTAGTCTGGCCTCTTTGGAACTGAATAAAGTTATTCTCTTCTACTATCTCTCCTGTTGCTGGGTCTTGATAACGATTTACAGGCGACATTGTACCGCTCCTTGTAAAAGAGTTAGCACCATTAGGCTGAGTCTGGAACAACTGCATTGTAGGGGCTGCTGCTCTAGCGTCATAGTTATTTACTAGAAGATCATTGTCAGTCTTTAGACGAGTAGATATAGCACTAAGCTCTCTGGCTAGAGCCCGTCTATCCTTAGTATCTACAAAATTATCAATGGCCTTCTGAACTTGACTACCATACTCTTGGCGAAGTTCTTGAGCCCAACCTTCTGTACGTAAACCTCCATCTAGAATAGGCAGCTTGTCCAAAAACTCATAGGCTGAGTTTAGACTACCTTCGTATGCTAAGGCCTGTTCCTTAGCAAATTGAACATATTGCTCCATTGGTAATGGATCATAGCTAAATCCAGGAGCCTCTATATACTGTGCCATTAACCTTTGTCTTTTTTAGTTTTAGGGCCTGCTTCGGTATCCTTAGTAGGATCTTCTACATTTTCTATTTTACTTTTATCTAGTAAGCCAGAACTTTGTCTGTATTGGTTAGCCATAAATGCGTAAAACTCTTCTTTAGAGAATCCTGAGTACGCATTAGAGAATGAGTTGGCTGCTTCAATTAGTAGCTGCTCCTTACCTTGACGATCTCTTTCGTTAAGCTCGTCAACTAGTCTCTTCATCTGAGTGTTAGCTACCCTATCTTGTCTAAGTAGCTCTCTAATGCGAGCGTTATCTGCTGCTTCTACTTGGAACTTCTTCTCAAATAGCTTAGCTGTTTCTGAAGACTCATTAGCATCAATAGTACCTGCCATAGCTAGATACAGTGCTGGGTTATTTATTCTTCTAGATAGCTGTTTTTTAGTAGCAGCGCTCATATTAGATATTGCCTTTCTCTGCTCTTCGATAGGGAACAGTATTGGATCGTAGTCAGCATGTAGCATATAGTCTGCTGCCTGTCTTTCTCTGATAGGCTTAATACCCTGTAGGAACTTCATACCTGCATCAGATAGAATCTGAGCTTTGTATGGGTTTTGGAAGTCTTCTAGGGTCAAGTCTTTTTTACCATCATTAGCTGCTTGCATTAGGCCTCTAAACTCTTCTTGGGTTAGAGACCCTCTAGGAACTACTAGCTCTCCAGTCTCAGGATCTGTATAGATACCCATATTACCTGCATTGTAGTCTATAGGAGGAGTAGCAGGATTATCAGATATATCTCCAGTCGGATCAACACCGGTAAAAGCTCTAATAGGATCAAATCCTTCTCGCTGATACAAATTGTTTTGGAATGCTATCTCTTCAGGTGTTAATGGTATAGGCTGAGCAGTAGGAGCCATAGGGTCCGTAGGTGGCTCCATAGGAGGCATAGGGGGTATTGGCATTTGGCCAGACAATACATCTGGATATGTAGCCCCACTATCTAGGGGAACGGGAGGAAGAGGAGCCAATGGGTCTAGAGCCTGTGCTCTTTCAAAAGGCTGTACTTCATAAGGAGTAGGTCCCATACCAAACTCATCTAAACCCATACTGCCCATACCTGAACCAGCACCCGAAGGCATACTAGGAAGTGTAGGTTCTGAGCTAGTTTGGGTAGGAACTACACTTGGATCTGGAGACGCCCCAACTCTAGGGCCTGCTGCAGTTGTAGTAGGATCTGCATACGGTATACCTGACCCCTGTAGGGTATTAGTCATAAAGAGCGCATCTTGAAGATTGTTATCTCCGTATACTGATCTGGCTAAATTCATGTAAGCTGCGTTGGGATCTTCAGGATTACTAGGGAATGCTCCTAGGCCTGACAGCAAAGCATTTAGTCTTTCATTAGGACCTCCCGGTGCCATCTTTACTGGAGGACGTTGTCCTGGCATTCCTTGTTGCTGCTGCATTTGCTGCATTTGCTGCATCATAGCCATCTCTTGCGGAGAAGGCTGGGGAGCCGGAGCTCCTTGACCCATTAGCATCTGCTGTATCATAGCTTCTTCCTGAGAGCCGGGCAGTCCATTAGGCATTGCCATTCCCTGACCAGTTTGTTGAGGAGCTGGCTGGGCAGGCTTTCCAAACTTATCTTCTAGCTCAGTTAGCTGATTTTGGAACTCTATTTCTTTATACTCTTCCTGAGCATCTCGTAGTCTTGCAAGAGTTACCTCTCTTGTATTACGGTCAAGGATATCTCCAGATCTAGATGACTTGTCTTCTATCATCTTAGATGCTTTTGCGAAGCTTTTACCTACAGTAAACTTAGGCAGACCTGCATCCTGTGCCATCTCTGGAGTAATACCTCCTTCAGGCAGACGCTCAGAAAATACAAAGTCAGTACCTGGTTCTACTCCTCTTTGAATTGTTTCCTTTTCTTCTACAGAAGCATCAGGACCCATAGGTACTCCTCCTAGAGGATTTTCTTCGTGGGTACCGCCAGCATCAATACGAGTAAGTTGACCCTCTCGTCCGCCTGCTGAGTATAGCTCTCCTCCAGCCATGTACATTCTAGCATAAGGGTTTGATGGATCTATACCCATAGCAACCATTTGATTTTCCATTATAGCCTGCTCGATAGTCTGCTCAGGAGTTCCCATATAGCCTCCATTAGCTTTTTGTACAATAGGGACTACGTTTGTTCTAGGAAGTACTATATCCTGATTCATAGCACCTCCTGGAATACGGTTGGCAGGAGTCTGTATAATGGGTGCTGCTTCAACTGGTTCAGCCTCTGACGTTATTAATGCTCCAGATAAAATGTCAGAATAAGTATCTAGCATTTTTTTCTCAGAATCAAAGTTCCCAGTTCTGTATCCAGCTTTCTTTAATGCATCAAACTGTTCTTCTGGAGTAGTAGCGGTAAATACACCTGCTTTCTCGTATCTAGGATTTCTTTCAAGAAAGTCTACAAAAGCAAACATAGATCCTATGAATGAAGGATGCTGTTCGAAATTAGATTTGATCTTTACTCTTTTTCCGTCTACAACTTCCTCAGTGCTATACTTTTTGTCAGACTTATACTGATCAGGACTGTTTTTAGTAGACTTAATTCCAAAGTAGTTATTCTGAGACGTTGTCAAGCCTGATTTACCATAGCCTGATTCTACTGCAGACATAAGAGCCAATACCCTAGGATCAATATTTACTCCTGTTTGATTTATGACATACTTAGCTGCTGCTATAGCATCCTCTAGATAATTTTTAGCGGAGTCTGTTCTAGGTACAAACTGATCAGGGTTTTGAAAGCTAACTATATCTGCTTGATTCAATGCAACAGTAGGAGGATCGCCAGGACCACCAAAGCCTACAAAACCACCATCTGCCTTCTTCTTTCTAGAGCCCCCTTTCCAGCCACCGCCTTTTGACTTATACCATTTAGCTGCCCATGCGTTAGCATAAGCAGATGGGTATACATCGAACTTTTCTTGAGCTAATGCTTTAGCTCTAGCCCATAAAGAAGGATTGGTAGGCTTCGGCTTACCAGATCCTTTTGACTTCTTGCGCTTTCCTCCCTTCTTGTACTGGGTAGGCTTCATGTAATTCTTAGGCAGCATGTTATTTCCTTTTACGTTGGCTAATAGGCTTTACTCTACTAGGCCCTGTTTTTTGTTTAGCTCTAGACTTAGCTTCTGAGTGCTTGCTAGTAGCTGGAGTTTTTGATGATACTTTTCTTGATGGTCTACAGTATGGGTAAGCTCTTGTTGATTTTTCTTTACCAGATCTACCACATGGCTTACCTGTCTTAACGTCTACCCATTTCTCTTTGAACCAGCGACGTAGTCCTCCTTGGTAACCTCCGCCTTTAAATTCACTATTCTGTAGAAGACCGTATCCGGCAGCTCCTCCTACTACTGGGATTGCAGCCTTAAATACATCTGGATTACGCATATTAAAGAACCCTACGTTTCCTATAAGAGACTTTGGATACATACCTGGCGCACGGTTTATAATAGTTACATCTCCTAAACCTCCATCATTTACATTTCTAAGTTGTATAGAGGGTAGGTTGGTAGTCTCCAGATATTCAGCAATTCGGTCTGTTGTAGTTACATCTCCTAAAGCTTCCCTCATTTTTTGGAACTCTGGTACGTTACTAACTATTCCTTGTGGGTTATTCAAAGCAGCCTCTAGCTCTGCTATCTGCTGTTGTTTCTGTGCTAAGGGATTCCCAAAAGAGTAGTTTTTATTAAAGTCAGGGTCCTTTAGCATTCTATTATACATGCTCTTTTGCTGGGCTAAATCAGCTTCAAGGGTAGCTCGATTTTTTCCTGCTAGAGCAACTTCTGTCCAAGCATCTCTATTTGCGGGGAATGATAGATTTTTATTTCCCACTTTTGGCACTGCTAGCTTAAAAACCCCAGGACTAAAGCCTTGACCTTCTAGGTTTCTGTACGCCATGAAGGGAGTTATAAATGGCATTTCCTCTGGCTTAGTAGAAGTACTATAGGTTCGAGCAAGCGCTTCGTCTGCTGAAAATAGTGCTGAGGTAGATTTCCCAGTCTCTCTATCAAAGCTAGTAGTAGTAGGGAGAGTATTACGGCCTCTAGTTCCTCTATATACGGTATTATATCCTTCAGGGAAAGCCTTCTTAAAGTTGCGGCTTTGTGTCTGTATAAATAGCTCAGGCGGACCTTGGAATGGCGTACCATCCGCATTCTTCATCCAAGTACCTGCTTTTTTTGTAGCCTCCTCTATAGCATTGTATTCTTGAATCAGCTCAGGGTATTTAGGAATATCTTTGTTCCAAGCCCCCCAAAAAATTTCTGATTGAAAAGGTTTTACTTTAGGTGCTGATCTAGGAGTAGCCCCAGGAAGGAAGGTAGAACTCAAGTATCCTGATCCACCAGTAGTTGATAGGGGGACATTAGGAGTAAGGAATCCAGCTCTTTGTGCTGTACTTAGTCCTTGTCTACCTGTATTATATATACCTCTTCCTGTTTGGTAAAAAGCACTGCCCATTCCAGGAGTTCCTAGAAGATCTAGACCAGTGATAAGGCCTCTTTCTACTTTTTGGCTAGTAGGAATATTAGCATCGGTGTAGAACCCTGAATCGAGATCTGTTCCAAGATTGTAAGCACCTCTTGCTCCAAAGCCTGCTCCTATAACATCTCCTGCAGTAACATAAGGAATAGTACGACTACCAATAGTAAGAGGGGCAGTTAGTGCTGTTCTACCTGCTGTAGCCATAGCTCCCGCAGCAGGACCTGTGAATGGTAAAGTAGCAACTGCTCCCGGTAGATAAGTAATAGGGTTCTGGTACATCTTACCTAGTTCCCTTTCTACTCCTTGTCTACGCTGCTCTTGGAATCTATCTTCTACAGCCTGTCTCTGATCCTCTGGCAAAGATTCTAGATATGCATCTGTTCTTGCATCTGTAATTCCTCCTCTTGTACCCGCAGTAGCTCTAGTGTACTCTTCAGTAGCCATCGCTTGAGTAGCTGGATCTACTTTTACTGGAGTATCTAGTTTTACTAGTGCACCTGTTTCAGGATTATACCCGTGAGTACCTGCGTATACTTTTTGACGGATTAAGGCGTTTGCTCTAGGGTTATCGCTAATTACAGCTCTACTATTAAAGTAGTCAGCAGCGTTACCCATGTGAAGAACATCGTCCTTAGGTGGATCTGTTGGCCCGCCTGTTTGATATCTACGGCCTCCAGCTCTATATGAAATAGGGCCTCCGTACTTATTAACTTGGACTCCTGATCCCATTCCAAGACCTTCTAGAGCTTTTTGCAGTATTTCAGGATTTTGTTTTAGGAAGTCTCCTAAGTTTGACTCTGGATATTGTTCTTTAAAGTCTTGGAAGCTGCTAATACCTTCTTTTAGGTTTGGGGCATAAGTCTGTGCGAGATTTTCAAAACCTGTACCTGTTCCCCCAAAGCTCGAATTTTGACTGAGTTTAGCTGAAATATCTCCTACTGCAGTGCCTTCTAAAGCTCCTCCAGTAGTTCCTTCAATGCCGCTAGTATTACCTACAGCAACTCCTGCTATCGTTCCTGCAATATTTAGTCCTGTCTGTAGAGCTTGAGATTCTTCATTAGCTAATGTGCCCCAGTCTGTGGTACTAATAGCAGATCCTGTTGCTGCTCCTCCTGTTAGTATAGCACCTGTAGTTCCTCCTATTGTCTGTCCTACTCCTACTCTATATCTATCAGACTGCTTCCTTCTTGACTCAGACTGTCCTCTGCCTAGTCCAGCTAATGCTTCGTATCCTTTATCAGTAATCGCATCAGTTGCTCCAAAAGTAAGCGTATCAACTAGACCTTCTAGAACTCCATATGCTGTAGCTCCAATGTTTCTACCTGTCTGTCTTCTTTTAATTCTTCTCTGCTGTCTTCCTGATAGATCCATCTCCCCTTGGCTCTTGTTCTTGTATAGAACATCGAAGTTACTCTCGTTAAGAGGGTTGTAAGGGTTAATGTTTAGGTACGGTCCGCCAACTGCATAATTGTTTCTATAGCCCCCAGCAGCAAATCCAGGACAATGAAGAGTTCCTGGAGGACAGGGAGATATCTTAGGGAGATTTAGCAAGGTTACTTCCGTACCTCCTGTTCTAGGACCTACTTTAGCTAGTTTATACTTAGTTTGTTTTAGTGCTCCGGGGTCTTCTACTTGATTTAGAAAGGCTTGTAGATACTCTTCGGAGCTTAGTGTTTCATCATACTGTTCTTCGGATGGCCCTAAGAACGCTCTTTTCTGAGCAGGAGTAAACGGAATAGATGCTCTTCCTTTTTCATCTAAAGTAAGAGGCATTCCTTTTTGTAACTGTTTTATAGCAAACTCTCTATAGTACCCTGCATCATCTCCTGTGAAGAAGCTAGGGTCATTAAGAGAATTTTGTAGAGCCGAGAAGGGGATAGTAGTATAGGTAGGGGTTTTACCCTTCATCCCTGTCTGAATAGTGAAGTTTACTCCTCTAGGGCCTCTGCTGTACATAACTGAGTTAGGAACCTCTGCTAAAGACGAAGGTCCCTGAACCCCTGGGTTAAATATAGAAGGTGAGGGAGCAGAGCTATCCATACTAAAATTCATTAGCGGAGTAGCCGGTGCAATAAGTGGTTGTTTAGGAGCCTGCTGAGTTCCTAATGTTTCAGAAAACAAATCAGGCGGCACACTGTAGGGACCTCCTTCTGCATACTTACCTTTTCTGCCTTTTGGAGACGATTTCTTAGATCCGCCTTTACCTGCCCATAGTTCTGTACATG
>Ga0099849_1001212_pt1 | contig 12031 bp, 15 predicted proteins | sample CB_VirMetaG_4_FD_78177 | JGI IMG/M metagenome (GOLD analysis project Ga0099849, IMG submission 78177) | Freshwater to marine saline gradient viral communities from Chesapeake Bay - CB_1508_1M Viral MetaG | ecosystem: Environmental > Aquatic > Marine > Coastal | place: USA: Chesapeake Bay... | reverse complement strand
CCCTGGTTAGAGTTGGCACCCAGCAACCTGACGGTGAGATTCTCACCAGCGAAGATTGACCAACCAGCACCAGAGAGTTGGACACGCACCGCGACCGTAGTGCGGGGCCAGGGTGATTGTCCAGCCGTACACACCGGCAAATGCGGCACGTGCCGTAGATGCTGGAGCAAATCTGTGAAAAACATCGCCTATGCACTACACTAGACACAGAAAACCCCCATTTTATGCGGCTTTTTTGCTGATTGACACATTTACCATATATGCTATAATCTAGTATGTTTAAAGGATACAAATTGTTGAAAAAACACAGTGATCACAGATCACCAGCCAGTTTCCGTGAGATATTGGAGGTGGGTGATGTGAACAGGCTGAACATGAAATCACAGCCATGGTACACAGACCGTAAATTACAACAATTCAATTGCTACAAACACAAATTTACCAACTATGACGCACTGACCCAGCAGATCTACTATGGAGATTACACCGCAAAGCAGGGTGTTGCTATTTTACAACACATCTACCTACAATTTGCCCAGTGTGATATCCCAGAAGACTACAAACCAATAGTTGCGTTGGCCTACAGATATTCCATCGCGAAATACAAACGATTTTGTCGTCAGGAGCAGAGGTTGACAGCAGAGTTGGGTGTGTTATAATGGTAATACTAACAAAGGAGAACTATGAAACGACCAAAACAACGAGCACGAGCAAGAGCCATAAGAAGCCAAGCACGAGCACAGAAACGAGCACAATCAGCCTTCAAACGAGCACAACAACAGGCCCAGCAGAATCGCCGTCAATTGGATCCCGCCATTTCAGCAGGATTCCAACCAGATTTTGGTAAGATGTGCCACAAGGTGGGCAAAACCTCATATGAGATGAATATGCAGAGATGGATGCAGGAGTTGATGGCATCAGCGTTAAACAAGATCCCGCATAGACCAGGTGAATACACTATGACTGTGGGTTATGGTGATCCAGTCAAAGAGTATTGTGCTACTTGGCAGATGACTGATCAGCAGAAATCAGAGATAGCAGATCTTATGAGAAAAGGACACTGTGGATTCACGATTGATTTTAAGGTGTGTGAGCCAGAAGTCTGTCAATACGAGACCATAAGACCATTACAGATCACAGGCATCCGTGCCAGCAAAGAGACCTACACAGTGGGTGGCAAATTTGGAGTATTCACTCTACAGGGCAGTACCACACTGGAGAAACTGGCAGATGGGTGGGATAATCCCATACGAGTGCCTCTACCAGCATAGGGTGGTAAAGGAGCATCTGACTGATTTATCACCAGGTTGACACATTACCAACACGTGCTATACTGATATTATAACAAAAGGAGAAACACATGAGCAACTACAAAGTATCCAGCCTAGGAGGAGGACAGGCAACCATAGTGACTGGAGACATTGAACAATACCAAAAAGACCAAGATGCCCAATTGGCCTACCAGATGAAACAGTTCTGGGAAGGACCCAGCCATAAGTTTATGAGTGTAGATCTAGCAACTTTAGGTTGTGAGAAATTATGGACAGGACAGGAGAAAAACTACTGGGGCAAAAAAATATGGCCCATCCTGTACGACACCCAAGGCAGAGTAGGTGAGACAATTGCCAAGCACTCAGGCAAGGCACCCTTCCTATCAATGATACAGGTATGGAATGGTTTCAAGAACATAATGATGGGTTTCACAGAGGCAGAAATCAAGGACGCTGGGTTCAACTGGAGAAAAGAGGACCTACTGCCCCAAGATGACCTATTGAACAGATCCCTATCAGCCTGTGTGCTGAAAGGTGATCCCCTGCTGTTCTATGTGATAAAACCGCAGGTTTACACCAAACACGCAGAAAAACAGGGTGTAAAAGCCAGCATATTACACAGAATATGGGACTGATTGACAGGATCCCAATCTGTGTTATAATAAAGACAACAAAGGAGCAAAAATGACAACAACAATGCTATCAAGAAAAGCAAAGACAGACACAAGACCAAAAACACCCCTCACAGAGGTGGAGTATGGAGGCACTGCCTATTACAGTGACCAAACCAAGGGCCAGCCTGAGGCCAAGACCGCACAGGCCTGGGATGACCTCTCTGCTGGTCAACAGCAGAGTTGGCTGATGAACCAAAAATTACAGAGAGAGATGCTGGAGGAGAGATATCACCCAGATCTACACCCAGCCATCAGAGAGTTGACCAAATACTCACAGATCACATTCTGGGACAGTGAAAATCCCTCATATATGATGGAGGCCATCATGGACCAATGGAGCCAATGGCCCAAAGAGCGAGTGGCAGAGTTCAAAGAGGCCCTACACGCATTCTGCGTAAGACAGAAACCCAACCTGGACAAGGTGTGTGAGCAATACAAAAAAGTCAAGAAAGAACTGGCTGAGTTGAGCGAGGGTGCTCACAGAGTGAGTTCACAGGCCTGGCAACACTCATACAAGCAGAGACAGACCTGGAAGGATGTGGCCAAAGACCTAAAGATACACCAATACCTCACAGGCAATGGTGGCCTAAGCAGAGCCAAGATCTTGAAAAAGCACTCTGGGGACCAGGACAAAATCAAGGAGATCTTTGAGCTATACAACACTCAATATGTGCCCAAGGCCAATGAGTTGATGCGTAAGAACCATGAGAACAAGCCCAAAGTCAATGAGCAGGACGAACAGCAGAGGCAGAGATACAATGAGTTGGTGCCAGAAGCAAACAGGCTACAGCGAGAGATACTACTGTTGAGCGGCAACCTATTAGACCCAAAAACACTGCGTTATTGAGCACAGGTGAGCGACGGGGTGTACGAGATTGGCACAAGATCTTGACACAAAGTGGTGGCTTTTACACAGGGTTTGAACCGTTCATAAGGCTGTAAAGGAGCAGTTGAAAAGTGGCATAAGGATTTGTATAAGGGTAGGTATTTTGCCAGACCTTGTGCCACTCACTGCCAAACACCACAATATCTAGTATATCAACCCAATCCTGCCCTATAGGCCCATTCTCACCCATATTTTCCACGTGGATTGAGATTGACATCTTACCAAATCCTGCTATAATTTCTACATAATCCTACCCGTCTGACCGTTTAGACCACACTTGATGGTGATTGACGGTTTACCAAGATATGCTATAATGACATTATAACAAAGGAGAACACAATGAAGTTAGATTGGAGATACGAAGATGAAGCAGTGGTGGTATTGGGTGCTGACCTATTCCAAGAGCCAGACAATTGGATATTCAGGGAGGATACTGATGACACCGCGGACACCATTGAGTTCGCTGAACAGCAATTGGCTGATCACATACGGAAACACAGCAAGATAGCCGTTGATGTACAAATACACGACAATGGGGCCTACGGACACAGAACAGAGATCACACCCAAGTCAGAGCACAAACTCAACAAGTTATACCATTGGTGTGTGGATAACATCACTGATGATGTGTATATGGACCTGGTGATCCATCCGTGTAATGAGTATGTGTGTGAGAACTGCTACAAGGAAGTGGATGAGCCTGACACCAGAGAAGAGATACTGGAGGCAGGCTATGTGTTGAATGACTACTACGATCTCGTGCCGTTGGCTGTGGCCACACCAGAGGAGAGGGGTGCTCACATAGCCAAGACCACAGATCCAGTGGCCATGGGCCGTAAGTATCTGTTGAAGAGCCTGGGGTAGAGTATTAGTGAGCCCATCTGGGTTGACAGGATCCAGCACCTAGGTCGCGATTTGGTAAGGGGGGTGGGTGCCCAGGCAACCATGGGGGCAGTGGTGGCCTATACTGCTTGTAAAAAAATCCGCAAAATTGGGGAACCTAAATAAACCACACCTTAAAATTTTTCATCAGCCCAAAACCAGGATCCAAAAATTTCCATCAGTAAAAACCACCAGATTGACACCGTACCAATCTGTGCTATAATTGTAAGAAAGGAGAAACACAATGAAAAACACAATACACAAGTTCACACCAGCACAGCAGGAGATCATATGGGATCTCAAACAGAAGCATCTGGACTATATGGATTGGGCATACAAAAGGCCTTACCAGATTAGGTCATTCCAGAGTTATGTAGAATTGAAACATCCTGAACACACAGAGTTGGCCCAACAATGCAAAGGCATCAAACTTTTGAAATGGACACGCAAAGAGCAGACTTACAATGGTCAACCAGCCTAACGCAAATTTGCTGGACGCAAACAGATAAACAAGGCTATGCCGCGGATCATTCTATACTCAGCACTGACCTTTTATTGGGGTTTCATAATGGTGGCCAGCCTAAATCTGATCTAACGCATATTTTTTTCCAAAAAACTTTTTTTACGCAAAACCATTGACAGGCACCTCCTGTTGTGCTACAATGAAGATGGATGCTGTTGATTTTCCTATAGAACGTGCTCCAAAGCGTTTGATTGTGTTTAACTAGTCAATAGCATCCACGCACTTATGAAATCAAATTCACGACCCCTACTGTGGCACATATACCATACCATCCTGGCAGTGGAATTGGGTATGATCTGTGTGATAGAATTCATTGAACTCTTACATCTTTTGGGTTGACCAAAAATACTGACTTCTGTTATAATACTAACTAAATAATTGATATGACAAAATTGAACAGACACGGCCTACCAGACAAGCGATACGGCACCAAGGGACCTCAACAGGCACGTTGGTTGATCCAGGATCCCTGGCACAGGCAGTTGAGATACAAATTTTTAAGGGCCAGGGCACAGGCCAAGTTCTGGAATCAGGAATGGCAATTGACCTGGGAGCAATACCTGGAGATCATGCGATCAAACACCAATCACGGCAGGGACATGGACAACATCAACCTGTGTAGGAAGGACACTGATGGTGCCTGGAGCAGGGACAACTGTGAATTGATACCCAGAAGGGTGGTGGTCAAGCGACAGAGACACAAGTACGAGGATGGCAGGATCCGTAGGAGAGTCAACACCTACAAAAACAAGGAAAAGAATTAAGAAAGGGATGACAATACTGTCAATATTGTCATTGATGGCAAGGCACAAAAACAATGCTTAACAATAGGAGAAAAGCAAATGGCAAATAAAAAGAAAAAAGATCACAACAAAGTGATTGACATAGACCAAGCAAGGAAAAACAATGATCCTGCCGCGGCAAAAAGAGCTCAAGATATATTGGCTCTGATCAGAGAAACACAAAAGGAAAATATGAATGATCAGGAAAAAAACCTAATCACTCTAAAAATGGAACTGAAACAGAAACAGGAGCAACTTGAAAAAGCCAAACAACAGGCTGTTTTGATTAATGGCTCGTTGCCAGAACCATTGATAATAAGAACAAGGATGTCATTGGCAGGACAGGAAGTGGAATCAGTGGAACATTTTGATGTCAACTGGAACCATCAAATGGATCTGTATCATCAAGAAGAGTTATGTGATCATATGGCTTATAGATTGACAGAGCGTCCAGATGAGGATCAAGAACACGACAAAAAACCACAATTGAATGAAGCACAGAGAGAAGCCGCAGAGTATGAATATAGTTTGAGGTTCTTGGGTCGTGATTGGAAACCAGTGAAAACAGTGGAGGACAAATAATGACAGATATCAACAATTCCTTGGCCAACAATCCGTTGGCCACGGATCCTAATGCTTTGAGGGTGTCAGAAATATATGAGCGACAATTGGAGCACATAAAATTACACGGAGAGGTCAAGAGAAGTGATAAAAAGTTCTGGGAAGAATTGATTGAAACCATGACACCGCAGGACCTGTCTGATTGCTGTGAGATTGCTCGTGATCACCACGACTGGACCCACTATCACCAAGATTGGTTTGAAGAAGCCATGGAAAGATCACCTTTCTACATCAGGACCAAATCAGAAAAAAACAAAAAATGTAGAAACAATGGCAAGATATGGCATATACTGATGATGATGAGGGAAATGATTGATAACAAGTTGAAGGAACAGGAAGATCCACGCAACAAACTCTTTGAATTTTCAGACTCCTAATAAATATTAAAAAATTTAAAGGAGACAATCAGTGCCACAACGAGCCCAACTGGTCCTAAGGGAAGGTACCACAGGTACCAACACAGAAAATCTTAACAAAGGTAGCACACTCACATTTGAGGAATTAGATCGTAATTTCTTGGGAGTGAGAGATCAGACATTTGGCATCGTGGGAGACGATTCCACGGGTGTTGATGTGGCCGCTGGCCAGACCATAACAGCAACGGGCACTGGAGGCATCACGGTCTCAGTGGCCAATGACACCATAACCATAGACGGTTCAGCCGTGTCTGGTGGAGACAGCCTGGGCAACCTGGAAGTCACTGGTGGCAATTCACAGACCATATCAGGCACAGTGACCAATGCAGGGATAATCATTGATCCCAATGGCACGGGCAATATAGTATTAAGTTCCAATGAAGTGCGTGTTGGAAACACCAATGAGGATGTGGTGATCGCATCCAACGGACAGGGAGATCTAAAAATTCGTCCAGAAGATTCAGACGCGAGCAATCCATTCATATTGTTGGAAACAGGCCAAGGGGGATCTCCTGGCACAGGACACATATATTTGAAAAATGAAACAAATGCCACCAAAGGTTCCATCTATCTGAATTCCAATGATGGTGTTTTCGTCACATCAGCCAATTCATACACATCTGCCCTTACCATAACTGGCAATGTGGTGGCCAATGCCTTCCTGTCAGATGGCATTGATATCAGAGACAATGAAATAATCGCCAGCAGAAGCAACGACAATCTAAACATTTCAGCCGCAGGCACGGGCAAAGTGATTATAAGTGGTTTGAGTTATCCCACAACAGATGGTACCACAGGACAATTTTTACAGACAAATGGTTCAGGAGTGTTGAGTTTCGCCACTGCCACTGGAGGCATAAGCAATGTGGTGGAAGATACCACACCTCAATTGGGTGGAAACCTTGATCTCAATTCAAATGACATCACGGGAACGGGCAATATCTCAATCACGGGCAACGTCAATATCACGGGCAATATCTCAACAGATGCCATATCAATGGCAGACAACAAAATTTCAACCACACGAAGCAATGATGACTTGTATGTTGTCGCGGCAGGTGATGGTTATGTTCATCTGGGCAAGGAACTGCCTGCCAGTGGTGTAGTGGCCTCATTTGGTGACCTGCCCTACAACACAGGAACATTCTCTTATGCCGCAGGAAACATCAATGCCTCAAGCTCAAGTTCAAGATTTTATGGACACCAAAGGATATTGGATGGCACTGTGACAACTGGAGGAACAAATGGCTTGGTGAGATCAAGGATCATTGACGAAGTTGCCATTGATGTGAATGGTCTGTCATGGAACCAAACATCAAGGGGTGGTGGAGCAGGTATCATACACTTCATTACAGTCAAGAACACCAACGATGGAACCACGGGTGCCATAAACTGGCCACAGGGCAACAACTCAGGTATATTGTTGGCACCATCAGGCTCTGCCTCAGGAACAACTGTCAATATCTCAAACATGGCCGCATACAGATCAGTGTCACAGAACTTTGAGGGATCATTAGACACATTTGCCATAACCAACAACTATGGTTTCTATTCCACACCAATGTTTGACACAGGTCCAGGCACAGTGACCATAACCAATGATTACAGTTTCTATGCGGATTACACCAACACACCAAGGATCAATGCCACCAACCAATATGCTTTCTACAGCGACAATGATGCCATAGCCAACAGACTGGGAGGTATCAACTTCCAGAATGATCAGATACAGGCCGCTGACACCAATGATGACTTGAAGATTGCAGAAAATGGAACAGGTAAGGTCAACATGGTGGTGACCACACAGGGATCAGCGGGCACGGTGGCAGGTTATATGAAAATCAAAGTGAATGGCACTGACTATGTTGTTCCCTATCACAATTTAAGTTAAATATAGAAAAGTAGGAGAATCAATGCCTAACAAACCAAAAATAGTCACAAGATCAGAAACCACATCATCAGTGGTGGCAGACAATCTCAACAAGGGATCAGCATTAACAGCCGCTGAAATGGATTCAAACCTTATCAACCTAAGGGCAGGTTTTGGCAACGTCAGCATCACTGACACCACGATTGAAACACTCACGACCAATGACAATTTGACATTGACGGCCAATGGCACAGGCACGGTTGAGATCAACGTAGACAAACCAACTGTGGGCAATTTTGACACGGGCAACGCCATATACATCTGGGGAACCACTGGCAGTAATACAGGACCCGTTATAAGACAACAGAATTTAAACTATGTGCCTGGCACCACAGGCAGTTCATATGGACCAACAAGGGTGGCAGAATACAAATTGGATGGAACTGATTCAGGATCATCATTGAACAGGTTCAGGATCAATGATGCCTTATCAATTGACTTGAATGGATCAGAACTCACATCAACTTCAGGTGCCATGGGTCCAAGACACCAACACTGGCAGGACATCTTCAACACGGATGGTGCCAACCAGGGCAGGATCAATTACACCAGCAATGAATTTGCCATACAGTTTGAGGGATCAGGCAACAACAGCTCAACCACTGTTTTGAATGAAATAGATATGTTGAGGACCGCTTTGTTCAGCAATCTGGACTCAGGTGACACATTTGACGTGGGCACCATAAAATATTTCAGAGCAATCAATCTATTGGGAGGCACGGGCACCATAACCATAGACGATGAGTATGGTCTATATGTGGAATCAGGATTTGATGCCACCAACAAGTACGGTGTTTTCGTCAATGATGATTCCTACACCAACAGGATTGGTGGTATAAGATTACTCAATGATGATATCAGGGCATACACATCAGGAGATAACCTGACCATATCATGTAATGGCACTGGACACATCACCATAGGTGGTGAGATCACGGTTGAGGATGATGGTAGGATACAGATTGGTGCCACGAATTCCATAGTGATTGACACCAGCGACAACATAGACATCAATGGTGCGGTCAATATCAGTGCTGATGCCATAATCACTGAAAGCAATCTTGTCAAAAAGATCAAAAAAACTTTAAACACACTCACATCCAGCACAGCCATCACGGTCAATAGTGACAATGGTCCAATACAGTACGTGGAATTGGATCACAATGCCACATTCACCATTGACATGGATTTCAACGAAGAGATAACCCTTGTGATCAAACAGGGTTCAACTGGTGGAACAGGCAGTTTTGAAGACACTGGCACGGCCACCATACCTTTTGGAGGCAACGTGACACCAACACTACAGGCATCCGCGGGCACTTTTGACGTGGTGAGATTTGTCAGCCTCGCGGGAGTGGGCATAGTGGGAACATTTAACTAGGAGATAATCAATGACGACTTGGCCATCAGGAACTAAAGCATCAACAGCCAATCTAGATGCGGGATCAGACAAACCAAGATTGGCAAGACCAGACATCAAACAGAATGTAGACAATGTCAATGACATCATTGACTACTTCAATGTGTCAAGTGCCTCAGATGGAGATATTTTAGTTTATAATTCCAGCACACAAAAGATAGAATTGGGCAATTCCAACAATGGTTTTTTCAATATCACAGAAAGCACCAAAGAGACCGTGAATGCCATAGTGGCAACTTCAGGTGCTGTGGATGTGGATGCCTCAGCGGCACCCGTCCATACAATGACTTTGAATGATGATACCACATTCACATTCACCAACATGACCACAGGTACATCTGTGGCACTGATCATAAAAGTCAATGCCAATAATAAAACAGCCATATTCACTTCAGATGGTTCAACATTGGTAAAATTTCCAGGAGGTGCTCCCACATTGACAGTGGCATCTGGTCAGATAGATTATGTGGTTGTGTTTTTTGATGGTGTTGATTACATAGGAAGTATCATTCAAGGAATCCAATAATGCCAATTGGATCAAAAAAATTATTACCTAAACTAGAATATGCCACAGCGGCATCTCAACACGCGACCATTACCACGTCTGGGGTGGAAATATCATCCAACTATTCCAAATTTGGATCCACATCTCTGAGGACTTTGGTCAGTTCAGGAGATCATTTGGGTGATTGTCAAATCACAGTGTATCCCAAAGATACCAGTTGGTATATGAATAAAAATTATCCATGGACAGTGGAATTTTGGGTGGCATCAGGTGACGCAATTTGGACTCAAGCCGCAACACCAAACGTGCCAATGGCATGGATAGATCCTGATAAATTAAGTGACATCAGTTTTCCAGTGCCTTATGTGGATGTGGCTCCACAACCTAAAATTACTATGACTCATAATGGATCACAGGGTGTCTATGTTTTTCAATATGACAATGATGGAGGCACACCTGGAGACACATTCCAAAGAACCTTCACAGCAGTGCCAGATTGGATCCATGTGGCCGCAGTTTCTAATGGTTCAGACAATTTCAAATGGTTTGTCAATGGACAAGTTGGATCTGGAGATCAAACCTATAGGGATACTCAAAATACTAGAACATTTTCTTTTGGTTTATATGCAAACACAACTATTTCAGATTGGACAGATGGAATATATTACGAAAATATCAGGATCAGCAATATAGCAAGATACACGGGTAGTTTTACACCACCAACCACTCCATTCACTCCAGATGCCAACACATTGGCAATTTTTCCTTTTCAAGGTGATACATTGGACAAGGCTTTTTAAAATCTTATAAATAACTCTGTAATATTACAAACAAGGAGAAAAACAAATGTCAGCCGCATCAAATTATTTAGAAAATGAATTGTTAGACCATGTATTGGGTCTAGGTGCCAAAGATTACACTCCAGCATCAAATCTCTACATAGCACTGTTCTCAGGCACAGCGGCCACAGTATTAACGGCCCTGGAGTCAGGCACAGGTGCTCAAGGATCAGGCAATTGGGGTGAATACGAAATCACAACATATGGAACAGATTCATCTGCTTCATCATATGCCAGAACAGCAGTCACATTCGCAGACGCCGCAGGTGGTTCAGCCGCCAACAATGCCAATGTCACATTTCCAACAGCATCAGCAGATTACACAAACTCAGCAGGTTCAGGATCAACTGTGACTTGTATAGCAGTGGTTGATGGGAACTCAATTGGTTCAGGCAATGTGTTGTTCTATGGTGAATTGGACAATCCAAAAGAGATTTTAAACGGGGATACTTTCCAAATTTCTACATCAAATTTGACTATCTCCCTAGCATAATAACAGGAGAAGCCAAGAGATGGCCAAAATCAATCCCTATATTGTCGCAGACTATCTAGATTTTGATTATCTATTAGAATCACAACTATTTCCTGCCACATTCACGGTATCAGTAAGTTCTCCATCAGATCAGGCATCAGCCAAAGATTACACCTGGGATGATTTCGCTGAATCCAGTGTGATTGACAGGACCTGGGATGAATGGTTTGGTGACAGTTGGGAAGGTGGAGTCATCTTCGCGGTCACTTCCATATTAAAAGCACGTGGTGGATATCTACAATTACCAACTATATCAGTCAGCAGTACCGCAACATCATCAGTGAATGCCAACTACACAACTGGCATACCACAAACCATATCATCTGCGTTTGAACAGGCAGACACTTTCTTTGACAGATTCAGAGGTATTAGTTTAAATGGTCAAGCACAAAATTTTGATTCTACTATAACAACATCAGTGGATGGCAATTTTATCACAGATGCCAACACATACGTATTTCCTTCAGCATTCACGCATTCAACCAATGCCAACTACACAACTGGCATACCGCAAACATTCTCAAGTGCTTTCACTAAATCAACCAATGCCAACTACACAACTGGCATACCGCAATCATTATTGCCACAATTCACACAATCAGTGGATGCCACGGCCCTGTTTGATCTGGCATATGGTCAGACATTCAATGCTCTATATTCCACTTTGACGGTGGGAAGATTGATTGGATTGCCAGATCCATGGAACATTTTGACGGTTCTACAGGAAACAAGAACCATTTTGGTGCCAAT
>Ga0099849_1001209_pt1 | contig 12044 bp, 5 predicted proteins | sample CB_VirMetaG_4_FD_78177 | JGI IMG/M metagenome (GOLD analysis project Ga0099849, IMG submission 78177) | Freshwater to marine saline gradient viral communities from Chesapeake Bay - CB_1508_1M Viral MetaG | ecosystem: Environmental > Aquatic > Marine > Coastal | place: USA: Chesapeake Bay... | reverse complement strand
GCGCTGCGTGGGGCTTTACCAACAAGGCGGCTGCTGAGTCGGTTATCAAGACTATCGGCGCTGCTGCTGCTCGCATGGCTGAGCGCAACGTTCCGATGGAGGAAATCTATGTCGCCATGACGCCGCAAGATTACTTCGCGGCGCTTACGGTCGAAGACTCGCCCTTCATCAAGTACGAGACCAACAAGAACGGCCCGAACGGAGATGTCAGCGACAAGACGGCGATCAACCGCATCGCTGGCTTCAAGATCTTCTACACCAACCACCTGCCCCAAGCCGCTGTCGGTAGCGAAGCAGGTACGTTTGGCGAAAATTACTCTGACAGTGGCGCGGGTCGCGACTTCACCCAGGTGAAGGCGCTGGCGTTCCACAAGTCCTGCATCGGCTCTGTGCGCCGTCAGGGTCTGACGACCTCGCGCACCCGTAAGGAAGAGATTCTGGGCGACCTGATCCTTTCTTACTTTGTCGAGGGTCACGGTGTTCTGCGCCCTGAGTGCGCGATCACGCTGACCACCTGATATAGTTCCTGCCTTTGGTAGGAGCTTCGCTGCTGACTCGGCGGGCTGGAGTTTCGGCTTCAGCCCGCCACTACATTTATAGGATATGGCTTCACGACTGACTGAACTTGAGGCAGTTAACCTCATTCTCGCATCATCGGACATGATGCCTGTTACGACGATTGCGGCAGGTACTACCGCTGAAGCAACCCTAGCTGTACAGCAGCTTGATACGTGCCACCGAGAAGTTCTTAACGAAGGCTGGCACTGGAACACAGAGTACGAAGTGTCTCTTGAGGCAGCGGAACTCACGAACAAGGTAGCCATTCCGACTACAATGCTGCGCTTCGACCCGCGAGAAGTGCCGTACTACATTGCACGCGGTCGTTTCATTTACGACCGACTTAACAAAACGGAAGCTATCGGTGAAGCCGTTAAAGGTACGGCGATTTACTTCATTGAGTGGGACGATCTTCTCGAAGAAGTTAAGACGTACATCACCAAGAAGGCTGCGCGGCGGTTCCACCAGTACCACGTTGGAACTGACGACTCTCTTCAATCACTTATCATGGATGAGCGTGAGGCTCGCCGCCTAATCCTTGACGGCGATCTTGATGCAGGGGCGTACAGCATGTTCGATTCGCCTGACATGCACGCTGGTCTTAGCGGAGGCTCTGTCTACACGGGTAGTGCAGCGTTCTTCGGCAACGATCCGTTTAAGTCAAGGGACTCTTCATGACCAGCACACAGATTTCTAAAAATATTCTAGGTGGTCTTAGCCAGCAGCCTGAAGAGAACCGCCTACTTAACCAAGCCCGCGAATGCGAGAACGCTTACCTTAGTCCGCTGGACGGTGCGGCTAAGCGAATGCCGTCGCAACATGTTGCCTCCATTACGGGTTCAGGCAAGCTTGACCGATTCATCTTTACTATGGATCGGGACGATGAGCAATATCTTATCATGTGCGGCGGGGGCACAGTCCGCATTTTTGATGCGGACGGGGACGAAGTGCCTGTCCGTGACACCGAAAACGCAGCGGGCGGCTACGCTCTGCAAACGGTAGCAGGTAGTGCTGGTGAATACTTCGGCGCTCTTGGAACTTACGCCGCAGGACGCGACGACTTGCGAGCGGCTGTCGTTGTAGATACTGCTTTCGTTGTCAATCGCAACGTCATCGTGGCCGAGGAAGTAGGTCCGACGCGAGTATCTTGGGACGTACCCAAAAGAACTGCTGGTGTGTTTATTCGGCAGTTCAACTGGGGAACCTCGGTTACCATTAAGATCAAGGTTGCCAACCCCGGCGGCACTCCGAAAGAGTCGGTGTTTAAATACAGCACTGGCACGAACAAGATTACCTATGCTCTAGGTCCAGCAGCGGATAACGACTATCCTAGAACTTGGGTTCAGTTTAATCATGACCCCACTGTTGATGGATGGATTCTTGAAACTGACATGTCTAGCGGCAGTTCAGTGTTTCAAGAAGCCGAGCCGTTTGCCGATTCGAGCCAAATGCTCTTTGCTGATCCTGCTAGTGGCGTCCAAGCCGACGTTGCGGATTTTGGCGTAGGAGCGTTTGCCTTTGATCCGGCAACGCGGGTGGCTAAGCTGATTCAAGGAAGCTCGACCGCCAACCTTTATTTCGGTATTGTGCCGCCTGCTGCTCTGGTAAGCGCTAACACGAGTAAATTTACTAACACCGAACCAAAAGTTCAAGTTAACCGCAGCTACCCCATCAATACAGAGTTTGTCTGCCACACCCTGCGTGAGCAGATCGAAGCCCGCGGCACCGCTACAACGGGAATCGACACTGTCACCCCCGCACTTCGGACGGGTGGCTCGTCATTCCTAATCGAAACTGAACAAGACATTCTTGAGTTCAGCGTCACCGACAGCGTGGGCAACACCTACGCCACGGGCTGGACTTCGGAAGTGGAAGACATCACGGACCTGCCGCTAGAGTTCCGCCACGGTGCTCTAGTGTACGTGTCTGGTCAGGACGGTGTGCGTGACGCAGGCTACTGGGTTCGGTTCTCGTCCGACAAGTGGGCCGAAGAGACAGAGCGGGACTTTGACCAGTTCAATGACGCAGACTACGTTTCGCACTTTGGTCCCGGACTGTGGCTTGAGGCTGCGCTACCGGAGGCGGATAAGGGGAAGCTCACGAAGTCTACCATGCCTGTCATGATTCGACGCTCTGTCGATGATAACCTTGGGACGTACACTAACAACGCTGACAGCATTTTCTTCGACGTTCGCTTTACGGACGAGTGGGGTGAGCGCACTGTTGGCTCAACTAAAAACAACAAAGCGCCATCGTTTGTCGGGAAAAAGCTGCAAGAGATCTTTTACTGGCAAGGCCGTCTAGGCTTCACCAGTGAAGCTAACGTCTGCATGTCGCAGACGGGAGAGCTATACAACTTCTGGCGCACTACGCAACTGTCAGTGCCTGACGATGAGCGTATTGATGTGGCGTCCACGGAGGGCGGCGGAAGGGTTATCAACTACGTGGTGCCCATGAACGAGCGCCTACTGGCGTTTACCCAAGACAGTCAGATTGCCCTAGGTAGCCGATCCGGCGTGCTAAGCCCGCGCACCATTGAAGCTCCGCTTGTCTCTAGGTTTGAAGGTTTGGCTGATGGACCGCCCGTGCCGTTTGGTCGCTCCATCATGATGCCCTACCGCAACGCGGCGTATGTAGGGATCAGGGAGCTTATACCCTTTGGCGACCTAAATGATTTTGCCCCTGTTGATCTGACGCAAAACGTTCCGCGACTCATCCCACAAAATGAGAGCGTTCGCATCGTTACTAACCCGAACGATAGCATTGCTTTCGTCCACTCGGCGGCTGACCCTAACACGCTATACTGCTTCAAGTATCTCAAGCAGTCCGACACTGAGTACAGCTTTGCTGCTTGGAATAAGTGGACGTTTACCGGAGAAGTACAGGATATGGTGATGCTCAACGAGACGCTGTACCTTGTCATGTTCTACGAAAACGGAGCCGAGAACGGCACGGCACTCGAAAAGATTGAGTTTGGTCCCGGCCAGACTGACGAAGATTCAGATCTCTTAATGCATTTGGACCGTAAGAAGTATTTCTCTGGTTCAGGTGGTGGAATTACCGTAAGCTTCAATTCGGAAAACCCTGCCTACGGCAATCAAGCCACAACTACGTACCAGTTTTCCACGTCGCTTGTATACGACCCCGACACTAGCCCCACTATCACGGCAGTCACAGCCGTGGATGGTGCCATTGAACCGGGCACTGAACTTACTGTTCTAGCCCGCGGCTCTAACTCTATCATTGTGCGTGGCGTACCAATTAACACAAAAGTTTGGTTCGGTGTTCCCTACACGTTTAAGTGGTCAGCTAACCGAGTGCTGCCCCGCACTCAGGACGGCACACCTACCCGCGGAAGACGCACAGTAAACTCAGAAGCTAGAGTGTCGTTTGATCGCTCGCGCTACTTTCAAGTCGTGTTGGATCATAAGGCAGGTAGCAGCTATACTACTACCTTCAGCAACGACGAGAGCAGTTCCATTGGAATCGGACCTGTCGAAGGCTTTGATAGCGAAGACATTGACAGCATCAAGTCCGGCACCGTTCGGGTTCCGCTACATGGGGCCGCGCACAACCTGCGGATGTCCATTACGAACGACAGTCCGTACCCCTCCAACATCACAGGCATTGAATGGGTGTCAACGCAGAACCGACAGTCAGGCGTTTCCGGGGTCTTCTGATGGAGCCCGCGCACCCGGATGATGGGTATGCGCTAGGACCGTCGCTGCGTCAGCATGACCTTGAGGAGCTACGGCTGTGCTGGAACGGCACAGAAGATCCGGGTTTCCTTCTGTCTAAGTCTATCGAGACTTCAGAGTATTCGTTTGTCATCAGTACGGAGGAGGACAAGGTGATCCATGCCGTATGGGGTCACGGTAACTGGCTGTCCGGTAACGTGCGGTCTGGTTTGGCCTACGTGTGGTTGCTTGCGGACGACAACCTGTTTGAAAAGTACGGTTGGGCAATGACTGCCTATGCTCGCAGGTACATCTTCCCACTTCTAGACGAGCTTTACGGCGTGTACGGTAACTTTGTAATGTCTAAAAACCTTGTACACTGCCGCTGGTTGCTGCGCTCTGGGTTTAGACGCGCCGCCCACTCATATATTAACGACGAGAAGTTCTCTCTTTACTTGCGTTACGGCAACAATTATCCACACAGGAGGTCCGCAAATGTGTAGTCCCACTGCAATGGCAATGGCTATGGGGGGCAATTCCCTTATTGGTGCCGTGTCTGAGCGTAGCGCGATTAAGCAAACGAACCGCGCAAACCAAGAGATTGCGAAAAGAAACGTTGCTGCTGCGTCAGAATCAATGATTAACTCTATGCGTATGCTTGCGCAGCGTGAGTCCCAAGAAGACTACGCGACTGGGCAGCAGATGCGCGAGGCGGCGGCTGAGGCGTACTACGCCGAAGGTGGTAGCCGCGCGAGCCAAGCAGCGGCGGGCGTGGAAGGCGGGTCTATGCAGGATTTGAACCAAGAGGTGCGTATGGTGGAAACGCTACGGTACGCATCCATCGCCAAGCAGCGTGAGTTCACGCAGCAAGACCTCGAAAACCAGAAACTGGCTGAACGCGCACAGACACAAGGTCGTATTAACGCAGCGCAGCCTACACCGATTCCAATGCCCAACATGCTGGGCACTCTTCTCAACGTCGGCACCTCCGCAGCGGCAGGCTACATGTCTGGTGTGGCGTACGGTGAAGGCGGTCAACGACTTAACGCATTCACAGGTGAGCCCTTAGCGTAGTATGGCAAGACAAGATCCTCAAAGGCTAAGGCCCTTTATGGTGCAGCCTACCGTCAGGCCCTTGGAGACGTTTACGCCTACGTCCAACGCTATCCAAAGGAGAGAAGGCTATGAGTCGGTGGCACCGGACGTAGACAAGTTTCTACAGACTATTGCAGATCTTGCCCGCACCGAGCAAAAGGCAGAGAACAAAAGAGTCTCTGAGGTTGCGACTAAAATTGGAGTCCGAGTTGCTGCGGGCGAAGATTTCAATAAGGTTGTAGCTGAGTACGTGGATAGCGGTAAGACGCCGCGGCAGCTACGTGCGGACCTAGCAAAGGCGTCTACCGTTGGGGACCTGTCCAAGCTTGACAATGACTTCTTTGTTCGCAGCTTTGAAGAAGCTGTTGTGCGGGGACGCGCTGCTGAGGCTCAGGCAGGTATTATGTCACGCCTACCTGAGGTCATTGAATCTATTGAGCAGCAGCTTGCGTTCCCTGACGCCAGTACCATCATGACGGGTGGTGAGTGGGCGGCGATGGCTGCGGACCAGAAGCTTGCACAGATCCTAGAGAGCGAGCAGAATGACTTCTTCGGTGGCCTCTCTGAGTACGGCCAGACTTTAGGTACGCAGCTTCTATCGGAGACCGTCGCCAAGGCGCGGGCTGCGGCAACATCGGAGGTAGAGACGCGGGCGTCGGCAAAGATTGTCGAGGGTAAATCTTCCGCCGCCTTCTTGGCTCTAAGTGATGTGACATCAAAGCTAACGGCTGACGGTAACGAGGATCTAGATATCGACGAGTCTGTTGGTATCTTGTCTACGGAGTTGACTCAGTGGTGGGACGGCACGCTAGAGACGGGGACGCCGGAAGAGCGCAGAGAGGCGCTGCTTAACCTCTATAGCGCGATGAGTCGGCAGATCCAGATTGATGTCAAAGACTTCGACGATCAGGAAGAAGCTCTAGCGGCACTGCGAGACACGTTCCTTGAGGCTAAGTCAGGCTCTGGGAACAAGATCTTCTCTGAGGGCAGCGCAGCTATGGTAAAGGTGCTAGAGAAGTCGGACGCCTTTATTGATGAAACGCGGCGAGAAAAGGCTTACGCGGGTCAAGGCGACAACGAACAAAATGAAAAAGCCGCCCAGCTTCTTCTTGAGGCGTCTATGGGAACTGACTGGTATCACGTGCGCCCAGACGATCAAACGCCTGAGCAACGAGACAGGCAGCGTGAGTACATCGAAGACATCATGCAGGAAGACCCGGCTTTGGGTTACCGCTTTGAGACGATGGTTGGGAATCACCATAGCCGCCTTGCGCGAGACGATTCTGGTAGCGAAGATCGGACTCAAGCTAACAACTTGGCTAGGGTGCAAGGTAACGCGCTCGAAGCCTACGAAATGGGCTTGACAGGTGAATCATTTGAGGAGATAGAGAAGTTTGTTAATACTAACTTCCGGCCCGATGATCGCCCTGAGGCAATAAAGATAATTACGGACCAAGCTTACAAGCGTATAGATGAGCGAACTGTAGTTACTAACAGAAACGCGCTCCTGTCTGCCATCTCGATGGCACAAAAGGGTACGCTGATTACTCCTTTCATCCTCAAGGACCCTGATGAGCAAGTTGAAATCACGCAAGACGCCCACAAAATTCTTGCGGAGTTTATGGGGGGCCCTCTTCCATCGATTGTAAAGCGGCATAAAGCGGGGGAGATTTCGACTGTTGAGATGCGAGAAGAAATCGCGCAAAGTCTACAGAAGCTTGTCGAAGCAGACGCCCCAGTTCAAGTAGAAGTTCTCAGTGGGAGCGCCCAAGAAGAACTAGCAAAAGAAACAGAAGAGGCGTTCTCTCAGCCAGGAGAGGTGCCAAGCTCAAATCTAGTTTGGACTGGTATTGACCGCGACGAACTTGCGCGGCGTAAAAATGTGAAACGTCTTCGCACGGTCAGAGATCTAGAAGATTACGAGAGTAGTGGTCCAATTCTAGAGCCGACAGGTAAGACCGCCGAGGGTGAGCCCACGGGCTCGCGCATCACAGAGGTCCAGTACGGCGGGCGTGCTCTAAGTTCTGTTTATCTTCAAGCTGCCCACATGAGCCGCTTGCTTTACGGAACGGACTACGAACCAGAAACAGGTGACTATGGTAGAGGTGTAACAGAAGGAGATCGTTTCGACGAAGCGTTTAAACTGCAACGTCGGCTTAGCCCAAAACATATTCAAAACCACCAAAAGCAATTGGACAGCTTTATCGAAGATGAGATTCTACTTAACATTGTTAACGAACAAAATGTCGCTGACAAAGGTTATGGAATGTTCACACCTGAAATGCAGGAGAGATTGACGAAAACTCTGGTCGAGCTAGTTCCTAACAACCCGCTCCAAGCAGGGCAAAATGCTTACTCAGGCAGAGGGCATCTTGAAAAGGTACTTAAGGATAAAGGGCTTTACGACCTAGTACTTGAAAACCCTGAACGCTTCCCCAATCTTCAAATCGGAGCGCGTATTCTTGCCGGCGCTGTCACTTACGACATTAGCAAAATGCCCATCACGGCGTTTCGTGTTTCAAAAACGATTCAAGGTAGTGAGTACGACACCCTTGCTAGAGCAATAACTTCTGATCCACTTAGCTCGGAGTTCCGTGTAGGTTCAGTTTCTAAGGTGCCTCGTAGCACTGTAATGCAGCTAAGGTCTAAGTACTTGGATAAAGCTCTTAGCTCCAGCAATTCGTTCCTAACAAGGTCAACGCGAACAAACGTTGTAACTATCAACCCCGCAGAGCTACAGCAGGCGGCTGACCGCAATCCTGTTGTAGCGCAGGTACTTAGCAACGCTAAGAAAGTTTATGAAATTCGTCGCGGCAAAAAGCCATCACCGCTTGATCGTAACATGCCTCTTGCCGAACGGGCCGCGCTCGGCGCTCTTTTTAACCACTTCCTACTTGCCGAGGCTAGCCGTAGCAACAAATGACCGCACGCAACACTGATCCTTATTACCAGCAACTGTACGGACAAGTTGGCGGGCAAGTTGAAGACACCGGATTCTTCGGTGAAGGCTTCCTAGATACCGCTGGAGATGTGGGCCTAGGTGTCGTCAACGGGGCTGAGGAAGCCATCCGCTCGTTTGTTGGGCTGGCGGAATACACGTTCGGGGCTGAGGACGACAAGGTTGATTGGAACCTAGTAGACGCACCCGACACCACTGTTGGGCAGATCGCTGGAGGCTTTAGTCAGTACCTCGCAGGCAGCGCCCTGACGTACATGGCTGTCACCGCCATCTTCGGTGCCGTCAGCGTGGCGACCGGAGGCGCGGCTGCGCTGGCAGGTGGGGCCATCGCTACCATGCTGATGCGAGGCGGTAGCCTTGCGCTCAAAGGTAAGCGCATGTACGAGAAAGGTATGCAGGCCAAAGGTCTGAAGCGGATTGGATTTGAGTTCTTTGCTCAGGCTCCGCTTGTTGACGGCGCTGCGTTCGCTGCCGATGAAGGGCGTCTGGTCAGCATCATCAATCAGTACGAGCCTCTACAGAACGAACTGTTCGACTACATCGAAGGGGACGGCGACGACTCCATCATGGAGGGTAGGCTTAAGAACGTGCTGGATGGCATGGTCGCTGGCGCTGTGGCTGAGCCTGTGTTCCAAAGCATGAAGGCTATCTACAGGGCGGCTCGTCGCAGTGTGGGTAACCTTACGCCAGAGCAGCGAGCTAAGATCGAGGAGGAAGCCGAAGAGGAACTGATTGACGCATCACTCAAGGAGCCTCTTGATGAATCCGGTATGAGCCCGGAAGCTCTGGACAATCTGGATCTGCACCGCATGGACCCGGAGGCGGGGGAGCGGGCCAAGGCGATCTTTGAAGATTACGTCGAGGGCGCTATCGACCGCGATGACTTTCTGTCACTGCTGCGGCTTGAGGGTACGGCACGCGAGACCATTGATTACGTGACGGACACTGCCACCAGTGCCCAACGGGCTGACGGTCGGGCAATGGACATTGACTCCACCAAGCTGTCGGAGCGGGCCAAGCAGCAAGACGAGATCTTCGACGGGGAAGGAATCACGTATGGGGATGTGGGAACTTTTAACCAGCCCAATGGTTGGGGTCTGCGGTACGGCCAGATCTACAACTACGTCACCTATCAGAACCTGAGTGACCGGGCTAAAGAGGTTCTAGACCGGAGGCGTCTTAAGGAGGCGGGCAAGCCTACTCCTAAGAACGACAAGTTTGAGGACGAGATTGTCGGCGCTCTTGGTGTTTCAAACGAAGAGGCTTCTGCAATTGCCGGGCTAATTGATGCTATTGGGTTTGATAGAGATACGTTCTTGTTCAAGCGAGGGGATCTTGCAGACCCGGATGCTCTACAACAAAGAGCTTGGCACGGTGGCCCCGCGAAGCACACAAGGTTTGATTTCAAGCACCTCGGAACCGGGGTTAAGCAAATGCTTTACGGTTGGGGGATGTATTTCTCTGGCTCTAAGTCTGTTGCTAACCACTACCGAGTAGCGGCTTCGCCAGAAGGGCAGGACATTGCAGTCAAAATTATTGGCGGTGAAATGCCAGTAGAGCTTGACCTGACCGCAGCTAAATTGAAGCTACAAGAGTACAGGGTGCAGGAGCTAGCTGATTCTATTGATGGTCGCGAGCTTGTTATGAATGACGAACAGGCTGCGGCAGATCTTATGCTTAAGGCGGCGGATTACCAGCGCCGTGAGCTTAACCCTGATCCCATCGAAGACAGCCTGCAAGATTTTATCGAAGATGTTGTTCGTGACACCGAATCTTCAATGAAGCGATTTGAAGAACGTGGTGACATAAACAGCGTCAAATACAAAAATGGGCAAAAGCTCCTTGAAGTTGGCCGGGCGCTTATTGACGGCAAAGAACTTAACGGAAGACAGATTGGCATTGAGAAGGTGAAGACTGGACGACTGTTTGAAGTTGATCTAAAACCTGCCGATGATGAGTATTTGCAATGGGACTTGCGCCTTTCCGAGCAGCCTGAGCGGGTCCAACAAGCTGTAGCTAAACTGCTTCCTGATGGTAAAGATAGGTCCAATCTAACCGGAGCCGCAATTTACCGACTCATCGCAGTCAACCAGTCTGCGAAGAAAATAGATCTAGAAGAGTATTCAAAAATGCCAAGCGGACTTCGACGAGCGTTAGGTAACGAAGAAACTTTCTTCGAGGTTCAAAAGGCAGGATCTCTCGCACTGTCGGACCAAGGTATTCGCGGAATCCGCTACCTTGACGCACTTAACCGCAGAGGCAAAGCACCCGAGGCGGCGGACTTCAACTACGTAATCTTCCGCGAAACAGACATTGAGATTACAAACTTCTTCCAACGCAACGCTACGATTCAAGGACAGGTTAAATTCCTTGAAGATGGGATGGCGTTGATCGAGGGCTTCAAAGACGCCAACTTCTCAACAGGCGTCCACGAAGTTGCTCACGTTGCTCGCCGCCGTCTGTTTAACCGTGACATCGACATCCAGCAGCGGCAGGGCATTTCGGATGACGACATCGCAGTTGCTGAAAAATGGGCTGGCGCAAAGAACGGCGTGTGGGACGAGGCCGCAGAAGAGCGGTTTGCTGTCGGCTTTGAGAAGTACCTTCGCGACGGTAAGGCTCCTATCCCTGCGATGGAGAACATGTTCAAGAAGATGGCTGCGTACATGCGCGCCATCTACGACCGTGTGCGGGGCTCATCTATTAACGTTCGCATCAACCCGGAGATGCGTAAGGTCTTCGACAAGCTAGTGACGCGCACACAAGCTGACGAAATGGACGACCTGCGCGGGTTGCTGGACGACCTTGATCCTGATGACGCACTCAGGCAAGACGTTAATGCAGCAACCAATGTGGACGAGGTTGTGGTGTCTGCCAGCAACACTCTGAAGCAAGATCAAGATGCGCTGGCGCGGAACGTCACTGAAACGAGGGAGCACTTGGGGCGTCTTAAGAACCGCCCGAAAGAGCTTCTCACCCTTGCTTCCTGGGCTCGCAAGTCTCGCCGCTTCTCGGAGAAGCTGGGTAAGGATATCCATGATCTTGCCCGCGCAATTCAGGACGGCAAGGCACCCGAAGACGCAGGCTCACGGCGTGCTCTAGGTGTTGCGCTTGGTACGATGTTCGAAGCCCTTGAAGGGTACAGGCAGGTGTCCAGTAACTTTGGCCGCGGGCTTAAGTCGTTCCAAAAGCGGGCGGGTGTGCAGCGGATCACTGAAAGTCTCGACACCTACGCTGAACGTAAGATCGGCATTGACGTTGAAGGACGACCGATCCATGAGGTGTACAACGAGCTTATCGTGCGTGCCGGGACGGACAAGTCTGCTGAGCGACACCTCAAAGCTTTCGAGCGTAAGGTTATTCGAGCCTACGAAAGCTCAACCAACGTCGGTGAGTTCGCGGAAAAGGTAGACGGTCTTGTTGATAAGTGGACACTTAAAAGCAGCCTGTCCCAACTGGCTGACCTTAACGCAGTCAACATCATTAGCGGTGTCAAGACTATCACCACTGCGCTGGCTTCGCCTTTCCTTGTGGAGCCGTACCGGATGGCCCGCAACATTCTGGGCGAAGTGAATGTGCAGTCGGCGGCGGATGGTGACGCCAACATGCAAAAGATTGTAGATGCCGTCAAGCGGGAGAACCGCGTGATGTTCAAGTCTATGCGGTACGCGATGCAGAACACGAAGAAAGTGTTCAATGCTGCTGGGCGTGATGAGCTTCAGACGATGATGCGGCAAACTGGCCTTGCTGTGCGT
>Ga0099849_1001208_pt1 | contig 12049 bp, 3 predicted proteins | sample CB_VirMetaG_4_FD_78177 | JGI IMG/M metagenome (GOLD analysis project Ga0099849, IMG submission 78177) | Freshwater to marine saline gradient viral communities from Chesapeake Bay - CB_1508_1M Viral MetaG | ecosystem: Environmental > Aquatic > Marine > Coastal | place: USA: Chesapeake Bay... | reverse complement strand
GCACCACTCGACAAATCTTTCTCAAATGCGGTGTTATCTTTTAAAACTAATCTTCCCATATTTTTAACTAAATGTTGCTATTGCTCTAAAGTCTTTTACGGTTGGTATTATTCTATGATCGGTACTAGTAAATATGACTCTTACTGCAAATGCATTAAATTCAATTGAGCTTCTTGGATCGCTATTGTTTGTAAATTCTGAAGGATCGAAATCAAATTCAACTTCTCTGAAAACACCTACTGGTGTAATTGGTATAGGACTAGTTGGTTTTACTTCATACCAATCTACATTATTATAATCTTCGTCACCAACTCTTAACTTGAATAAAACTCTTACATTAGTATTTGATGAAGGACGATTAATCGATAAGAACGTACTTAATCTATCTGCAGGAGAATTTAGAATTACTGATCTAGTTATGTAACTCATTCTTGCGTCTTCTAAACCTGTAGTTGTTAGATAACTGAAACTATCTCCAATTCTAGAATCGTTAGTATCTATTACCGCAGGTGTAGTACCATCTGCTGCTGCCGCAGTAGCAGGATTATTAATTAAATTGTATATTGAAAGTAAAGAAAATCTTTGTGAATCAAGCTGAGGTGTTAGGTTAGCGTCTGTTGTTGTAAGTGTTGCAACTACAGTAACTGTATCATTTGTCACGACCCCAACTTCTTTACTAGCACTTGGAAGTATAGTATTTCTATTTGGCAATATCTCTCTTGCAGTATCATTACCAAATTTATATGTGTATTCAATATTTGTTCCAGGATGTACAACTTGTTCTGCTAATAATCTTAAATAAGAATTTTCAAATGTGTTTAAGATCGCAGTTGCTTGTGCCGTAGTACCTGAAGGAGGTGCGGCAATTGTAATAGTAGGCGTACTCGTATAACCACTACCAGGATTTACAATTGTAAGTGCAGTCACTGCACCACCAGTAAGAGTAGATGTAATCACCGCTTGTGTTCCACCTGCAATATCTGGTGCGCTAACTGTTACGGCTGGTTCACTACTTCCATAGCCTGAACCTGCATTTGTTATGTTTGTATCTACTATCTTTCCATTAAAGACTGTTGTGAAAGTAACTGTTTTAGATGAACTATAATTTGCTTTCTTAATTGTAAATTTAAAGTCTCTATTTTGATTAGGTGTCCATGTAGAAGCGTTCTGTGATTTAAATGAAACACCAGCATAAGGATTCTTCGCAATCTTCTCTTGTGTTACATTATCAATTCCGCCAGTTTCTGCCATCCATAAACGATATTCAGGAGAATTAGATAAAACAACAATTGCATATTCTACACCAGGTTGAAGATGGACTGGTTGATCGTATGTAAAGTCAGTAGCAGTGTTTGCAGCTGTTGCATTTGTTCCTGTACCATCTACACTTGCTTGAACATCACTAGGATTTAAAATAACTTCAGTACCAGGAACAACCTTTTGAGTAGGAATACCATTTTCAACAGTAACAAGATGTGTTCTTACCGGAATAGTTGAATGTTTCTTTTGGAAATATAATTCTATTCCTGTAACGTAAACGCCGTTTTGGTAATCTCCAATAATGAATGATTGCGCAAGAGGATCGTAATATTTTACTTTACTTGTATCTATAGCTGTTCTCACTGAAGTATTTCTTACTTCCGTTAATCTCTGTTCATTAATTTGAGGAATACGAGTAGTAATAATTTGTTCTGATTTTGATTCAATTAAACCTCTAGCGTTATAAGTTGCTTGTGCTGATGTTGTTTGTTCTGCATCTTGGTTAGTAGATGAATCAGTCAATTTAAATGTTCTTTCGCCTGTTAAAAACTGGAACTCGTCATTGTTTGGTATAATTAAACTTCCTCTTAATACGCCATTATCGTCTGAAATTAATTCATTTCTTCCTGATAACTCGTCGGCCTGTAAATCAGATAGTGATCGATCTGTAAAAGATGGAACAGCTTCTTCTAATGATGTTGAGTGTGTTATATCATCATAAGTTCCACTTACTGTTTGTGTTCCAGCAGTCGCATAGTTTGAAAGGTTTTTGCCATCAAAGAAAATATAAAGACGAGTATTCGGCTTCATTAATTTAGCTTCAAAATGTATTCTACGTGAGCGAATTAATGGAACAAAACTAATGTCAACTATTTTTTCACCGGCATTAAATGTATGATCGAAATAATCTAGTGTTCTTCTAACGCCTTCTTTAATTTCAGTTGTATTTAAAAATGTTTCAGTAAGCTTACCTTTAATAGGTCTCCAATTTCCAGTAAATCCTAATGCTGCTTTTGCAGCTTTATTTGCAGCTGCATTTGCACCTTTATCGTGTCTACCAATTTGAATATCGCGTGTTTCAGTTGATGTACCTTGCCATGCTACTTCATACTCACCCCATATAGTTCCAAGTAAATTTTGCTCTTCTGCCATTTGAGCAAATTGATCGTAAGCAGATGTATCATTAATAACTATAGGTGGTCTTTTATTTACTTCTTTCCACTCATCAGTTGTAGGTGTAAGTGTTACATGCCCTTGCCAATCTGCTAAGTCATAAGGATTAACACTTTCAGAAACACTTGCTAAATTTTGATGAATTAAATTACTTTCTGTAAAATCTAGTTCAATGATATCAGAATTCAATTCGCTTGCAGTTGTAGTTTTCAACAGCGTATCATTCATAGCAATTTGTGGTCTTAATTCACCTTTCTTCGCATCTATTGAACATGAATAATCTGTGTCTGAAGGATTACCAATATTGTGACCAAAAAAGCTATCAACTAAAATACCATTTTTAAATCTTTGATCGCCAGTCGCTGTGAATATATCTTTATCTAAAGTTTCTTTTTCAAGTAAAGAAAGAGATGTATAATATTCTACGTTTTTAATTCTTCGTGCTAATCCACCAATATCTTTCATGGTATAGCGACGATTATCTAAATATTTGCTAACAATTACCCCGGCTTCTTCTGTATAACCTGGTACGTCTAATTCATATAATGCCATTGCATCAGGCGGTGTGTCGGGTGCTACCGGCTCAAGTGAAGGTGCACCAGATATGACACTAAAATCACCAATACTATTAACAACAACCTTATCGACTCTACCTTTGTAATATTCAAGATTGCTTATTTCAATAATACCACTAGGATCGATTGGATATACATTTCCACTTCCACTAGAACCAACTCCTTTTTTCTGTCTTAAGTCAATAACATCAGAAAGTCTATCACCTTTGTAATAAAGAATTTCAGAATATGTATCATAACTACCTACAGTAGCGTAATTACCTGTGCTTGTCCAATTCCAATATTCAAAAGAAACTTTAAAATGCACATTGCCTGAACCGTGTGTTGTTTCAGTATAATCACGTGAACCAATGTAACGTATTCTTGCTACATCATAATTATTATCTCTTTGACCATTATCTAAATTATAATCTGTTTTTGGTATTGTTGTAAAATTAGTACCACCATCAGTTGAAACTTGAAGTTGAGTTACTTTAATTAAATCATAATAAGGATTACTACCGTTTATTAAACCATTAGCAGTAATGTAAAAATAATTGTCATTATTCTCTAAAACAACATCTGATATTTCAATTGCTGTTCCTCCAGATTTTGTTGCGAATTCTTTAACTGTTAAAGAAGGCGTACTATCATCTTCGTAAGGTGCAATAATTTCACCACTCGATCCACTTCCTTCAATGGCGTTATCAAGATCTAGTGTAACATTAGGAAGTGCACCTAAATTTGGTGTAGCGGCTAAATCTTCTGTGTCACCGTCACCATTTAAAACAACATAATCTGATGCTGCGTCTGAATAAAATGTACCTGCAGGAGGTGATAAAGTTATCGGATCTCCTGTTAAACCTGTAAATACTTCTCTAAGTTTTACTGAATCGACTGTAAGAGTTTTAACCTTTTCATAAGGTAATTGTATAATAGCATTTGCTTCTGAAGCATCTTGAATTTGGAAAGTTGTAAAACCCGTAGTTCCTAAAGGCTCAAATATAAATGTGCCACCTTCATTAATTGTAGTTACATCTGCAAGAGATTTATCTTTATGTGCATCAGCAAATTCAACATCATAAATGTAAAGTTGATATTTGTCAACGCTAATTTTTTCAAGACTACGTAACTTACAAGTACCAACAATTGTACTACTTATTTTAAGATCTGCTTTATCTGTTTCGGCATCTTTTGGATCGAATAAAGTAGTACTACCCGTATTAATCTTACCAAAAACATATCCTCCTATAGTCGCTGAAACTTGTAAATTTGCTTCAGTGGCTGTAGCTCTTGCCTTTTCAACAGGGATTTCAATTTTATTTGTTGTTTCAATTTTATATCCTGAAACATATGCTGTCGAAGGTTCTAATCCTACAACAAATCTTGATTCTCCATAAGTTTCTGCTTCACCTGTAGTATCAACTGTTTCACCTTCAGTTAAACCAGATGAGTCATTTGCGCCTACTACTATTTGAGGATTAAAATTAGTTATGTCAGTTGCTGTGTATCTACCACGATTTCCTGCCTCATCATTTAAATACTCGCGGATGTCGAGTTGAAATGGTTTAAGCGTGTAATTACCACTTTCATCAAATGTTCTTTCGGCAAACTTACGATCAAGTTGTGTGTATTCTGTTCGAGCAGGAATTATCGCTTTATCAGTGCTAATGTTTAGAAGATTTACGAATTGTCCGCTTGTAGATGATGATATAACATCAGGATTATTTTGCGTAACGTACGGGTATAAACTAGTACCTGTGTTGTATATGATATCGGTATCATCTGTAAGAAATTTTAATTCAAGAGTTATTTGATATCTGTGTGCACCTGGTGCTGTTTCATTAGGTTGACCCGCGGCCTGATCAAGTAAATCAGAATCATCATTAGCTGTAATCGTATTTTCTACTACTTTCCAATTAATGGTTCCATCAAATTCTTTTTCTCTTGAATGTTTTGATATGAACATTCTACTTTCATCTACAATGACAAAATTACCGTTAATAAAAAATACACCCGCTTGAACAGTTACACCTGATGCATAACCTACACGATCAACTGTTCCAAGGTCATCACCATTTTGTAATACAGAAATATTACCATTCGTAATAGCATCGCCATAATACTTAATTGTATTTGATGCATGAACTGGAAATACTTGTGTTTCAGGCCCTGCAGTTGTTCCATCCGCCTTTAAATATCTTAAATAAAATCTATATACTGTTCCAGATGCTCCTGTCTGATCATATACTTTTTGAAATCCTAAAACTTCAGCATTTAAATTACTTAAGCTCGCATTCGCTCCATCACCAATGACACCTTCTTTTAATTTTTCAAGAAGAGCATCTGAAGATACTAAATCATTACTAAGTACATCAATATCTGCAAAATATAAATTAGGATTAAACGATGTTATACCATCAATAACTGGTGTTCCATCTTTATAAACACTACGACCAAACTGATCAATTTGGTTTTGTGCCATACTTTGAATTTGATTTAATTCTCTAACCTGTACTGAATATCCAGGTTGAAATAAAACCTTTAAGTAATTTTTATCGCGAGGTGTTTTCCCGCCTGTCGCATTGACGTTAAGATAATCGTCAAAATACGGGTCATCAATAAAAGATTTAATTGCCATAATTTATATCTCTATTCTTTTTAAAGTTGTATAACTAATTTAATGTCTTCTGTTTGCTGATCACTTCTAGTTATTTTTGTTCTATTTTCGTAAAATAATATTTCGCCTGTTTTTCTATTGTATTCAGAACTTCCAAGTGTTGTATAAGTTTCAGTAGTCCAGCTTGCAATTGCGCTACCATCTCTATTCTTCACTACTACCGATCCACTTGAAGGTAATGCTTTTCTATTAATTAAAGAACTATTATTTTGATGATAATAAATCTTATCACCAATAATATGGTCTATAAAAGCTTTGGAAGGCTCATCTGAACCATTTGCAACTTCAATAATATCACCAGGCGATACAGCATTAGCGCCTGCTATAGTACCATCACTCGCTACAATATACTTTAAAGTGTCTAATGTATCTGTTTCGTTATACGTACCAGAAGGAGGTGAATCATCATCGTCGTCTGTACGAATATCCGCCAAAGTTCCTCTTAATAGTGAAATTTGTCGATAGTCAATAACCGGAGCATCTCCTTCAAGATTTCCTTCTAATGAAGCTTCAAGTCCTAAATAATATGATGGTAAATCTTTGGCAGGATTAAAACCAAATCCATTAATAGGAGCAATTAAAGCAACTGCTTCTGCGCCAGAACCAGTAGAATCTTCAATTACAATTGATGCATCAGTATAGGAACTTGTGATTAGTCCTGCAAAAATATCAATATCGCTAATTGAATCACCATCAAGTGTAATTCGTAAATCACCACTACCTACAGCTCCTTCGACATCGCTTAATGTATTTGGTGCACCTACAAGTGTCACTGTAACACTATTGCTATAACCGCTTCCGCCGTTTATAACTTTAATACCATAAATAATACCACCAGTTGCAGCAGCTGCATTCGTTGCATTCGTGCCGGTAATATCAGATGAACTCACTTGTATAAATTGAGATGTATTAAAACCTGTAGAAGAATCAACTACATCGGCAACATACGCCCATTGATAATTACTTCCACCTGCTCCACCAGCTAATGCATAACTATTTGCTCCACTCTGTGGAACATCACTACCACCTGTACTAACTCCACCTTTATTTCTTAAACATACCCAAATCTTGTTATCATAAACTGCGTAACAAGGTTGTAAAGTATTTTCGCCAGATACGGTTGGTACGAAGGCTGTTGGATCGTTTATATCGTATGTTTTATATATTTGACCGGATTGATATTCTATACGAGGAATAACACGTGATTGTCTAGTTACTTTAACTAAACCAATTAAGTTTTCTTTCACTTCTTCCTTTTCAAGTAATGAACCATCTGGTACACTTGGTGCAAACCCTGCAACTAATTCATCTGCTGCATCTGTTGTCCATGGATCAGATTTACCAATACCAATATAATATTTTTCTGTCCCAGCAACAATTTCATCTATTATGTGCTGAGCTAAGTTTTTACGAAAATCATCTGTAATAATTGCTGCCATTTTATTAATTTCTTTCTAGTTAATAGTTTTATTTATACGATTTTACAGTGTTCCTATGTCAGTAATATCTTGATCTATGCTACTATTATCATAAGTTGTTCCATCACCATCAGCTTCGTAACTACTTAAATCATAGTTGTTATTAGAACTTGGAGTACTAGATGCTGTTCCATCTAAGTAACCACGAAGATAAGGATATATACTACCTACGCCAGTAGCTGTGACGAGAGCACTTAAACCTGTAAATTTTAAATCTTTTTCAATATTCAATGAATCCTCAATTGCACCTTGGTCTAATCTATAATCTTTATATTGACTCATTGGCCCCGATTCAGCAATAAACTTCAATTGTCCTAAAGCATATTGTGAATACATTCTATCGTTAATATTTTCTGAGCTTTCGACTAAGTAAGCTAATATAATATGTGCAAAATAATTTTTTCCTATATTAATCCAATATTGTTCTTCCGATGTCACTGGATTATCAGTAGGTGTAAGGAATGCTTCAACAATAAATGTAAGGAGTGTAAATTCTTTATATAGATAACCAGGTTGAAAAGTTGGAACGCCATAAGCGTCTGGATTGTAAGAATCAAGTTGAGGATCGCGTATCCAGCTAAAATCACTTCTATAATCTACATCATCGCCTGAAAGACGATATAAAGAATTTATTTCTTCTTCCAATAGTCTAAGATCTTCTTCTGCAGATTCTGTATTTTGCTCGGTTGCAATAAATCTTTTCAGTTGATATAATTGGTTTATATAATGATCGTCCCATTTATTTTGTTTAACAATTTTTAAAACTAATGCCGCAAATAATTTCATACCCGCTGGATGAACTAAATTGTTAAACTCATTTATCCAACTTGAACTTGTGATGCCTGATTGAATTTCATAAGAAAAATCTTGCCAATAATTACTATCTTGAAGTTTATTAATGTTAGAAATAAATCCTCGTTTATTTTTATATAATCCTCCTTGAACAGCGTTAGCTTTTTCACTAAAAGATAAGTTAACTAATTTAGGTGAGCCCGGAAGATAATCAAATTCAACATATTGTGTATTTGATGAAACATTTGAATGCTCTACTTCTGTGTATCCTATCTCATAAAGAAATTGATCTTGCCCTAATACGACTGAATTAGTAACAACGCTTTGAGTAGTATTATAAAGACTTGTAATTTCGCTTTGCGACAATTCTTTATCGTAAGCATAAAAAGAATTTATTTCACCAGAAAATGGTAAAGCTGTTGTTTGCACACTTGATGAAGTAGAATTAATCGAAACATCTTCTGGTACACCAAAAGTTCTAAATCCAAAAGCTGTAGCAGCACCAGAACTCGCGCGTGAGCTTCCTATCGATAAATATCTTTGTGTAGCTGATACATCTTCAAAATTAAAAGTATCTGCGTTTACAGAATCACTTCCAGTGTATATATTTTCCCAAGTTCCTCCATCAACGCTAATATCAATAGTGCCATTACCAGATGCATCTGCTCGTAATGCAACCATGTGCCACTCGTTATCAGTAATTTTATTTGTAGTCGAAAAAGCTTGATAATCTTCAGAAAACATATTATTCTCCTGGCCAATGAATCCATGAATAAAAGGTGCACCTGTTGCGGGATATCTTGCGTATGTTGTATTATTATTTCCAGCAATATAGGTGCCAAACTGATTAGATGGTATTGGCATAAACCTTCCTAGAGCGCCATCTTCATGACGTATTAGTAAATATTGCGCTTCTTCAGATTTTGGAGTTCTATAAGAAAATATAGCACTATACGAATATCCAACAAATTGGTCACTATTATTTTTACTAACAAAATTATCTTTCTTTATCCAAGTAACAAAAGTGTGTTGAGGTGTTCCTCCTGCAGCTGCTAATCCTAGTTGCTGATCTAAACCTTGTGCAAAAATAGAATCGCCATTAGTTATTGGATTCACCGCTTGACTTGGATTATAGACTAAAGAATTTGATGTATGAGTACAATGATCGCATATGATATCGGCATCTATTGTTCCATAATCTGAAATGTCATTTACAATTGATGTACCAGGCACATAAGATTCTTGTATTCCCAAATCATAATATAATTTTAAACTTCCATCTAAACTTTGGCTATCGTCTAATTGACCTTCGCCATAAGTTATATTCGCATCAATTGTACTTGTACTACTTTGGCTAATTAAATCAATCGATGAAAGAACACCATATTGTTTTTCAGGATATGTACTTACTGTTGTAGCATTTTTATTTGCAGTTACATTTGTATTTGTATCATCAACTGCAATTGTTGTATCATCGCCACATACTTCAATTTCGTGCAAATGTATTGCCGAGATAGCTCCATCAAACCATATTTCATTTAATCCTGGAGCATTATAATTGTTTATGTCTGTGTTAGTTGATGCTTCACTACCATCGCCTATTACACCAAATCTTTTAAGCTGATCACCGCCAGTAGCAAGTGCAGTTAAACTGCCATTGCCAGTTGCTACAAATTTTGCAACACCATCAATCCACAATATAATACGTTGATTTGCGACACTATACGTAACACCAACATAATGATAATCACCGTCGTTAACTTTTAAGCTTGTGTCGACTGCTCCAACAGTATCACCTGCAGCACGGCCGTTAGCTGCAATATCGAATAATGAAGACGTACCACCAGTCATGTTTGTTCCAATTCCTCCATTATTCGAAGGATTACCAGCAAAAGAAAGGAAACCATCACCATTTATAAAAAGATTAAAAACTTCTGATCTATCAAAATCAATCAATGCCCAATTTGTAGTATTAAGTGCACCATCGGTTGTGCCACTATCGTAATCTGTACGCATCCAAACGAAACACGACATTTCAGCAATGGTTTTTCCAGCACCATAATTTAAATTACTAATAACAGCATAATTGCCAGTTGTACCATTATTAAATTCATATGCTTTCTCAGATAAAAGATAATTATTTTCTAATCCTCCTCTAAGTAGTGCGTCATGACCTAAACCAGATATATCATTCCAAGTTCCTGTTCCAGGAATAGCACTATCACCATCTGCGGCATGAATTTGAAATACTGTGTCATGACTTAATTGTGGTCGATTGAAAAAATCTAAACGTGTACCAATGTTGGCATTTGAAAGTTCATAACCATTCGTTGTAAAACCTGTCACTGTAGATAATCTATCTGTGTTTCCGCTTGGTCGCCAATCACCTTCTGATAAACGAAAAAGATTATCTTTTGGATAAAATATTTGTATAGACTCGTCAAAGAAAAGTTTAAAGAATGTAAGCGCAGAATTTTCTGTACCACGCGACGAATAATAGTCGACTATTCTTTTATAAAAAGAAACTTTATTGAAACTTAAAGAATCAGGAAATGTCTTAGCAATTTCTTTTTGTATTTCATCAATAAACTCAGAAGAAGCAAGATCAATATCTTGTTCTGTCGTAATACTTTCAACTACGTTTGAAGGAAGGCCTTTCGTATTTAAATGACGATAATAATCTTCAAGTAATCGAATTAATACATCTGCATTATCTCTTTGTTGCTCTGGTATTAAATCAGAAACCCGCGAACTTTCAACATTTTGAACCTGTGGCCTGGCAGATGTTACATATGATTCAATATATTTTGACATAAATTAGTAGTTTCGATTAAATGGTGTGTATTGCGTTCTTCCTGTTTCTCCAGAAACTGCGATTGTATCAACTTCTCCTAAGAAGCTTGATTCTGCTGTGTCAAGTTCAAGTATTAAATTACGTTTTCCAACAATATCATTTGAGCGTGGATAAGTTTTTATCTTTACAACTTGTGTACCATCAACTAATAATGCGTTAACTGTTACTAATCCAGTTTCTGGATAAACTGTACCGATTGAACTTGTAAGTCTTCTTTTTTCTCCACCAACAATTCTATATGTGTATAAGTTACGTGTTGTTTCTGTTTCAGGCTCGTCTTCAATATAGATATTTACGTTATTGTGAATATAAGGACCACCTGTTACAATTGGCTCTACCTGAGTAGCCTTTGTTCCAATTGGAATACTAAAGTTAAGTGGTGTGGCCTTATTACTACCAAGACGGAATGTAACATTCTTGTATATGTTCACATTTGCATTTGAACTCATAATTGAAGGATCTGTATCATCAATCACGTTTAAGAAATTTGAATAACGGAAAATACCTTCAAACTTTTCGAGAACATCGTTACTATATTTTTCAACAGCAGTAATTACCTTTGATTGTATTTCACCCTGTGAAAGAGATGTTAAGTTTGAGTTATATTTAAAAACTGAATTTACGTATATAAAAAGAATTTCGGGATCTACGATTTCAGGTTGAATTGCTAAAATTCTTTTTGAATCAACTAAGTTGAGTAATCTTTCTTTTTCGACATTCGATAAAGTAGCTGCATCATTTGGCTTAGCCGATATCAACACTTTTCCATACTTTGGTGGTACGTTATCTTCACCACCCCAAACCGAAAGGGATTGTAAATTTGAAAATTCTTTATTGATTACCGCAACGTAGTCTGATGCAGAAACCGCACGATTTTGTGTAATAAAGGAAAGAGGTGCAGTGAACTTAATACTTTCGATTCCTTCACGATCTGCACCACTTCCACTTGTTGAAAGAGTTGTAATCGAAACAAGAGAACTTGTATTACTTGGATTTGAACCTGCAAATGTAAATGATTGAATGTTATTTGCTTCAATACCATTTGTTTGTAAATATTCAACCTCAACTATATTTGCCGGATCGAGTTTCTTACCAAGAACACCATCACCAAATTCAACTTGGAAAAACTCTTGGTGATTTTCATATAAGAAATAAACTGGAGCATCACCACTAATATTTGTAAAACTCTCAAATCGATTAAATGTTTCGGAAGCTTCGGTATTAGCTGCATCATATACTTTTACCGACATATGCTGTG
>Ga0099849_1001205_pt1 | contig 12065 bp, 28 predicted proteins | sample CB_VirMetaG_4_FD_78177 | JGI IMG/M metagenome (GOLD analysis project Ga0099849, IMG submission 78177) | Freshwater to marine saline gradient viral communities from Chesapeake Bay - CB_1508_1M Viral MetaG | ecosystem: Environmental > Aquatic > Marine > Coastal | place: USA: Chesapeake Bay... | reverse complement strand
GCAATCCGCATCTGGGACGTAACGTCCGTGTGAGGCAAGCAGCGTTTTACCAGCGTTGGCAAGCGGAAGGACCTGGAACGGGATGGGTGATCCTCGTTAATGAGTGAGTTTTATTGGGTCTGGGCGTTTATCAGTGCGTTCTGGACGACTGTTGTTGTGCAGTGCGCCAAGCCAGTGAACTGGGATCAGTGTTCACGGGTGAATGATTGGCTTGTGCCATGGGTAGTTGATGTCATCGACATGCACAAAAACGGTGCTTACCATTCTGAAAAGTACATCCTGCAACAATTCGATGGGTTGGGCAGACTGGATGATCGTCAACCAAAGCCTTGAAGAGGAGTTGGAACTAGAGCGGACAGTTCGAGACGTTCAAAGCTGTGGCGACGAGGATGCGTTAAAGCAGCTTTGCGTTTCTCTGGTGCGGACCAACTGGCATCAGGCCAAGTTGCTAAAGCAAGCAGTTGGCCACATCGGTCAATTTGATGCGTCGATGTCTTGTTGAAACTGCATGACTCTGGAGCGGCGGGTCTTGGCCCTGCCTTCAAGCCTGGCGTCTACAGCGTCCTGCCACTTTTGCTTGTCATTGACTAAGGCTTCGCAATAGGCTTCTTCCTTGGTGTTTTCTGCGAGATAGTCGTAGACCAGCTGGCGGATTAAAGCTGATGGTTTGATGCCTTGAGCATCGGCCTCTTGCATGAAGAGTTCACCGCGAAAGGGCTCAAGTAAGACTTGGATATATACGCGGTTGCCGTGCTTCGTTGCCATCGGCTTTAAAATACTAAACGAATGTTACCATGTTATCGAGTCGTCAACCTTTTTCTTCCAAGCAGTTGCTTGAGCAGAGCGAGCATTGGAGCGTTGCCGACTAGAACCTTGTCTGACTTTTCTGGCTCCTTCCAAGAACATTGCTGCCCGTTGAAGGTCAGCTGTTGTCGATAGCTGAATTGCTTTGTTGAGACGCTCCATGATGATCTGACGCCCCGATTTCGGTTGCGGCATGACTCATCGCCCCAGCAAGCGTTTGGTGGAACGTTAGCGCGTAAGACTCGGTTAGCACAATCCACTCTTTATCGTGCCGAAAAATCTGCACGTTCATTTGTCATTATTGAACAAGTAATACAGTCGTTTAAATTCGTGGATTGGTGTTGCTGTGAGGATGCTGACTTCGACGTTGCAAGACAACGCGTTGATAACTTGTCGCTCCATGTAATCTATGTTGGATTCATAGGTGACTTGCTCAACAGCGAGCGGCTTGTCGTCCATATCAAACGACGTAAACCGAGTAATTGCTAAAGGGCAGTGTTCATCAGCGATCTGACAATAGTGAAGCTGAACATTTTTAGTCGCCATCTCTGGAGCTGAAGAGTTCGTTGAAGACAGTGGCGACAATGCTTTCAGCCTGCTGCCTATCCAGACCATAGCTGGATCGACGACGCACCTTTGTAACAGCTTTATGAAAATCACTGGTGGTGAGTCCGTAGTGATTGGGCGGTTGGGAGAGGCGTTCACGGATCAATTCTGACCTATGAACACCTTTTTCTTTAGCTTCGATGGAGAGCCGATCGACAAGCTCTTCAGGAAGATAGGTTTTGATTTCTTTCATGGCAGGATGTTACTTACGCCTCTTAGGTTTTTTCCTTTTTTGAGACGGTTTGACACGCGGTTTGTCTGGCTTGGACTGTAGGCGAGCAATGGTCTCGTGATAGCCAGGAGGTTCTGGGACTTTGCCCCGTTCCAAGATCTCAGTCCAGTTCATCCCTCGCGCGTATAGATGAAAAATATGTCCCCGAAGCCCAGATGCCAGTCGTACCAATGGATCTGGGTGGGGACAGTGTATGGGGACAACTAGATTTGTCCCTGTTCTTCCTCGCTCAGCTCAATCTCAACCGCTCCATTCATCAGATGGGGACAAGAGAGTGTGTCCCCCTCCTGTTGTCCCCCATCAGATCCGTTGTCAGCACTGGCATACGCTCCAGAAGGGGACACCTTCCACACCTCTCCACACGCGAGGTTTGCCTTGTATTGCTTGGTTCGAGATCCTTCTGGGACGTGCGAGACGATCAGCTGTTGAGATTCCAGCCTTTGGAGCGTTTTCTTGATGGCAGCAGGAGAACCAGCAACCAAGCGATCCAGGATCAAATCATTCTTGGAGCGAGATTCAGGGTGAGCAACCCGAAGGCGGCTAAGAACCCGACCAGTCACTGACGCTGGAGCGGTGTCGTCGTCATCGACTTCAGGAGTGAAGTCTTCGATGTAGAAGTTGAGGTCTTGGTTCTGACCCAGCTTGAGCTTGGTCCCAGAGCGTCCACAACGGCTCTTCTCGATGAAGATGACCCGTTCATGCTTTTCGATCCGTTCGTCCTTCATGAGGCGGTTCTCAAGCTTCTTCTCGGCGCTATGGGGGTTGTGGAGCGCCCAGGTCTCATCAACGGCATCACGGATGGCTGAGGTGCCACGGAATCCACCGTTCTTGTTGGCGTGGTGGATGATCAAGATCGTGGTGGCTGGGAACAGATCACCGTTGTTCTTGGTCAACCAGTACAGCGGAGTAGCGAAGTCAGACTTGTTCTCGTCAAACGCCTTGCCACCAGAGCATCCAATCAAGGAGTCGATGACCACCAGCTTGGGCTTATAGGTCTCCATCAGCTTGATGAACTGGGCGTAGCGCTGAAGCTGCCAGTCGGTCTGAATGAAGGTCTGATCGTTGATCGGGAAGTCGTTCTCAGTCAGCTGTTCTTTGAGCTGAATCAACGGTTGATCGCCATTCAAGAGAAGAACAGGGCCTTGCTCTACAGGAACCTCTGCGCCACGAACCTTGAAGGCTTTGCCACTAACGATGTGCTTAGCAAGCGTCCAAGCGGCTGTGGATTTGCCATCACCACCAGCGCCATAAATCAGGATCACTGAGGGGTGCGGAAGGACATCAGGAATCAAGTAGCCACGCTTGTCTTCCAGCTCCATCAACTTCTCAACGGTCATCAGCGACTGCGCCTTCTCAAATGCGATCTGATCAACGATCAGTTTCTCAAGAGCGGACTGATCGCGATAGCCAGCTTGAAGCGCAAGAGAGTTGAGTTTGTAGTTGACCTCAGCAGGGTTATCGATTTCAAGGATGCGCTTGGCACGCTTCATCACCTCCTCAAACTCAAGAGTTGCCTGGCGGTATTCAGTTACAACCTTGGCTTCTGCGGATTGAACGATCTGGGAGATGTCGTCTGAAAATCGTTTCCGTTGAGGATCCTCCCGGTCTGCAAGCCAGATCAGAGTTCCCAGGCCAACGCCATTGCCCTTGAAGGAGTACCAAGGCTCTTCACAAGGGTTTTCGTCCTCCCATTCAGAGGCGTAATCAGGATCTTCACAGGACCAAGCTGCCCAGAGGTGGAGTCCCAGATCGTTGGGAAGGGCAGAGTGAATTGCCATCCCGATTTTGACCCAGTGATCACGGGTGCCTTTCCCTTGGGGCGTGATGACCGAAAGGCATTCATGGATGATCTGAGCGATTTCATCCTGAGTGCGATCGGAGAAGTCGAGATCTTTTTTGTTGATGGTGCGTGGAGGTTGCTTCATTTCTGCCAGCAACCAGTCAGGAGCTGTCGGGATTTTGCTCAGATCGCCTTGTAAGAGGTATTGGCCAGGCTCAGAAACTTTGCCACCGGGGTAAGCACCACAAACAACGCCCTGACGCCCCCAGAGGATCTCGTAGTCTCCACCGTCTTCCTTACGGAGTCCATGACCCTTTACGTCGGCCCACAGTTCTTCAGGGACACGGAAGAGGTACTTGGCTGCGTTGGCCTTGGTGGAGGTAATTATTGGAGCGCCATCGAGAGAGGAACCCCAAGCGTGCAGGTACTTCGAGAGGTTCCGGTCAACGTCAAGGATGACGATGCCATTGCCACGGATGCCAGTGAAGACACCAACAGCCTGGAGGTCAGAGTTGCGTTGGATCGCGAGAGCTACATCAGCAGGTCCGAACTTCTGTTCGTAGCTGGCCTCTAGAGGATTTTTACCTGTTGCAGGTTTGCCAGACAGCATTGAAGTGCCTTTGGCATAAATCGGTGCATATACCAGTCCTTCAGGAAGTGCCTTGACGAACTCTTGAAATTTCATGTAAGATTGGAACGGAATGTGAAACCAACCCGATCTGCCCCTTGGTCTCCAGGGCGGGTCGGGTCTTTTTTTATCCTACCGAAGGTTGACGATGGGGTCAATCGCGTCTTACACTGCTTAGGCGTCTTTATTGGCGCGACAACCCGCTACACAATCCCACGATGAAGTTCTCCGCCGAATTGATGGCTCTTGCCGAGAACGAAAGTTCTGGCAAGTCCTCTGCTGATAACTACCTTCGTTATACGAAGCTGGAGTCTGGCAAGCCTGTCAACTTTGCTCTGCTTGACGAGGATCCCCTTGAGTATTGGCTCGCTTGGGGCGAAGCGAAAGCTGATGGTTCAATGCGTCCTTTTCGGTTTTTGACTGAACCGAGCGAGGATGACATTGAAGCTGAGTTCGGTCCTGAGTTCACTCAGTGCCTCAACTATGAGCGCACTGGCCCTCGTAAGCCGAACAAGTGCTGCACCTATCCGGTTTACAACTGGGACATGAAGTGCGTACAGGTGCTGGAGGTTTCTCACATCACCGTGATCAAGCAGTTCATGAAGTACGGCTTGAACAAGAAGTACGCCCGCAACATCCTGGACTGGGACTTCGAGCTGTCCAAGATCTCTGGTGATCGGACTCGCTACGAACTGATGCCTGTTCCTCGTGATGAGGATGAGCACGATGAGGACGAAATGGCCAAGGACTGGAAAGCAGCTCAAAAGGCTGGTTTCGACCTGAACCGGATCGTGGCTGGCGGTGATCCTTTCAGTGATAGCTGAATAGGTTTACATAACTAAAACGATTAGGGGCTTGACAGCCCCTTTTTTCGTGGCTTACATTGCCGATGTCTCTCTCTCATGGCTCTCTAGCTATGCAGTTCTCTCAAGATCAAAAGGAGCACAAGGTCCAATTGGCGCAGGGAAGCGCCATTGTTCGGCTTGTGGACATCGGACCTCAGGACAAGAAGTGGGCAAAGGGCATCTTTGCTCCCGACTCTGGTGAAGTCTCCAATCAAGCCACTTTTGTGTGGCCTGATGACAGTGGCAGCTTTGACCTGCACGAGGTTTTTGAAAAGCACCAACAGCGTCAAATCGAAGAGGGTCGTTTCGTTCCCTCTGGCATTGACATCGTTGTGTACCAGATCCGGTCTGCGGGCGCTGGAGCGACCAAGTGGAAGGCGAGTGCGATGCCTTTGGATTGGCAGCCCAAGCAGGTTGTTGATCTGTTTTTCCCCAACGTGGAAGCAGCACTTGAAGCTGAAACCACGCCGTTGGAGAAGCGTGCTTATGAGGCGCAGGTTGCTCACAACATCATGAAGGCAGCGTCTCGTGCGCTCGCAATGGATCCTGATACTGCTCAACCCTGGACTTGTAATGGGGTGGTGTTGGAAGGCAAGCGTGCTCACATGATGCGTGAGATGGCGATTGAGTTTGGAGTCAGTCGCAACAAGCGCATTTTGCTGGACAAGATCGTTGGTGAGTTTTTGAGCGTTGTGGAGGATCACCTCCGCGATTCAGCTGACGCCAACCCTTTCTGAGGTTTAGGCAATGTTTGAATCAAAGAGAGTCACCCGCGAGGAGCAGGTCCTCGTCATCGACGATGCTGAGCTGACAGGCATCACCAGTTCCGGCAAGGACAAAGGCTTTGTCGTCAATTTTGTGATGGAGCGTGAGGGTGTGGAGACGCATCTTCATGTGCATCTGTCTCGTTCTCACCTTGAAGCGATCAGGGATGCACAGGTTTTAACTGTGCCTCAGCTTCGAGCTGTTCACGCAAAGGCTGCTAAGGCAGAGGAGGTCTCGAAAGAGCTCCCAAAGCCCGAAGTTGAAGTGGTTGAGGTTCCAAAAAACACCCCAGTCAAGATCGAGACCAAGGTGACAGTATTGGAACCCGGTCCTGCTGAACAGGTCAACTGGAAGGATCCCAAGCTCAAGACACCACCGAAGCGTCAGCAAGAGTCTCGCCGCCTCTCTAACAAGGAGGTAGAAGAGATGATGCACCAAGTGTTTCGGTGGTTTACCCGGTGGCGTCATAACAAAGGCCGCAACCGGAAGCATTCATCACTGGAGCGGTATTTACATGTAACGCTGCCCAATCAATTTGGGATCACGCTGGAAGTTGCCAAAGGTATTTATCGTGGTGATAAGTATCGAAGCGTTAGCGGTGGCTATCGCAATCAGTGGGGCATCTTCATCCACAACTTAAAAAAGAGTGGAATAGAAAGCGAATTACCGTTTTACCTACTCAAAAAGTACAGCTAGGGGCCTTGTGCCCCTCTTTTTTTATCTATATATTAGTTTCGGGAAGGAGTGCCTATGAAACCACCCGACACAGTTACAACATTCATGGAGGACGGTTGTGTCTCTGTGACTGTGGGTAATCTGACCGGGGTTGTTTCGAGCGCCCATCTCGTGGAGCCCAAGGAAAATCAGCTCCGTCAAAGGTGGCTGGAAGAAAACGCCATTCATGACGACTGAAACTGATCCGCAGAACATTTTGGCTTCACTGCGTCAATGGCAGTTGGAGCAAGACAATTCAGGCAGGTTCAGGGTTTACAGGGATCAACATGGGCAGATTTATCACTCTGTCACCCATATCCTGAAGAACACGGCCCCTCAATCACAGAAGGATGCTTTGGAGCGTTGGGCACAGCGAGCTGGCAGTGCTTTGGAGCGTGACCTTGCTTGTAACCGTGGCACCGTTGCTCACGAGCATTGTGAATATGTTCTCAAGACCGCAGCGAAGCTGGCTCGACAGAGCGCTAACAAGAAGGGTTCATGGAAGGTCTGGGATGATGGATTGGCTCGACCTCCAAAGGCGATCACCAGTTGGGCACTCAAGAAAGCGAAGGAAAGTTCGCCAAAGGTTGCATGGCCAGCCCGTGAGTACGCCAGAGGTTTATCCGACTGGTTGGTGAGTGGCACAGTAACGGCCATTCATGCCAGTGAGTTCAGCGTCAGCAGTGATGAAGGTTTTGCTGGAACGGCAGACGCTTTGATTGACACACCACTGGGATTAACAATCTGTGACTTCAAGACGACCAGCCGTGGAACTGACAAGCCAGAAGCGTGGCTGAAGGATCATCAGGACCAGCTCGGCGCTTACAGCTTGGCGTTACGAGAGCGAGCTGGGATCCGTGTTGATGCTGGAGCGGTAGTGATTGCGAAACCGGATGGCAATGTTCAGTTGCGGATGCTGTCGGAGCTGGAGATGAGGGGGTGCGAAGCTCGATGGACGGAGCGGAACAACCTTTACAAGGAGATGCTGCTGAGCGGAGAGGTTATGTGATGGAGGAAGCGTTAGACGAGATCTATCGCGGTAAGTGCAATGTGGCGGTGAAGGCAAAAGAAATAGGCGTCTCAACTGAAGAGCTGAAACGCCTGTTTCGGGTCTATGCAATGCAGCGCCCCATCGATGAAGATGTTTGGCGCGGAGACGTTGAACTAGGTTGGCCCTGGGTCTGAGATGCACTCTTCCATGGCTCTACGTTCGTAGTACCGCTTCAAGCGCAGGCAATCGTTGGCGCGAACGTAGTTCCCCCATTCTTCAAAGATGACTGCCCGAGCTGCTTCATAACGGATAGCAGTAGGCAGAAGGTCTGTTGGAACGCGGGAACCGGAAGGGGAAAACTTGTTGCCGTTGAGTTTGGTGCTCATTCGTCGTCCTCTTCAATCTCGTGTGATTGGAACTTGGCTTGAAACTCCTCTTTGTTGGGAGTAAACCAATAAGTTGCCCAATTTATAAATTGAACTGGGCTCATAATCAAGGCGCGTTCATTATTTCCATAGCAATGAACACAGACCTCATCATCGAAGAAGGTGCTTTGGTAGCGCCATTCGATGTCTACGGCATCAAGGAAGGCGGCGAATATATCCGCCTGTGCTTTGGTTTCAGGAGTAAAACGAGACATGGTTACCACTCGACCTCTTGAATGAGTTGGTTAAGGGTTTTAAGGGATTGGAGACTGGAGAGCTGACGTTGACCATCGCTGAGAGCCTTCTGCAAAGCATCAGGATCAGCGGTACGGACGGCTTGCTCCATCTCCTGTTGAATGAGTTTGAAGCAGAACTCAAGACGTTCTGCGGGGTTGTAGCTGAGATGAGTTGAAGCTCTGGACTTCTGTCCACCAAGGATGAGACAGAGCAGTTGATTGATGGAGCGGTGACAGTCTTGACGGGTAATCATTTGAGGTTGCGGTTACGTTCAGCAGCGTCAGGGATCGAGTTGTAATAGTCGTCCCATTCGGCTTGGCGTTGGCGTTCTTCAATCTCCTCGTCCGACAGTGGCGGCCAAGGATCAAGTTCAAAGCCAAGAAGCTCTGGATCGTCGTTGCGAATGATGGTCATTTTTTTGTAGTGAAGGAATACTTGTCCACCATGCGGCGGCAACCTTGGCAGGTCACAGCACACCATGAGAAGTGATAGACACGATTCTCATGGCCGCAGTGTGGACATTTGATCAACCTGCCAGAGGAATTGGCACGGGTGTACCGAGTGACAGGCTGCCAATCGGGTGTTGTTGGAGCGGTGGAGCTGATGAGGCGATTGGGGAAGTAGGTCACGATTCGAGCTTGGCGATAGTTGCTTGGAGCGTTGCGGGATCATTGGTGCCAAAGGGGCTTTTCCGCAGAGGAACAGAGTCCCAAATCTCAGCGCACATCGGCAAAGGGAGTTCGTAGGCATCCACCTCGTCGTAATCGGGATCGTTGTGGAACAACCACTTGCCAACGATTGCGATTTCGTCTGGAGCGACATCCATGCCAGTGCGTTCACCCAGGGCGATTGCCATGGATTCGCGTTGATCTGTTGTGAGGTTGATAGGAGTCATTGGAACGGAATGAGACAAAGGTCTCAGTAGGTTTGAGACTGATTACCGCCCATGCGGTGAAGACGCTCGAAGGCTCTGGAGAGTTGCATCAGCTCTTGCACGTTGTGCTGTGCTGAAGCTTCCATCCAGGCTTGTTCAAGGTCACGGAGCATGGCGTCACGCTGTTCAATCAGTGGTGTTGGATCGGTGTCAGCATCAAGCTGGATGTTTTCGGCATCCATCTCAGCGCTGGCAGTTTCAACGTCACGGAAGCTGGTGGCTCGACTCATACCAAACAAGCGTTCAAGGCGCAGAGCGACTGCTCCTGGCCTGTAACCAAGGCTTAAAAGGCGCTTGGCTTCCTTGACATGCTTGGCTTTGGTGTCATTGGAACGTTTCATAGGATGATGGGATTGGAGCGGAGCAGGCGGGGCTTGACTCCACTGGTTAAAATCTTACAGGAACAATTCACCAAAGGCAACGAACCCATTCATGACTCAGCCAACTAAGACCATTCACTTCTGCCCTGATGAATGGGCGCTCCTGCTAGAAGCTCTCCATTCATACAAGGACACCAATGATGGCCGTCGAGTCGCTGGTCGCCTTAATTGGGTCAGAGCCAAGCTGGAAGACTGTCGCGCTGAAAACTGCCTGATCCGCCTTAGCGCATAAAAAAAAGCCCGTAAGGGCCTCAGTCAAATAATGCATTCATGGAGCATTCAGCGACTAACGCCGCTAACTCCTGTTCTTGACTTTCCAATTCTGCAATCCCCCGGTCGATCCGGTCGATGTCAGCATCTGGAGCGTTAGACAGTGCGAAAGCTTTAAGCCGTCGCATGCTTTGCAGGGATTTTCTAGCCTCAATCAAGCCGTCGAGATGCTCTCTAGCCTCTCCAAGGTCTGAAAAATGCAGATCTGCCCATGTACAGTCTGCGGCTGTGAATTCGTGCGTTGACATAATAAAAAGACCGCCAATTAGTGGCGGTCGGTAAGGTTCCATACGCCGCAGTCTGGGGGATGGTTAATCTCCTCCAAACGTTGACGCCGTCTTAGCCTCGCTTCTTTAAGCTGGTTTGCTGCGATATCCGCAACAACCCTCTTTAAAAGCGCTTCAGTGTCTGAATCACTGGCAGCAATCCAGGCACCGACAGATTTAAACTGTTCCATGGCTCAGCTGTTGATTGGCGCGGGACTTGCGGGAGCCGTGAGCTAAAAAGGCGATAATGACCTTTGAACCTCGCTTATGGCAAAGCATGCAACGGTTGCAGTCAGTGTCACGCAGTTGAGCGGGGCAGACCTTAACTAGGTTGCGGTCAGGCGTTCTCCAGACCGTTCTAGTCTCCTCGCTTGAAACAGCAAGGACAGCCGGAAGGCCGGAAGCTATCGCCAGGTCTGCGGATTCTTCGGTCTCAGTTGAAACGTTGATCCGCAGTCCCTCACGATTGGCGCGCCGTAAAAGCTTGCCATTGTCTCCCACGGTGTGGTCGTGGTGCGTATAAGTCCAAGCCTGCAGCCTGCGACTCTTAACGACAGACAAGAGCCCGTCAATAAAAGCACGAGACAATCGACCGGACACACTGGCCACAAGGTCTCCCGCTTGGTTCAGCCGTAACGGTGAACCGAACGGCAGACTTGCCAGATCCGCTAAATGCTCCCGCCATTGTTTGGAGCGGGAACCGTTGGAGACAGCTGACCAGTGGAGCGCTAACGGCCCTGAAGCCGCGTAACAAACCTCTCGCATCCCGCAGGATGCTGAACAGCTGTTCTTGCTAGTGGTGGTCACAGCAATGGGCCCTGTCTTTTTATTGGACGAGACCCGCGACAGGTGAAAATACGTAGAGTTAAGTGACATAAAAAGAACCCCGGATTAACCGGGGCAGATCGTTTCCAACTTGTGGGGATGCTGTGGTCGGATCCGCTGAGATAAGGCTAAGAGCTGATGGGCTCTAGCCTCACTGACCGGACCGCCATAGGTCACCCATCCGAGGCCCCCACACTGGGGAACCCCGCGCCAGACTTGTACGAGATAACTCATCAGCGAATCACCCGTACATAAGGTTGGGTTCCGCTGTGGGTGAAACTGGAGCGGCTCGAGTCCGGCTGATAGAAGAACAGCCAGACTGAAGCCGCAAGCGTTACCGCGATCAATGACCGCGTGGCGAACGTTTCAAGCGTCATCAGTTTGACCCCGCTTGTAGTTCTGCCTCGCGTTCCTCGCGTTGCTTAAGTGTGTTGGTGAGCAATGCGAGCAACGACTGTTGCTCTTTTTTGGTCAGTGAATCGACCACGTACTCACCAAGCGCAACGCGGAACGCACCACCCTGATAGTCAATCTCCACTACATCGCCGCTCTCGTCAGTTACCCGAATCGAGCTAGCCCATAGCTTGATCTTTGCCTGTCGCACTGTGTAGTGCGTGCTGTGCTTAGTTTCCATTGGTGGAATTAGTGGGGTTGGCTTTTGTTCGTTGCTGATAGCGGCGCCCGTGGGCGCTGAATCGCTCGAATCAGTTGTGGGCATTGCTGGGGCGTACCCAGGTCAGCCGCTGAATCTTGCGAATCGCAATCAGACTGTATGCAGTGGTCTGCAAAGCGTGGCAAGCTAGCGGCGCGCTGATGGCTAACCGGTTCGAACCACGATCTGTGTCGCACGTTGTGGGTGTGTTGTGGGTGGTAGACCTCCCTCTCGACTCCTACAGTATAAGGCATTGGGATGCCCTAGCACTCAATCAGAGTGATTTTGTTACATTTGTTGATATATCCAATACTGTAGCAACCGATACAGACAGGGGGCAGGGTAGCAATTTATAATCGCTATAACGCGAAGTGGGGAACCTAAATATATATCTGACTAACAGCACTCGTGTAATAAAAAAGCCCCCTAGGGTGGGGGCAGGGGTCTGAAGTTGTGAGCGTGGGGATCAATCGCCCTTATCTTCGATGGAGATTTTAAGTTCAGGTGCTTGGATGTTGACTGTTTCAACGGACTCGCCAATCACTCGTCCGATGGAATCAAGGACTTGGCTTGCGGTCTGCAACTGCCCCTTCTTCAAAGCTTGATGAAATAGTTTGGTGCGCATGTGTTGAAGACGCGCCAGCATATTTTCGCGGTCACGTTGCCAGTCTTCTTCGTTCCATTCTTTGATGGCTGCCCAATCGCGCCAGG
>Ga0099849_1001202_pt1 | contig 12087 bp, 4 predicted proteins | sample CB_VirMetaG_4_FD_78177 | JGI IMG/M metagenome (GOLD analysis project Ga0099849, IMG submission 78177) | Freshwater to marine saline gradient viral communities from Chesapeake Bay - CB_1508_1M Viral MetaG | ecosystem: Environmental > Aquatic > Marine > Coastal | place: USA: Chesapeake Bay... | reverse complement strand
CTGCTCCAGTTTATCGACCTGCACCTCAACCGGTAGCAGCTCCAACTCCAGCACCTAGACCAGCTCCAACACCTGCACCTACACCAGCACCGACTCCTGCACCAGTTATGAGACCAGATTTAATTGCAGAAGATTATATGGTGCCTGATAGAGAAACTATTGAAAGGATAGGAAAGGAAGCTGTTCAAAGAGCTTTTAAAGATCGGTTAAGCCAAGGTTATTATAACTTAACTGCGGAACAACAAGCTGCTATTGAACAAGCTCAACAAAAAGCGGAAGAAGAAAGAAAAGCTGCAGAAGCTGCTGCTGCTCCAGCACTTACACCTGCTACTAATGAAGAATTAGAAGCAGCAGAAGCTGCTCGTATTAGAGAGTTAGAACAGGCTGAACAAGAAGCAGAGTTTGGTCAAGAACGCAGAGCTAGAATGATTGAGACTGGTAAAGAAGCTCAAGATATAGCTCAAGGTATTTTACCTGACAGTATTCCAACTATTCCTACTCCTGAAAAAATTAGTAGAGAAGGAACTGAAATAACTCCTGAACAAGCTCAAGAGTTACAAATGAAAACTACTCAACAAGCTAAAGCAGCTACTGTTGGGGCTGTATCTCCTGAACAAGTTTCTACAATTAAAGATGTTTCAGAAGCTGCTCAACCAGAACCTTTTAAAGTTGCAACTATTGGTGCAGAAGATGTAGCTAAAGTTCCTGAAAATGCTGTGGTAGAAGCTGCTGTAGGAACAGTATCCAATGAAATTGCAGATACACTAGCTAAAGCTGCTGGTGTATTAGCTGTTGATCCAATTAAAGCTGCTACAGTTGATGTGGTAGAAGGAGCATTACAAGAAAGAGTTATAGGAACAATTAGTGATTCTGCTAAAGCTACTGCAGCTAAAGTTGCTGGTACATCAATGGCAAGAATTACTAGAGCTAAAAAACAATTAAAAAATGCAGGTTTAAGTACTGAAGAAATTAATGCTATTGGTACAGACCCTGAAGATTTTGAAGCAAGAGTTTTAGAATTTAGTGAAGAACAAAGAGGAATTGTTGAAGGTCTTCCTGAAGAAGCTTTAGTATCTAATCAAATTGATAGTTTACTATCTGGTATTGAAGAAGGTAATATACCTACATGGGCTAGACCTGCTGTTGCATCTGTTGAGCAAATGTTAGCTCAACGTGGTATGTCAGCTTCAACTGTAGGTAGGGATGCTTTGCTCAATGCTATTATAACTTCTGCCCTACCTATAGCTCAATCTAATGCTCAAGCAATTCAACAAAGTGTAACACAACAAAAAGCTATTGAAGCTAGTGCAGCTTTAAAAGATGCAGAAATGGCACAGCAAACTGCTTTGTTTAATGCTCAAAATGTTTTTAGTATGGACATGGCTCAGTTTACTGCAGATCAACAACGAGAAATTAATAATAGTAAGTTTTTTCAAACAGTTAGTTTAACTAATACTAATAACGAACAACAAGCTGTAGTACAAGATGCAGTATTAATGGCTCAAAGAAATTTAGCAGAAGCTGATCAGAATACAAAATTTGGAATTCAAAATGCTCAAGCATTTTTAGCAATGGATTTACAAAATTTAAATAATGAACAACAAGCAAGTATTTTAAAAGCTCAACAAACTCAACAAAGACTTTTAAGTAATCAGTCTGCTGAAAATGCTGCATTACAATTTAATGCAACAAGTCAAAATCAAGTCAATCAATTTATGACAAGCATTAAAGCTCAAACAGATCAATTTAATGCTTCTCAAAATAATGCTATAAAACAATTTAATACAACTCAAAAAAATGCTGCAGAAGCTAGAAGGGTTGCTAATGAGTTTGAAGCAGAAAAATTAAATGCTCAAATAAAAAGTGATATTGAAAAATTTAATTCAACTCAAGATTTTGCAAGAGAACAGTTTAATGTTCAAAACGCAACAGCTATTGCACAATCAAATGTTCAATGGAGAAGACAAGCAAACACAGCAGAGACCGCAGCAATTAATGCAGTTAATCAACAAAATGCTCAGAATGCTTTTAATCTTAGTTCTTCTGCACAAAACTTTTTATGGCAAGAGCTTCGTGATGAAGCTGACTATGCGTTTAAAAGATACGATAATGATCAACAAAGAAAAGCATCATTACTAATTGCTGCTTTGGGAAATGAATCAGAAGCTTATAAAGAATCGACATGGGATGATACAATTGATGCTATGTCAAAATTATTAGATAGCTGGTTAGACTAGGAAATATTATGGGATTTTTAAGAAAAGTAGGAAAGAAAATAGGTAGAGGTATTCGTAAAATTGGAAGAGCTTTAAAAAAAGGTTTTGGTAAATTAACCAAAGCTTTTGGTAAACTTGGACCAATTGGACATATTGCTATGAGTTTAATATTGCCCGGTATGGGTGGGGTTTTAGGCTCTTGGATGAAAACTTTTGGTAGTAACGTACTTAAATTTTTACCTGAAGGTTTTTCAAATATATTAGGAGGTATTGGTAAAGCTGTTGCTAATGGAGCAAGTACTATGTATAATAATACTGTAGGTGTTTTGCATAAAACAATTACAGGTGGTTTAGAGTGGGGCTTAAATCAAATTAGTAATATTGCAGGAGTACCAGAAGGTATGGGTTTAGGAGATAAGTTTAGTAATTTTGTTGATACTTTAAATGAAAAAATATCTAGCTTTAAACCTACAACCGAATACACTGTAGTCGAAGGAGATACTTTATCTAGTATAGCCGACAAGACTGGTATATCTTTAGACGAACTTAAAAGTATTAATCCAAAACTAGGTGATCCTAATCTTATTAAAACAGGACAAAATATAAACATTAAAGGTTATATGCCTTCAGTTAAACCTGAAGATGGTCCACTTGAACAATTAAAAAAGAAAGAAATTGGTGGTACTACAGTTGGAGAAATTTATGAAACTGGTAAAGATGTAACTAATGTGGTTGGAACTATTAATTCATTACGATCAGATGATAATGAAATAGATAGTCCTTTTTATAATAGAAACCTAGCTCAAGCTGAAGATTTATTATATACTCCTACTTATGATACTATTGCAGGAAGCAATGTTAATTTTGTAAACTTAACACCTCATGATAATTTTGGTTCTTTAGTTCATCAATATTTAGATGGTAATGGTATTCAAGTTGCACCACAAGACAGGCTTAATGCTTTTCAAACAATGTCTCCAATAGGTTATGATCCATTTATGTACGCATCAGGAGAATATGATAAATGATACCAAAAGAAAAATTACATAGTGATATAGGTACGTATGCTTTTGAAAAGCCTATACCCGGTCAATCTTTAACAAATAGTCCTGACCAAGCTTATCCTTGGGAAAGAGCACCTGAACTTACATCTAGTAAAGATGCTATTCAAAAAATATTTTTAGAGTTATTAAAAGATGAAAACTTAGAAATGTTTGCAGGTCTTATGGCTAAAAAAGTTCCAGTAGCTGACTTAGCTACAATGATTGGAATGGCAAGTTTTACAAAAGGTAAAATGAATCCTGATTTAATGATGACAATTATCGAGCCTACAATGTATATGTTACTATCTATAGCAGAAAAAATAGGTATTGAACCTGTTATCTATAGAGGAGAAGAAGAAGACATTGCAAATGAAATACCTGAAGATGGTTCAGATGTAAAACAAATTTTAGAAACTAATAACAAAACAAAAGAAAAAATAAAGTTAAAAGATTTAAAAGTTACAAATATTAATAAATCTTCTGTAAGTCCTGATATTGAAAAACAATTAGAACAATTAGATTTAAGTAAAGTAAAAGCAAGTTTACTACAAAAACAACCAAGCGAACAACCTGAAAGTTTATTAGGTAGAAGTGGAGTACAATAATGGCAGAATTAGATTTAAACAGTGATAAAAGTTTAGAAGATTTTGGTTCAGCTTTATTAGCTAGAAAAGAATCTTTATCTAAAAAAAGACGTAAAGAAAGACGTAAAGCTGCGTTACCAATGAAAGTCTTAATGGCAGGTTTAGGAATTAGTAGTGTATTTCAAAATGCAGCAAAGCGTAGAATTGCTGAGATTGAAAATAATAATAAATTAGATTTACTTAATTATAAAACTGAAGCTCCTAAGTATGTAGCTGCTGCAAATCTTGTTCAACCACTACAAGGTTTTACAGGAAATGCTGAAGATTTTAAAAAAGATAAACAAAAATATAATGAGTTTTTATCTGTAAGTAGAAACTTTATTGACCCTTATATTAAAGCAAGTCAGGTTCATGGACAGTTTGGTTATGCTACGCACGAACAATATTTAAATGCTTTGCCTTCTTCTTATAACCACATTGTAGAAGTAGGATCAAATGCATTATTAGAACAATTACTTAGTGATACTCCTGAAGGTAAAAAAAGTTATCAAGGAATTATTAATGCAATGCAACAAGTAACTCCTGAAGAAATGGAAGAATCTGAATTAATTAAATCTATAGCTGGTTTAGATTTAGCAGGAAATCAACTTTCTATTTATAAAACTCAGAAAGCTTTAAATGAATCAACTAAATTTAAAAAACAAGCAAGTCTTAAAAATATTGTAGATAATACTAAAGATGTACTTTCATCTATCGGTATTTTAAATGAGCAAGAAGGTGGTCTTAATTTATTTAAAGCTAAAAACTTTGATGATAATAAATTAGTAGGTGGTACTTTAAGTGATGTTATTGATGCTGCTGGATTTGATGTTACCGTTAAAGGAACATTACAAGAATATGTCACCAATTTTAAAGATTCTCCTAAAAGATATATTAATTCTGTTACCTCTGCTGATATTAAAAATACAGGACAACTGTTAGAAAACTTAGCTGCAAGAGTTGAAAGAGGAGAAAAATACGATCCAACAGATTCTTTTGATTTTTTTGAAAGTACACAATTACGTAGAATGATTGAGAACATGAAAGATGATCATCCATTAAACTATAATGCTTTATTAAAAGACGGAAGTATTTTAGGTAATATGATTCATGATAGACCTAAATTAGGTAGAGCTATTCATGAAGAAGATGTTTTGTTAGATATTCAATTAGAGTTAAAAAGTGGAGAAATTAAAACTCCAGCAGAAGCTATTCAAAAAACTAAACGTAGGTTAGATTTATTTGAAAGAAGAATTAAAGATGATAAAAACTTTGCTACACAATATGCTACATTAAAAATGTTAGATACTGGTAAGGCATCTCCTGTAGATGGTAAGTTTTATAATATGAGTAAAGAAACATCTTATTTAGGAACAACTGATCTTATCTATAATCACGATAATAGAGTTAATGCTTTTACTAAGTTTATGAATGAAACTGTTCAGTATGACAGACAAAATGATCGTTATTCTTTTTCACCTGAGTATTTAAAAGATAAAACAAATGAAGACATTCAAGCTGGGATTAATATGTTTATTAGACGATCTTATTTAGAAGAAAGCCTTAACGAAGCTAACGATGAAACTCTTCAATTTTTAACGGACATTAATGCAAGTAAGTATTATAATGGTGCAAGACCTGAAGAAATACAAGCAGCTATCGTACAAAAACTTTTTAAATAAACTTTATGGCAGACCCGTTTAACACTCCTGTATCGGAAGAACTTGCTAGTCTTATTAATGTTGAGCCATTATACACACCGATAGAACCGGAACAAATTACAAGTCCTAGCTTTTCTGAGCCTAATGTAAAAGTTTCACCTGAACTTGAAAATATAGTAGGTTCCCCTGACTCTATAACTTTAAAAGCAAACAACTATTCCCTAGCAGACTTAGAAAACGATGAGGAGTTTAATAAAACTGCTGCTCGTTTTTTACAATCAGTTGGAGAAAAATCTTTATATGGTACAGACGAAGATATCTTTGAATATTTAAGAGACTCTGATTGGAGTTTAGGTTCGGCTTTAACACGATCAATGCAAATAGGCAATTGGACTGAAGAAGATAAAAATGATTATAGATATTTAAGAGACAAGTTTGATAATGCTGATATTAAAAGTTTAAGACACAGATTAAAAGCTATTACAGATGTTACGTCTGATATTGTTTTTGATCCATTTACCTTGGCTGCTGTATTAGCTACACCCTTTACAGGTGGTCAAAGTTTAACTGGAAGAGTTGTTGCAGGTAAAGCAGCTCAAACAAGTTTAAAAGAATTAACAAGACATCAAATAGCTAAACAGGCTGGAAAGTACACAGCAGTAGAAGGTATGGCTTGGGAAGGTGCTCATAATTATTTTAATCAAAAACTTGATATGAGTTTAGGACTTCAAAGTTCTGATATTGATGTGTTGTCTATGGCAGGTTCTGCTGCAACTGGTGGTATTTTTGGTGGTACACTAGGTTATGGTATTTCAAGAGCTGCTCCTGTATTAGGTAAAGGTTTAACAGAAACAAAACGTTTTCTTGAAAAAACATTTAGATATTCTAATGAACAAGATATTATTAAAGAAGGAGCTAAACCTAGAAAAGATATTGTAAAAGAAAATAGATTAGATAATATACATTATGGTCGAACTCCTTTAGGTACAGTTGCAGAATACTTAGTAGAAAAACCTACTACTAAATTTATTAGATATGCTAAAGGTTCTAAAACTTTACAAGACTTGTTAGGTCGTTTTAGATATGATTGGGATAGTGCTATTATTCCAAGTGAAACTAAAACAAGACAAGCTGATAGAGTTCGTAAGCAGTCTTATGGTTTAGCCCAAGCTCAAAGACAATATGGTTATATAACTACCATGCGAAAAGCTTTACAAACTTTAAATCGTAATGGATTCATGGCTAATCTAACAACAAAAGACAATAATTTACTTTTGCATTTACTTCGTAATCCTAACGAAACTACATACAAAGGTAAGCCTATTGAAAAACATTTAGTTAAAGCTTCACAAAAAATTCAACAATTAATGAATCAAAGTTTTTTAGATGGTAACAAAGCTAAAGTTTTTAATTCAAGACAAAAAGTTAAAAATTATTTTCCACGTAGATTTAATCACTCACAAGTAAATGGAAACAGAAATGAGCTAGAACAATTAATTATTGATTATGGACATGCTGATCCTAAAATGGAATATGCAAGTAAAGACTATGTTAAAGGTCTTGATGTTTTTGGTAAAGAAAGAGAAATACTTAGTAACGAAGCTGAACCAATAGACCTAGATTCATTTGGTGTTAATTTTGAAGAACTTGCAGGTGGTAATCTTGAAGAAGCTAAACGTTTAAAAGCAGAAGCTATTGTTGATCAAATGTTAGAATTTAAATATACTCCTTTTGATTTTTTAAATAGAAAAAAATTAGCTGGTGGTGGTTATGGGTTTATGAAACAAAGAGTGTTTCAAAATATTCCTGATGAAAAGTTAGCACCATTTTTAGATAACAATGTTGAAAGTGTTTTAACAGATTACTTTACTCATTTATCTCAGGCTATTGAACGCAGTAACTTTTTTGGAAAAACTAAAGAAGAGTTTGGTGATAGGTTTCTTGTAAAAATTAGACAAGAACTTAGAGCTTCTGGAATGCCTAAGACTCAAATTAAAAGTCTTGAAGAAGATTTAGGTACAATGTATGAAAGAGTTACTGGTGTTGAAGTTCCTAGAATAAATAATAAAGTTGCTGGTGCTGCTTCAGAATGGGGCAGGTTAGCTAATCAAATGGCTCACCTTCCTTTAGCTACTTTATCTAGTATAACTGAGCCTTTAATTTTATTATCAAGAGTAGGTATCAAAGATTCGCCTTTGGTTATTAGAGATGTAGCTTCAGCTTTAACTAAAGGTACAGCAAAAATGTTAGATAGAAGTTTACAAACTATTAAACGAACTGCTGGTAAACCTTTTGGTTATAAACAAACAGGCTCTCAAGCTTTTAAAGACTTAGATGATGAGACATGGAGTGAAGTTTATAAGACTGGTTTGTCTATGGAACAAGCTGTCATGGATAGAATTGAAGGAATGTATGGTGAAGCTTTTGAAAGTCCGGGAGCTAGGTTTTTACAAAACACTTTCTTTCAATCTAACTTACTGACTCAATGGACTGGTGCTGTACAACTAGCATCGTTTACTACAGGTAAAAGATTAATTACAGAAAACTTAGAAAAACTTTACAAGCATAGCACTAAAGAAAAAGTATTAAGTAATTCTCAATATAAATTATTACGTAACCAACTATGGGAATTAGGTGTTGATGAAAACCAAGGAATTAAATGGTATAAAAATTCTTTAAAGGATGATAAATTAGATTTTAGTAAATCAACCACAGGTAGAAATAAATATTTTTATGACAATTATATTTCAGCAGGTGCTAATAGATTTACAAAAGAAGTAATTTTAAATCCAAACATGGCAGAAGCTAACAGACCTCTGTGGTTTTCTCATCCGGCTGGGCAAATATTAATGCAGTTTGTAGGTTATCCTACTGTATTTAATAATACTGTCTTAAAGAAATTTGCACAAAACATGTCAACGCCACAAGCTCCACAAACAGTAGCAACTATGTTATTAATGACAGGTGGTGCTATTATAGGTAATGCTATACGAAGTGATGGTAAAAGTTTAGAAAAATCAGATGGTGAAATTATTTCTGAAGCTGTTCAAAGATGGGGAGGGTTAGGTCCTCTTGAGTATGGTAAAAGATTTCAAACAAACGCTGAGTTAGGTGGTGGTATGTTTGGAGCTATAGCTAAGTTACCTCCCGGTGCTATTCCTCAAGACTTAGTAGACTCTGTATTATATAGACAAGGACTAGCCGAAGTATTTACAAAAAACTTACCGGGATATTCGGCTTATGATTTTGTCTTTGGTGAAGGTACTAGAGCTGAATTAAAAGAAGATGCAAGAGATGTAGACACAGATATTGCAAGAGCTTTAGGTTGGAAACCCCCTGTAGTAAAAGAAGGAGAGTTTGTTCAAACAGGTGAAGCAGTTAGAGATAGTAATGCTAGGGGTGGCTTAGTCTATAATGTTTCTAACGTACATCCTGAACCTGATGAAGTTAAAATGCGAGGTGTTGATGCTACTTATAACGATGTAGCTGGTATTGTTTTACAAGATGAAGAAGATCGTAAAACATTTGCATCAGGTGCTCTTGTTAAACTTGCTAAACCTTTGTTTAATAATATTGGAAAAGAAGTAATTGATTTAACAAAATATGTAACTAATCAAATTTCAAAAGCTCCTCCTCCTTTTAAATCAACACAAGATGAACCACTAACTTATTTAGATGATGCATCTGCAAAAGAATTTAATGATAAATCTTATAGTATAACAACGGATACTTATTTAAGACCTATGTCAAAAAATCCTACAGACTATGATCATCTATCAGATTTTTATTTAAATAGAAATCCCGGAGTAGTTTTATTTAATACAAGAAACCCAGTAATTAATAATGCAATAGACCAAATAAATAATTATCCTGATTATGAAAATTTAGAATTGGTTGAAGGTATAGTACGTTTTAAAAATCCTTTAAAGATTAGTGCTAAAATTTTTAATTTTAAAGATAGTTCTGAAACAAGTAATTTATTTGTTAAAAAAGTTTTTGCTTTAAATTTACCTAACGAAATGTCATATAAATCTCAATACATGGGAGATGCAATAGCTAATTTTGGTAGAGTATTAAGAAAAAATAAAAGTATACGCAGATTAGAACAAAAACAGGCAGAAGAAGGAAGGTTTATTGAAAAAAATTATAATGATACGCAACTTGAAATGACTGATTTTTTTCAAGATTTATTATTTCAAACTAAACAAAACAAAAAATTTGTAGGTTTGAGTAACGATTATTTTAACCTGTCTGGAGTTAAATCAGTAGAACCTTCTAAAGCTCCATCATTTGTCTCTGCAGATGTAAATGTTTTTGATCAAACTCAAATGGCAGAAATAGTTCCAATAAATATATTAAATAAATTCTTTAAAGAAATGGAAGACTTTGATGCTATTTATCAAAATAGTTTAAAACTATTAAAACAAAAAATAGATAAGTTACCTGAAAAAACTAAAAAAGATTTACCTTTTTTAACAGATGGTGAAATAATAAAAGGACTTAGAGGTCCTGAAGCAGCAAAAATTTATCAAGACAAGAAACTCTTAGGAAATGTTGGTAGTGTATATCAATCGTATAAAATAAAAGATTTATTACAAAGCTTGGGATTTGATAGTTATACAATTTTAGACCCTAACGATACAAACGCTGATGTTGTTGCTCATATTTTTGACCCTAGTCAATTTAAAGCACTTGATAAATCAGGCACAATGCTAAAAAAATACCCAGAACAAACTAAGTTAGGTTTTGTTAAAGAAGCACCACTTTATAATATCCGAAATTATTTACCGGTTTATCATGAAAGTATAAATTCTTTAACAAAAGCAGACTTACCTAAAAAAATGGATTTAGATACAGCTAAAGAAAGAATTATGAATTTATCTGGTATAAAATTAGCTGAAAAAAATAGTATTGTAGAAGTATTGGAAGAACTAGATTTTATGCACAAAGAAGAAAAACCTTTTGGACCTGATAGAACATTTGATAAAGATATGTTAGCAACCGTAATTATGGGTAACATCAATGACTATATGAGTTTAAAAGTTAAAACTAGAAGAACTCCAATAGAGTTTTCTGCTCATGTATATAATGAAAATGTTTTTGATCCTAAACTAAAAACTGATAAGTATGATAAAATGACGGTAAATAATATGGAAAAAGAAATTGATTCTAAAATGCATATTATTAAAGGTGGTTATAGAATTAGAAATTTAGTTGAAGAATATGAAAATTCATTAGATGAAAGTTTCAGAGAAGCAGTAAGTGAAAAACAAATGGCTCATACTGCAGAAGATGATTCAATAAGCTTTGCAATACGAAGTAAACGAAAAGATATAAACAATACAACGAGTTATGTTATTGATCAACTTCAAACTGATCTTAATCCTATTGCTAAACAAATGCCAATTCAAAATACTCTTTTTAAATTTCCTATTTATTCAGTGTTAAAAGAAGCAGCTCAAAATAATATTAAACAAGTTTCTTTGATTGATCCTATTAGTGTAATGAGTATAGAAAGTATTGGTTTAACCACACCAAAAGCTAATGCAATTTATAGTACTCCAAAATTTTTAGAAATGTTTCCAGTATCTAAAGAATCATTAGATTTAGGTATTAATAGAAAAAAAGGTTTAGGATATCTAGCCTTTGAAAGTTTAATTAAAGATTTAGGTGAAGACCCTGCAAAAGTTTTATCGTATAAAAAGTATGCTAATTTTTCTGCGGAAGGTTACGTTCCTAAAGATAATACAAAAACTGTTGTTGAAAATGTGTATGATGCTACACCTTCAAATGAAGAAGGGTTTACTAAATTTTTTGATGTTGATAAATTTATAAAGTTAAGAAAAAAATTTCGTATAACTAAAGACGGTGTTAAACGAACAGATGAAAACAATGAAACTTCAGACCCTACTGAAGTTGCTGATTTTGTAACTTTGTCAGAGTCTTTTGTTAGAAACAACGAAGGATCGGTTCAAACTAAATATGGGCTAGTTCCATATCATAAATATCAAGAAAATTTTATAAACAACACAGATGAATTGCTAAAAGATGTTGGTGGTAAATTTATCCAAGATATTCCATTATTAACTATAACTTTAACAGATGGAATGATTGAAAAATTATTAGCAGATTCTGCACCAATAAGATTAGGTAAAGCAACTGGTGGTTTAGTAAACCGAATAATTAAACGACAACAAAAAAATAATGTATAAGTACTTTAAAGACTCAGAGTTAGCTTGTAAACATACAGGCGAGAATGGTATGGATATTGCATTCATGAAAGTAATTGAAGACATCCGTGAAGAATGTGGTTTTCCATTTAGGGTTAGTAGTGCATATCGACATCCTACTCATCCAATAGAAGCTAATAAATCTACACCGGGTGCTCATGCTTCAGGTAAAGCTATTGATATTCTTGTAAGCATGGAACAAGCATATAAGTTAGTAGAAGTAGCATACAGACATGGTATTATTGGAATTGGCATTGCACAAAAAGGTCCTATTGGTAATCGTTTTATTCATTTGGATATGGATGAATCTCGTT
>Ga0099849_1001201_pt1 | contig 12089 bp, 21 predicted proteins | sample CB_VirMetaG_4_FD_78177 | JGI IMG/M metagenome (GOLD analysis project Ga0099849, IMG submission 78177) | Freshwater to marine saline gradient viral communities from Chesapeake Bay - CB_1508_1M Viral MetaG | ecosystem: Environmental > Aquatic > Marine > Coastal | place: USA: Chesapeake Bay... | reverse complement strand
CCACTATTTCAAATTGTTTATGATGATGCTGTTAGTGATAACTGCCTTATAACAACGTCAAATGACTTAATCTTTAGGAATCAATCAGGAACACAAGGCGGTGCAATCACCGAACGCGCCCGCATCACATCGGACGGGAAGCTGGTTCTGGGGACTACAGTTGAAGGTCAAGTTAATGCCGACAATCTAACTATCGCAGATAGCGGAAGCTGTGGGATCACAATCAGAAGCGCTAGTGATAACTTCGGAAGAATCTATTTCTCCGACGGCACAAGCGGAGACGCTGAATACAGACGCATTATTCAATACGACCATATTAACGACCGTTTGCAGATTGCGGCTAATGCTTTAGCCGCAATAACCATTGACTCGTCACAGCGCGTAGGGATTGGCTCTACTGTGCCAGGTAGCAAGCTAACGATACAGCGCTCCATATCACAATCCCCTAGTCAGGGTGGTATTACCTTCAAGGATCAAGCTGGCAATACAACAGCAGCAATCGGTATTGATGGCGCATCTTCAAATGAGCTTCGTTTAATGGCAGGCTCTGGAGACATTATTGCGTTTCACACAGACTCCGATTTGGCTTCAACTAATGAACGCGCCCGCATCGACAGCTCCGGCAGGTTGTTGGTTGGCACGGCTTCTACGTCTGCAAGTGCATCTATTGTGTTGCAAGGACGCCCTGGCACCCCCACTGGCGCTGCAGTTCAATACCTTGCGTTAGGTAATAATACTCTTAGCGATGGAGGCGGCTTAGGAGTTCTTAGCTTTAGCGATTCTAGTCATGTATCCGCAGCCTCGATAGTTGCAAGGCGAGATGGCGGAACTTGGACCTCCGAATCTAGTCAACCAACGCGTTTAGAGTTCTCCACTACTGCCGACGGAGCGAGCACCCCGACGGAGCGGATGAGGATTAATTCCAATAATCAAGTAATTCTTGGTTCACAAGCTGATCCTTCTCTTGTCACACAAGGACCTGTTACTAACTATTTCACTAGTGCCACGCCTACTACAGGCGACAACAGTGGTACAGGTACTTGGGCTGCGAATGCTTCCATAAGCCCAGAAGGTTTGTTAAATGCTAGCAAATTTACTGTTACATCAACACCTGTACAGACTAGATTTACCAATGTTTCAACTAGCGTAAACCTAGGCTCAACTGTATATAAAGTTTCTTTTTACGCAAAAAGCGAAAGCGGCTCCAGTCAAACCATAACTGTTGATTTTGGCGACGTAGGAAGCACAGCTTTTACAGTTACAACCTCATGGCAACGTTTTAGTTTTTCGGCGGCTCCTAGCTCTGGAAGATTTATTGATTTTTTCGGCGCAAATGGTGACTGGAGTCTATGGGGAGTTCAAATCCAAACAGAAACAGAAGCTACTTCTTATGTAAGACCTTCCGGTGGTGTCGCCACGACATCCGCAGCTAGGACAACAATCGGTGAGCGTTTTGTAGATCTTTCCGATCTTTATGTTGCTGGAAATACTTACATTGATGGAAGCTTGCAGGTAAACGATGCCAACACAAGTTTGACGCGAGCTGATGTCGCATTAGACGTTAAAAGATTATCAACGGATGGAAAGCTTGTCAGGTTCTATCAAGATAATACGGAAGAAGGTGATATTAGCGTAACCGGTAGTACTGTTGCGTTGAATGGTGCTCACTTAAGCCGCTGGTCACAGCTTTCTAGTGGTGCTGAGCGTACTGAAATCCTACGTGGCACTGTAATGTCCAACCTTGACGAAATGTGCGAATGGTTAAGCAATGGAGAGCCTGAGATTCTTTGGACAGAAGACGACGAATTACCCGATGGTGTGAGCGTTGGCGACATTAAAGTACCGGCTGTTGCCCCAATAGCAGAAAATAACGAACAGCTAAACCGCATGAAAGTAAGTGATGTTGAAGGCGACCCGAATGTGTCTGGCGTGTTTCAAGCTTGGGACGATGACGACGATACCTACACCGACGACTTCTATTGCGCGATGACAGGTGACTTCATCATCCGCGTTGCAGAAGGCGTTACGGTGCAACGTGGTGATCTGCTGATGTCTGCTGGTGATGGCACAGCCAAACCTCAGGACGATGACATCATCCGCAGCAAGACCATTGCCAAGGTCACTTCAACCCATGTCACCTGCACTTACGAAGATGGCAGCTACTGCGTGCCTTGCGTGCTGATGGCTTGCTGAGGCACAGAAGTCCCACTCACATATCTCCCTAGCTCAACTGCCTGGAATTACCGGATGGTTGGGCTTAACCTACTTGGTGGCATGTAGAGGTACCAGTGCCTGCAACCTCTGACCATGAACGCTGACAAAAAACGTCAAATTAAACAGTTCTTAATGGATCGTCTCTGGAGCGACACGGAGCAGCTTCGCCTGGATCTCAGCAATTATGCCAAAATTCGCAGTATTGACGATCTAGAGGCGATGGAAGAGTACGAATATCAAGTTGAGCGCATCCAAAAGATGCTTGCCTGCTACTGACAAGTCGCTTCCACTTCTATGACCGATTCCGAAGCCTGGAAGGAATACTGCGAAGCCAGCCTCGACCTGAGCAATCAGGAAGATGTTGGCGAAAAGCAAGACGAATCCCAGTAGCCACCTTTTCTAGTGCGGACAGCCGGCACTTCACAACTGGCTGAAAACCTATTACGCTTACACAATCGCGAGCCTTTCAATGCCCGACACCAATCCTGCACCTGGCATCGACTTCCCTTTTACAGTGTGGAAGATCGCCAACATGGAGCGCAAACTCGACGCGCTCGGCACTGTTTACACCGTGCATTACACCGTTACCCGCTTCAATGATGGCGAGCAAGCTGGCGCCTACGGTTCCATCGGACTTGAGCCACCGGCTGAGGGCACCGGCACTCCATATGCCGAATTGACCGAGGAAACCGTGGTTGGTTGGGTGACAACTCACTTTGGCGACGAGAAAGTCGAAGAGATCGTCGCGGCACTCGACAGCCAAATCAGCGAAAAGCTGGCGCCAACACAAGCAGCCGGCGTGCCTTGGAGCTAGGCTAGCCAAGCAATCTTTCAACGAGGGATCGGAAGCGTCCGTAGAGTCCGGCTGCGGCGAGGTTGGCACCGCGTGAGGACCAACTACCGGACACCCCTTTTATGTCTTGGCTACTCCTACTTTCCGCCTGGTTGGCCGGCATGTTTCTGGCCTATTCTTTAGTGGCAATCAACCCACCAGATGATCTCTAGTGGCCGTTAAATCAAAAACCGCCCTGGGCCGATTCGATCACCAATCGGGAAAACCCAAGCGCACGCGGCAAGGCAACAGCAAGCGCAGCCGTCCTCGAGGTACACGTAAATTGCGTCGCGGGCAGGGTCGTTAAGATGTAGCTGAAGCCATTGCGGCCATGATTGAAATCATTGCGGCAGTGGCCGGTGCATCGATCTCAGTTGCAGCAATGACTGCGGCGACATCTGGGAGGCGAAACGAAGAGGCCAGAAATGCTGTCATAAGGCTTACGAGCGCTGTTGAGCACATTGCGAGCCAACTTGAAGTTTTACATTCTGATATAAAAGAAGACAGAAGAGAAACATTTACAAGGCTCTCGACCGTAGAGCAACGGGTATCTAAACTGGAAGGGAGACCCAACCACTCATAGCCATGGACCCCACCACAGCAACTGTTCTGGCAATCCTGGTGGCTGCAGGCAGTGAAATCATCACCTTGCTTCCCATCAAAGAAAACAGCTGGGTGCAGCTGATCCTCAAAGCACTGAAGGTGGTTTTCCCAAAGCGCTGATCATAAAGCCGCGCATAGACACTGCCATCGATGCGTGGCTAGCGGATCAGCCGTTAGCACCAAAACCTGTTGTGGATCACGAACCGGTAAACGATGATCTACAAACAGGTGAAAGTCGGCTGCTTGGTGGCGCGATGAGTGTTCATGCACCTTGGAAAAATGAAACCGAACAGAATCCGTCTAATTGATCTTTTCAAGTATTTCAAGTCTCTCCCTCATCAGTCTGCGGCGATCTCCGAGCTTGAAGAGCTTATTGAAAAAGCTTCACCCGAAATCTTGGTGCGCACTGCCGAGTGGTTTAAGACCTGGAGCCAATCAGGGAAGCAGTACGATTGTTCATTAGGGATACAGTTGATAAAAGAATTTGAGGGCTGTCATCTTTCTGCATATCCAGATCCTTTGACCAAGGATGAGCCATGGACCATCGGATATGGCACCACGAAATACGCGCCGGGCAATTACGTCAAAAAAGGTGACAAAATAAACGTAATCGAAGCAGACATGCTTCTTAGGCTCGAAGTTGACAGAATTGCTGCAAAATTAAGCAAAGAAATCCCGTATTGGCAGCAGATGAGCGACGAGCAAATTTCTGCTCTGGTTTCATTTGCATACAATCTTGGGTCTGGCTTTTATGGCGCAAGAAATTTTGAAACAATTACCAATTGCTTGAAAAATAAAAAATGGTTAGATGTGCCTGCTGCGCTTGAACTTTATAGAAATCCAGGAACCCATGTTGAGGCTGGTCTACTTCGCAGAAGAAAAGCCGAAGGCGCCCTGTGGCTTAGCGGTGTTAGCGAAACTTTTGAATCTGAACAGCAGCCATCAAAAGTAACGCCGAGATCTCCTTTTGCTGTTCGTCTTACTCCTCACATCAGATTGGGCGAGTTTGCTCTTGACAGGGAAGAGCGCAGGTTTGATCACCAGTATCAAGTCGACACTGCTGGCGAGCTGGCTGCCTTTCTTGAGCGCGCAAGAAATGTATTCGGCGGCAAGCCTGTAATCATTACTAGCGGTTACAGGAATTCTTATATCAATCAAATGGTGAATGGCGCAAGCTCTTCAGAGCATCTTTTTAGCGGTCCTGGCATTGGGGCTGTTGACTGGTTTATTGAAGGAATTGATATCTACAAATTACAAGAATGGTGCCTGAAGGAATGGCCTTACAGCACTGGCAGGGGCGCACCGAAAGGTTTCATTCATACCGGAATCAGGCAAAATCGTCCTAGGATTCAATGGGATTACTAATTCTGAATGATTCTTCACGATAAAGAGATCAGCAGGTTGATCAGCGAAGATCGCATGGTCGAAAACTGGGATCCACAGCTTCTTAATCCAGCTTCTCTTGATCTCAGGCTTGGCGGAACATTGATGGTCGAGGTGGAGCACACTTCAGAGCTTCAGGCGCAATCTATCGAACACTGCACCGCCGAAAACCCCTACTGGCTTGCTCCTGGAGAGTTTTTGCTTGCGGAGACTCATGAAATCTTCAACATGCCAAACGATGTATGCGGAATCTTTTGTCTTAAATCAAGCAGGGCGAGAGAAGGTTACGAGCATAGTCATGCCGGCTTTGCTGATCCCCTTTGGAGTGGAAGTAAACTAACCCTGGAGTTGGTGAACGCAAGACGATTTCATTCATTGCCATTGTATCCAGGCTTGAAAATTGGTCAGATGGTTTTTGTAATAACCGCTGGGATCCCCAGTATTAGCTACGCAGAAGTGGGTCACTACAACAATCAACCAAGGGTGATGCCGAGTTGGGAAGGGTCGCTTTAGCTACCCTTGTAGGACCTGGATTGCGACCATGAGGCACCAGATTGATGGAGTCGATCTGGTAACTAAAAAAGTCGCGAAGAAACGTTTTAGGGCGTCAATTTTCAATGCCTGGCATGATTGCTGCGCATATTGCGGCCGTCATGCCACAACAATTGACCACGTAAAGCCAAAAGCGAGGGGCGGTCTTACTGTCCCTCAAAATTGCGTTCCAGCATGCTTGCTTTGCAATGCCTCAAAAGGCCATTCTTCTCTATGGGCGTGGTGGATTGCTCAGGATTCCTGGTGCTGGCATCGAGCGCAGCAGGTTTATGAGTGGATCACCGGGGTTGGATGCCCTTCAGATGCTCAATATAAATTTGCGCTTGCCATAGATCATTGGAATACCGGCAGGTAGTTGCCCCAGGTGAGCATGACATGTAGCGAACCTCGCCGATGCCCGGCTCTGTTCCCATTTCAATGTAAAACCCTTCGCCGCAATCAATGGCCCCTGTAGGCACTGCAGTCTTTTGCGAATCTTCCACCTGATGCTCTTCCCTCAGGAAAACCTAAGTCACATTTTGCCGCAGAAGGCTTCCAATGGATACACTGGTAGCAATATGGATGACTATTGTCTATCGCTCTGGCGTCTGCATAAAGCTGTTCGGCTTCAATGATTGCAAGATCAAGGTCGCAGCTCTCTAGAGGTAAATCAATTTTTCCTTTTTTGGTCTTGATGCGAACCCGCCAGCCGGATGCAGCTTCGTAAAGCACCATCCGGCCAGCGTGATAACGCAAACTTGCCATCTTTACACCGGTATTTCCCGGAGTTTACAGATCAAGTCCTCAACCGTCCCATCGTTTTTAATCAAACGATCAAACTCCTGGTAATCATCAAGCGAACCTTCGCTCGAGTGGGAAGATGACTTGGGACTGTCGAATCGATCAATTCGCCACACCTCTCCGCCAAGCAGCTTAACTAGCTTGGCTTCATTCAAAAAGCGAACATCATCCGCAACGACGGCATCGTATTTTGCCATCTTTTTGCGCCAGCATCTCAACCAAATCTCTGGATGAATGCAGGAGCGTCCCCATTCCGTGCCAAGCGTTTGCAGCATATGCCGGACACTTACTCCGGCATCGCCAACGATAATTTGCTTGGCTTCATGCGTTAAATAGCAAGCACCAGCTTTGTCGTATCCCAATGCTTCAAGCATTGGGACAAGCATTTCCTTTAAGGTTTCGGCAAAGGGTACAACTGTATAGCCCTTTTGCTTGAGAAATTCGGCAACTGTTGACTTGCCGGACTGAGGCGCAGGACTGTAGATACCAATAATTTTTTGCATTAAAGATCACCTGTTGAAATAAAGCGCGCTCGCAAGATTTCAGCGGAATCGTTCTGAAAACGCTCCCAGAGGCCGGTGTAGGTTCCCTTTAACCCAGAAGCCTCAGAATTACGATCATAAAGATCGTAAAGGTAATCCAGAAAGGCAGCTTTTTGTGTTTCAATTTGCCATGGCTTCAGCTCGTTGCAAAGCATTTCTGCGGTCAGAGGACGTGGCCCCCCAGTAGACAATTTTTCCATCAAAGAACCAAGGTTTGAAGTAGGTGTCAATTCCCCAAAAGACTGGATGAACGCCAAAAGATTTCACCCCTGCGCTTGGCAGGTACATGGAACTTAACGCTGAGCGTCGGGTGCATGGTAAAGCCGTTCAAGCTGCATTGAAGGCGGCTCCGGGAAGTCTTCAGGATCCTCGATCGTCGGATCTGTTTGGTCGCGAATAACCCAGCTGACAATAGTGCCATGCTGTTTAATTACAACCATCCCAATTCGTGGTGACCGGCTGAGCCAGCGGACCAGAAAGGCTTCAATTGGATTCAGAAATGGATGGGATCGCATAATTCGTTTTGAAGTAAAAGCAAGGAGCAGTCCCGAGCGTAGTTTGAGCCACCTTCGGGTATGCCGAGGTCGCAATGGCCAACCCAGTGCAAGCATGACGCACAGGGTCCGCCGCCGTGGATTGGTTTGTATTTCTTCATGGCCTTCTCGGCCTTGCCTGCACTCGTCTGGTCGTAACACTTTGTGCAGTACATGGGATTAGTAGTTAGGCGCTTACAGGTAAAACAGGGCCTACTCGCCTTCGAAAGTCCCATAAAATAAATTTGAATGAAAAGATTCGCTTACAGCGTATTCGGCAGCCCTGGATGCGCAACCTAATCAAAGCATGCTTGAGCAATAGAGGGGAATTGCTCAATGAAAATCTGGCGGCATGCAAGTGCAATTTCTTGATGCTCCATCTGGGTGCCGTTTGCCGATCTCAATTGGATGTAATGAATCCAAGAGCGAAGGGTGCCGTGCATGTAAAGAGTGGTTGGTGTGCAAAGAGGGAGTATCCGTCTTGCTGTTTCCTTGGCAATCCCCTCCTCAAGCATTTTCTCGTAAATGGTGAATGATTGTCCAATTAAATTGCTGGTGCGCTCTGCCCAGTAGCTCTGCAATTCTGAATCAAGCCCATCAATGCTGTTTTGCCGATTTTTGTGGTCTTGCAGTCGCTGGTAAGGCGCATCGGCGATATCAGTTTTGGCATAACGAGTGCTGAACTCTTGGAAGCTAAATGAGCGATGCCTGAGAATTTGAGCAGCAATATCGCGCTCTGTTTCGATCTGAACGCACATGCTGGCCATTTCAAATGGCGACCAGTGGGAATGCTTGATTAAGTAACCAAGCAATTTTGGAGCTGTTTTCTGATTGCTTTGATTGCTTGGATTGGAAACCCGAGCCATGCGAACAATCAAATTTTCTGCGTCAGGTGTGCAGTGAACCAGGCTTACCCTCTTCAATTAACCACCTCCACTTCCGCGAGAGGCCAACGCGCAACGGCGTATTTTTTAGCCTTTGTTTTTGATTCCGCCTTAATGCTTAATTTCATTGGTGCATTGTTTGGTTGACGTATAATTAAAAGGAACATTTTTGTTTTCGCACCGGCAGGCGCTCTGCTAATTCCTTCACCGTGTTGCGTCTTGCCGATTTCGTCGTCGACCCAATGCATGACAAAAAATGGAATGGATTAAAAGCAGTATTTCGCCGGAGCAGGAGCTGCGGAATGAACTTATTATTCGCTCAATGACAGAGCGCGAAGCAGCTCTTTATCGCTCCTGCGTTCAATACCAAGACATGCTCCAGCAAGCGATATGGGAGATTATGCGTCTTGAGCTGGCACTTGAAGATCTGAAAGGGCAAGATTTCGAGCTTCATTCTTGATTTCCTCGTAAACAGTAGCGCCTAGTTCTTCGCGGACTAGAGCGTCAAAGTGCGAGTGATAAATAGACGCATAGCCGCCTTGGGTGGCAGGTTGGGCGGAATCAATTGCTTGCTTTACCTGGGTGGCAAATGCAACGCAAATGCGACGCTTCTTTTTTACGCGATGAATCCAGTCTTTGTCTGCAGGAATGCCGGACTGGACAGCAGCTAAAGACGCTTCGCTTACCTTGTCATCCATTGATTGGACAGCAATAACAAGTTCCGCGTGAAGCTTTCGAGCATCAACTGAACTGAGCAAGTTAATTTCATGCAATGAGACCTGGCGGTCCAATGATTTGCTATTGAAGGTAAATTCCATGGGCTTCAGAAAAAAGGGGCGAAATAAATCGCCCATTGACATTAAAACGGGATTTCGGTGTCAACAGGAAGCACGGTTCCATTAAAGGCATTTGCAACCTGCTGGGCGGCCTGCTGAACAACAGGCGGAGCCGCTGCAGGTGCAGGTGACGCCTGCTGTACGCGGCTGTCCGGCTTGAAGCTAAGGCTCAGATAAGGCTTGCCAGCATTCGATTGCCTGCGCCAGCCAGAGATACGAATGGGAATCTCGTTTCGATCGCCAATCGGTTGTGCATTTATCAGGTATTGCGCAAGCGCATGCGCCTGATCAGCTGGCACGTTCAAAATGCCGTCGTAGTTTGGGTAATTCTTGGAAGCGTCGTAACGCTCACCAAGTCGCTGTTGAAGTTGCTCTGCGGTTTGTTGAAACAGCGCGCCACTGGCGTTAAAAGTCAAGAGATTGCCTCCTGTTCTTGTGTTTTAGGTTTCCGACCACGTTTCGGACGCAATGCGTCCTCAGGGGTTTTTTCAATGCACATTACAAAGCAGCCATTGCCGTCTGCGTTTTTGCGCATTGAGTAGCGAACGTCAGCATTGCCTCTTGACATTTGGCTGACTACTTGGGCGACCGTAGTCGGCTTATACCCGTCGCCCGTTTCTGCATTGTAAAACGAAACCGAGATTGCATCACCTGCGTGCATCTTGAGAATTTCATCTCGCAATGGGCTGGTCTTGCTGCGACGACTGATGCGCTTACGCGCTTCGTCGACAGTGATTTTTTCAAACTCGGCCATAAGTGATCGCGAAGTGATCTCGATAAAGAGGTTACACTTTCGCTTCAATTGCTGCAACCAATCTTGCTGCTTCTTCAGGCTTTAATTCACCTTGAGAAAGCAGCTGCTCGACTCGGTTTCGCATTGCGGGCATTTGCTCGGCAGTGCCCTGCTTAATTGAGTTCCAAGCAGCAGTGAAGTAACCGGTTGGCTGGAGCTTTTGAATCAGCTTCCGCCGCTTTGGTGGCTGCCATTCGCAGATCACTTCTTCGCGGATGTCAGGGCTGCCAAATACGCGGATACATGGCTCGTTCCTGCGCTTGGGGAACGGCATGATGTCAGTCGTCGCATAAAGCGTTACGCGCTTACCAATCCACTGCTGCACATCGCTTCCGAACATTGCCCGGATCGCGACAGCATTCACTTTCGGCAGCACAAGCTGCATCGCAGTCTCGGAGAAGGTCATTAAAACCTTGTCCTCAACTCCGTTCTCACCTTCAATTTGCTCCCTAGCGACCGAAGCGATCGTGTAGGTTGCTTTGCCATTCGGGATCAACCCAGCCTTCAGGAAGCGGCCGGGGTACAGCTCATCAAAGTTCATTCCAGTCCCTCCAGTCCAAGATCATCTGCACCCGTAGCGTTGGCTGGATCATCGGCATTTGCCCAGCGAGGCAAGTCCATCTCAACAGAACCCCATGAAGGCCAAAGATCAGTCTCAATGCATTGCTTGAGCTGCACTATTGCTTCTTCACGACGCCTATGGCCCTCTTCGATAAGGTCAGGGCTAAGGATGTTGACGCTGATGTTATGAGGCCATTGCCATTCGTATGCGATGAGAATCACCTGCTCCGGCAGGCTCCCGTAGCGATCCTTGAATCCAGCGCTGTAATGCGCCATCTGCAGGTCGTAAGCCATTGAATACGACTGAGCAGCAAACAGCCTTGGGGTTGCAGACCTTGACTTTTTTAGGTCAACAAGAATGCCGCGATCAGGATGCTCGATATCAGGCTTGTAGCGACAATCAATGCCCATATCGGAGTCATACCAAAAGTGTGGATCCTGACCCTGGCCATCCCTAATCAATGGCGCAGCATGGGCATCACGCATCAATGCTTCAACAATCCTGAGCGAATTGTCTTCCCAGTCGCGGGTGATCACCTCGCGACCTGCGGATTGGGCCTGAAAATCAGCCCAAATCGCTTTACCTTCTTTGGTGCGACGATCACATTGAGGTGCAACTAAATAGCGCTTGGAATACTCCTCGCGTTCAGTAATTAAGCAGTCGACAAGACTGCCCTGACGCATGGCATCAGTTGGCTCAAATGGCATGCGATTTGGGTCGACATGCTTTGCCCAGTAATCTTTTGGAGTTCCGGTAATAATCGATTTAAGCTTTGAAGCCGAAACGGCCGGATGCGAATGGTAATCAAGCACGGTGCGAAAAGTCACGAGCGAGTTTGATGTTTTCGACGGCAGTGCGTATGCACGCAAAGCAGTGGGCCATGCCGTCTTGCCAGTAGATTTCGCCTAATATCTCGTCCAGCTCATCGCGGATCGGAGAAAGACGGGCTCTTAGCTCTTTGGGTTCCATAAGGTGATAATGGTACGAATAAAGGCTACCATACCCTTAACCGAATTGTCTAGCCACATGGCTGATCAGGATCCCTTCGACCGCGATCTGATCTACTTCATGCGACGTGGTGGCATGACTGGTGCCGCCATCGCCAGGGCACTCGGCGTTCCGTACAGCAGGGTGCGCAGGATTCTCAATCCTCCAATGTCGAATGACGCCCGCAACGATGAAACAATTCGTAATCAAGTAGCAGGCAAGAATAGCGAGTCGGATCACAGCGACGCGATCTGACTCGCGGTCGCAGTCGCTTGCCTTTTCGCCTAACGCTTTGGCTAGTAGGCGCCAGGTCAACCTTGCGCCTCCTGCTCAAGGTGAGGCCTTGGAATGATGGGGTGGCTCATCGCGACCTCACGCAATATCCAGAAGCGCTATACCACCCAAGCGGGCAATAACTGCCTTGCTTCTCGATCGCTTCTCTGGTGCTGCTGCGGGTTGGAACGCAATAACTCCCAGAACTGTAGTAACCAAGTGGACACGCGCCAATTTTCAGTATCGGCTGCGTAGAAAGCAACAAGCCAAAAATCAAACTAATCATTGAAGCCATCCAAAATTGAAAGAACAGTG
>Ga0099849_1001196_pt1 | contig 12100 bp, 10 predicted proteins | sample CB_VirMetaG_4_FD_78177 | JGI IMG/M metagenome (GOLD analysis project Ga0099849, IMG submission 78177) | Freshwater to marine saline gradient viral communities from Chesapeake Bay - CB_1508_1M Viral MetaG | ecosystem: Environmental > Aquatic > Marine > Coastal | place: USA: Chesapeake Bay... | reverse complement strand
TAATAATTTTTGTCTGGACATTTAGGAATGTAAGAATCATAATAAGGGTCAAGTAAAGCTTTAGATATCATGTTTGCTAAAAATGATCCACTTGAACCTGGATAGAATAAAAAGTTAATTAAACCAAGTCTATTGAGATGTTTTACCAAGGCCATTTTTTAGCTCATTATAAACTTTATACTCTGCTTCACACACATTAAAAAAATGCGTATACTCTGGAAAGATTTTTAAAAAGTTTTTACCTCTACGGCGATCATATTCTTGGACCCATAAATAAAAACGCGATCTATCAAGTCTAATAGAAGAATCTATTGTCATGCTTTTGCTAATAGTATCGTTACCTACTACTGCATCAAAAACTTGTGCAGCAGTTAAGTTACATCCTTTATCCTGATGTTTTGGAAATTTTTGGAAGTTTTTTTGTGACCTATTAATAATAGTTATCAAATTACGGCGCATTTTATTAGCTTCCCATGCGTCAAATCCTTTGTTTGCTTTCCAGTCACCACTGCCAAAGTTGTCATAAACAAAGTCCAAAGCAGGAACTAAATATTCAGCAATTAAATCTGTAGTAACAATACTTGCATCTAAAAATCCAGGCGCTCTCACATAAGGAGTGTCAATAATTACACGATTACGTTTTTTATATTGATCATTTGTTCTTTTATACATTGGCACAGCTCCTACATTATCTGGTTCTCTAAAGATTCCTTTATCATGTAGCCAAGTATCCCAACCAACATAATTGTAATTTTGTTTTTGTACTAGCACCCACTTTAACAAATCTTTCCAACCGGATATACTAAGTAAGTTAAAAGCAGCCATAATAGTTAATCCTGTACCTTCAGTATTAGACAAAAAGTATTCCATATTGTGTTTCCATTTCTCATAGTCCATACCGTCACGGATATAATTATTTTGTTCTCCACTTGACTCTGCGCTGCTAAATAATACAAAACTTTTAACACACTTATTTTCCTGCAAATACTGAACTTTTTCTACAAACTTTTTCCATTGATCAGGAAGAGGACATCCGTTACTGTTGATTGCAAAATTTAAATTGGGATTAGGATTTTCCATCAAAAAATCAATTACCTTCCAAGTATCTTTAATTAACAGTGGTTCACCACCAGTAATGCGGAAAGTATGCATATACTTGTATGCTTCAGGAAACCATTTCCAAAACGTTTCAATATATGGATTGTAATCCTTGTGTAGAATATGATCTTCATCTTCCTTAATGATGTTGAATTTCATTTCCAGTAAATCATAATAGTTTTCATTTTTAATTTCCTCATACCATTTACTACTATATGCTGGACCACAATATGCACATTTAAAATTACATGTTCTGTCAAAACTTACTTCAACATATGTCGGAAAAATATCTTCACTGCTATCAAGTTTACTAATTTTATTATAATGATCAAAGCTATATTCGTCCATGCTTTTGTATACACGGTCACTTATTTCCCCTGCATCTTCTACCCGCCAGCAATAATCACATTCTTCAGGACGTTGGCCATTAATCATTTCTTTACGGCGTTCTTTTTTAAATTTAGTGTTATGTAATGAATTAGGATTTTCTTTAATCTCGTCTAAGGGAATTTTATGTGCTGTTGGGTGATGACAACTATGTGTTAACCCATTGCCTAAATGTAAAGTAACCTGCGTCCATTTTGCTAGACAAAACCCAGGACCAATGGAGTCTAGTAAATCTTTCATCCTGGTTTGATTATTTTCTGATGTTAATAGTCTACCGGACTTATCAAATTCAAAATTATCTTTTAAAATTACAGAGTTTTTATCCATTTTGCCTTATTACTATTGCTACTACGTATTCTTTTTCATCACTAACAGAAACACTCCATTTACCAGAACATTCAGTTTTTAGTAATGGTATGTTATCATTTTTAGTATATGAAAAACTTTTTGCGTCTAATATGTTACTTGCTTTTATTGCTGCTTCTTTTACAGCCCAACATTTGGAGATGTACTCGGGTGTTAATATATGTTGTTTTTCCTCAGTTGTCAAAAATTGATCCGTAAATCGTTTTCCAAAACAATTATAAGCTTTACGTATGCGAGAAATACTTACAATATCTATACCAATATTCATTTTAACCTTAATAAGTTATGATAGTATTACTTGATCTTCTCTAACAAAAGGAGCAGTTCTAGCCGGGTTAATATATGTCTCTTTAAAAAATTTACTAGCATTATAACCTAATTCAGCTATCTCTAAGCGCAAATCTTTTCTTAACTTATGACCTAATATATCTATTTCGTTAAATAATTTTTTGTTATTATATTTATAATTAGTTTTAACGCAATTTTGATCTCCGTTTTCGTCTGCAAATTTTGGCATTACTTTAGTTTTAAAAAATTCTGTTAGCCAATTAAAATCTCTAACATTGACCCAATCCCATTTATCTCTTTGAAAATTTACCATTTCACATCCTAACCTTGCACCATACATTGCCCACAAACCATTTAAACTATCCGCTCCTACACTCATCCAAATTAAAAGTCTTTTATAATTTTTATAATTTATTCTTGTTTTAAAGGTCTCATGATTTATTATATCACCTCCATCTAAACTCATTTTAACACCTTCTCTGAAACCAGCCCTCCATGCTTGCAAACAACTTGAATTATTATATACATAGCTATATATATTATTCATCTGTGTATAATGGATATCCCAACAAAAATCTACCTGACTTGCTTTATTATTTGCAATCTCATGGCTTTTCATTTGCTCTACTACACGTTTTGGCCAAAATTTTATTCCTCCATTACCATAAACTAAACCATTTACTGTATTTTTTGCACTCCAGCTAACAACATCAACATTAAGATCTATTTTTTTATCATCAATTTCTACATTAAAAAAATCAGAATCTACTATATTGTCGGCATCTACTGTAACAAAATTGTCTGTTTCACTTAACGCCGCTGCAGCTTTATGCGCTGCATCGCTGCCCCAAACTCCATGACTACGCTTGGCCCAAGGACACTTTTCTAAAAGATCTTGATAATTTTCATCTGCGTTTGGTTCATCATAACTTATGAACACTAAATCATATTCCGTTATTGGTATTAACATAAGAAACCTTTAAATAGTTATATCCGTGTATAATTTTTTTATTTTTAATATCTTTTTTAAGTTTTATTTTTATTTTACTATGTTTGTTAAGCTTTTCTGCATCTATTACAATGCTGCTGTCAAAAAAATCCATGTAATCATCCATTATGTAAAATTTTAAAAATTTATCAACTAAATCTAATTTTTGAAAATTTTTTGTTTTTTCTACATATATTGTATTATGTACATGATCTAGTTCAAACAAAATATCTGCTTTAGATATTGGTAAGTCTTTTTTTGCAGCCTGTATATTGTATTCTTGTTGGTCTATTTTTTCAATTTCATAATAACTATCAATTATATAAGTTTGGTAGTTTTCTAAAATTTTAGTTGTAAAAATTTTAATATTTAATGGATTTATATTTTTTCTAATATGACTTGCATCTATTAAAATTTTTCCATATTTAATTAGCTCTAATAAATTTATTTCAATTTTACCATATAAAAAATCTAAATCATTTTTATCACAAAAATACATTGATAAACTTTTAACTTTTGTATTTTGTAAATTTATAAAATTTTTAATCATTATATTGTTTGCTTCTATCTGCACATAATTACTGTCTAAAAACTGTAATATTCTTATATCAAATTTATCTTTAACACTTTTGAGATTTTTAATATAAATAAAATCTAAATCTACCAAATGATTATCTACATTAAATACTATCTTATCCTTTTTATCTATAATTTTATGTTTATTTGTTTTTATATCAAATTCTATTTTATAGTTTTTTAGTTTGTGTATAAAATTATTATATTTAAATGTTAAAAATTTTTTACAGATTGCATTACTTATTTTGTTATTATAAATAAATTTGTTTGACACTCCTATAATTTTACCATCATATTTGTTAAATAAAATAAAATTATAGAAATGATTATAATCAAATGTTTTCTCAGAATTATTTAAATCAAATATTTCAGTAGGTTCTTTACTTAATTCAATCATTAGATAATATTATTTAGATTTTATTGCAAAATTCTTCTGTAAGGAATTGTTTATATTTATAATGCACGGGATTAGTTAAAATTATATTTTGACATTTAAAAACTGATTTTTTTATTGCCCATAAATTTACATGTTTATAAAAATCCTGATCATCTTTATCCGTATAATTGACTTTTAAAGGACGTAAATCAACAAAATTTAAAAAAGATTTTTGTATACAATCGGTATTATCAGTTAACTTTAGACACATAGAAATATCTATTCTTATGTCTTGTTGTTCAAACCTAGTTTTTAAAAAATTACTATAAAATAAATCCCAATTAGCAGAAACTTGACTCCAAAGATTAAAAAATTCTAAAGCTTTATTTCCTTTTTTAAATAAAAACATTTGGTTGTTAACAAAAGGTAGTTGATATTTTGAAAAAAAATTCACAGCATACTGATTTAATTTTATATTGCCTCTAAAATCTAAGCAATTATTACCAAAAACCAATTCTTCTTTTATAATTTTAGAAAACAAATAAGATATTTTATTAGGTATCAAAAAATCACTATCTAAATATAAAGTTTCTTCAAAGGGTGTAGCCCAATATATTTGAAAGATATTTGCTATTTTTTTGATTTTTCCATATGTATCTAACACTGGTTGTATTTCTATTAAATAATCACATATATTATTTAATTCTTTTTTAACTAGATTAAAAATATCATTACAATATATAACTGCACAGCTTAGGTGTGGATTATGTTTTTTTAAGCTTAAAATAGCATATTTTGCCATTTTTTCATAAGGAATATTTTCATTATAATCTATAAAAAAAACAACTCCATTTTTTTCTAAAATTTTATTCTCTTTAAGCATAAATCTCTAAAAATTTTTCATAGTTTCTTAATATTGCCCATTTATTCATTACATGAACATCTTGATTTTTCCATTTTACTGCAATATCTTTCCAAACTTCTTTAGGATCGTTAGATACAAACAATAAACCATCTTTATTTACATCCACTAAATCATCTTCTTGAAAACTATTGTACATAAATTTTTGTGTTGGGTCATATATAAAACTATTCCCACATCTACCACTTAGAATATGATTAGCTATTGTAATAGCATAATCTGTTCTATACAAAGCCCTAGGAAAGTTATATAACATTTGATAATAGTCATAATTTTCTTTCACATGAGCCCACATATCAAAAAATAATTGATTTACCTTATCTTTCGTAAAATAAATTACAGTTGACCATAACATTTTAAGACCAAGTGGATTTAAAAATATTTCATTCTGTAAAGGTAAATTATTTCTTATAGACTTGGCATGTGTAAAACAACAAATGTTTAAATTTTGATCAAAAATATTCTTCAACGTATTTGACAATATTAAATAATCACTATCAATTAATAATGTTTGATTAAAAGGACTTAATTGAAAAATTTTATGTTTATTTGAATTATAGAACGGGGCTACAAATTCATACCATGGACTATCTTTATGAGTTCTTTTATTTGGTTCTAATGTTATATTTTCTGATATAATGTAATCAAAACAAATATCTATCAACTCATTAGGAAAATCATTTTCTATGTAATATAATGTATTGTCATTAGTAATAAGTGCTATAGGAAGATTTAGATGGAATTTAGCCAACAATGAACAAACAATACTTAATCTTACATAATCTATTTTTTCATTATTGTAAGCAAAAATACAAATACCTTTTTCTTGTAATAAATTTTCATTCTCCATTTTCCTCTAAATTTAACAATTTTTTAATATTTCTAGATTTAGAAAGTTTTTCGTATTCTATATAAAATTCTTCCATTGTTTTTTTGTGTAATTCAACCATATCTTTTAAAAATTTTTTTAAATCTAAAATTTTAATAGGGTTATTATTATCATCTAATAAAACTATACTTCTATTTCTTGGAAAATTAGTAGCTATTGCATTTACATAAGCTATCATTTTTTTATCAGCAGTAAATTTTCCTTTATTTTCATAAAAAATTAATTTATCGTTAATGGTATTAACAATATTTTGTTTTTGATTATGCAGTGTCAATTTAAAATTAGCAAAATCGAGAGCTTTTTGTAATCGTTCATTCATTTTTACTTTATTATAATGTATTAATAATATTTATATTTGGTAAAGTTTGATGATCTACAATACCATATCTGCTTGTATCTGTCTTGTATCCTAAAAATAAATCCATTTCAATAATACCTTGAACTATTGTACTTTCTGTTGAAAGATAAACAAATTTAATTAAAACACTTTCATATAATGAAGAAAGCATTCCATAAACTTTTATTCTACTACTAGAATAACTACCACCATATCCACCATATCCACCATATCCACCATATCCACCATATCCACCATATCCACTAGTTGCATTTCCTGCATTACTAGTCCATAATAGTGTCCAATTATTTTTGTTTAAATCTAAATAATTTTTATTAGTAGTTATACCTGTGCCATTAGTACATCTGAAATTTTTTATATCAAAAACCAAAGTCCCCAAATCTTGTATAATATCCACTATGGCAGCCATACCATACCCTGAAGTGTTAGCAGTTGATAATATATATTGATAACTAGCTCCACTATTAAAAAAATACCTTATGTCATTATAATGGCTTTGTTCATACTGAATAATAGTATCTATTTCATCATACCAAGTATCGGATCTAATTATATTTCTTACATAATCTATAGTTAAATGTGAAGGTTTAATATAATTATATCTAGGTAAAACATTTATATTACTTACATTTTCTGTTACTGCATTTAATATATTTTGTATTTGTGTAAGTTTTTGGTGACTGATTTGTGTTTTTCTAGGAACTCTATTTATAAAATTAAAATCAATACCTGTATGATTTATTATTAAATTACATCTTGTAATTACTTGATTCCAATCATAAGCAGTAATTAACTTATTAGGTAATATAATTTTATTATTTCCCCAACCTAACCTATAACTACTTTTAGTTTGTAATGCTATTTCCGGGTCAGCAAATAATTCACCATCAGAGAATATTTTATTAGTATAATTGTACACATCTAAAAAATCTTGACTAGTAATTTCCTCATTAGACTGTAATGAATTAAAAAGACCATTCATTTAATTATTTTACCATATTATACAGATTTTTTAATAACTATCTTTAAATCTGAGATTTGATTTACATTATTATCTAAATTTTCTAAACTTATACCTATTATAGAGTTTTGGGGATATTCAGGATACCATTTACAAGCTACACCCTGAATATCACTAGGCATGATATAATCACCTTTTGTTATATCTCCTGCTATTTTTGCTGTAACTCTACCTATTAATGCCACATAAGGATGTGTATCATTATTTCCTGCGTTTGCATTTAGTTCTAATCCTGGCTTTTCACTTATAACACCAAAAACACTATCTCCTTTTTTATCTGTCATTGTAATTTCATTTATTCCGCCAACTTTAACAAGATATCCAGGATTGATTTTAATATCTGCATGGTATCTTTCAGCCAAATCTGCATAATATGCACTACTTGCAATCCCATTATATTTGTAATTGTTTTCATTATCATTTGCATTACTATTATTTAAAGTTATTCCTTTAAAAATTAAAGGAAATTTTTCATGATAATATTGTGTTGGATTAGTATCTGGTATAGCTTGGCCTGTTTGAGGAACAAATTTATCGTAACTACTTACTACTGCTACTACTTCTGTATTAACAACAAATTCTAAAATAGCTTTACCATTACTGGCATTATCTAATATATTTTTAGCTCTTACAGTTGCTGGTACTGCACCTTGAGTAATAGTTATCCAGTTATTGTTAGTATAAACTTTAAGCTCGCTATTAGTTTCATCATACCATAAATCTCCTGTATTAACACTGTTAGTAGCAGGAGGGCTAGTTCCAATATGAGTTATGCTAAATCTGTTCCATCCTATATTTGTTCCTAAATAAATTTTAGCACGTTTTTCAGATTTGTCAAACCAAACTTGTCCAACAAGTGGATTTATGGGTTGCACTGTACTAGCAAAATTTTCTAGGATATGGACAAAATTTTCATTAATACTTTCTCCATAGCTACTTGAATTTTTACCTATTAACTTAATACTACTACTAGTATCGTTTATTGTACCATCTGCAATATTAGCTAAAACTGTATTATCTGATTTGTTTATGGTGTATGTCACAATCCTATCCTAAATCTTATTGTATATACTACTTGTACTTCATTTGTTGAATTTTTTGTAATTGGATGAAATATTACATGTGATAATAACAACCCTGTTCCTTGGCTATCTCCCTTAGATTTTAAACCTAATTCATCAAAACTATAGCTTTCATTTACTACAGGTTCGTTTATTGCTATTGTAGCAGTAATAATTATATCACTGTAATTCGTATCTGCAGTATGACTAAATTCTATTTTGTTATTGACATCATTATTATTTTCGTTTTGGTCTACTACTTTGTAATGTGTAGGTGCATATAGATCACTGCCACTACCACTGGTATTGGTATTTCTATAAATTATATTTCCAATAGCATCTGTTGTAGTTCCACCATTTCCAAAATGCATTTCACTAATATAACCTGAATTATTAGTAATGCATTGTGTTATGGATTGACTTAAATTTTCTGCATGAATTGCATTTCTCTTATTTAAAAAAATTTTTCCAGTTTTAGGACACCAAATTTTAACAAATCCTTCAATGCATGATCCTACATTATCATTTAAAGTCATAAATTTATTTCTTCCTATATTCTTTATTTATTAATTCTAATTGCTTAACTTAATTAAGGTGGAGTAGTAACTGTTATTATTGGTTCTGATTCTTCAATAGTAATATTTGCCACATCCAAATAACTTTTGGTATTAAAAACCTTGCGTATCTTTGTATGATATGGCTTATAGGCGTTGATATAATCCACTAACACCTGCTCATTATTATCATTGTATACTGCAGGCGTAATGCTACCATCGCTTACTAGTTTTAGTTGTATAAAACTACTTTTGATGATCCAATCAACATTTCTTTGTTCTTTTAAAATATATTTTACTAATTCAAACCACAAATCAGTATAATAGCTTTCATACAATCCAGTAAATATATTTTCTTCTATAATTTTATAAAGGATCTCAAAAGCCACTTCTGGCCCGCTGTCAAATGTTGTACTATCAAATATATCTACATCATAACCATTTTCTTCTCTAGTATCCCATAAAATATCAAGTAATTCTATTGTACCATTTTGTTTGTAGGTTTTTTTCCATTGATACTGGTTTGCAATTTTGATAGCTTCGTATATTGCAATATCCCCTAAACCATCATCCAAAACCTTTACTATTTTACCCTGTGTTGGGGGAACCAATTCTAAATCTTCTTTTCTTAATAACGTGTTTGTAAATGTTTTGGTTTGATAATCTTCGCTAAACCATTCAGAATATTGCCAATATGCTGTCAAATCATAATTAAATTGTCCTACAGAATAATTTGTAAACTTAAAATAGTTATTATTTGTATTCCAAAAAGATAAATTGTCTACAATATTTAAATTTTTAATTAATTTATTAAACTTATTTACATAAACTCGTCTAGCTTGTATTTTATCTTTTATCCAACTTTGGTTTGGTAAAATTTTGTTTCCATATTTAGCTAATGGATTTGCAAATTTTTGAGGTATTTCTTGTTTATCAATTAATCCTATTATAGCACTATGTGCAATACTGCTTTCTAATTGCCCTGGATAGGAAGAAAAAATATCTTGATTAACAATTATATCATCTAATTCTTCCACATTATAAATAGGATCCCAAATATTTGTCAAAAATACTTCATGTTCATCTAATACAATAGCATAAGAATCGTTAGCACCATTATTATCCCAATCATAATTAGGCGTGCTAGTCCAAGGATAATACACATCCGGAGTGCTTGGTAGGGCTAGACCTTGAACTATATCAATTTGTCCTGGATACATAGGATTTTGATCTAATCCAAAACTTTTCAAAGTTTTATAATAATTTATACCATATTTTACTATTTGTCCAGGACTAAAAGTAAAATTTGTAAAACTAGGAACAGTAGTAAAATTATTAGCAAGCTTATATGTATTTTGTGCAGTATTAGGATAGATATAGTTAATATCTTGAACTTCTGATATTCTATCTACTAAAGTATAATATTCATTTATGTTTACTAATTCCCTGTATCCAAACATACTTTGCTTCATTTTTAGCTTAAATAGTTCAGGTACAAAACTTGTGTTATCATTTTCTCTTATAGTGAACCACTCTGCATGTTGATAATCATTTGTCAAATTTAAATTTACTTGTACAACTGTGTCTTCACTAATAATATCTTTGATATTTGATAAAATGATTTCGTTGTCACTGATAGGAGCACACCATCTAATTCCCCTACTTGTAGGATTATTAATAATACTGGATATTTCTGCAACACTTATATTTCTATTAGGCAAGCTAGGTACAGTTGTTTTATCTTTTACCCAAAAATAGTAAAATTCTTTATAGGTTCTTGAAGCAGAATCAAATTCTAAATTACTGCTATAATAATAATATGTATCAATACCATATTCAACACTATAAGGAATTCCACTTATTTTTTCTGTTTCAAAAACTTCACCTATATGTAATGAATATTCACTAGGATGATAAAGACTCTTTGTCCATTCATATACATCTATACTACTAGTACTAAATTGTTTACCCCAATATTTTCTTCTATAAGTGCTAGGTCCTTGTTCATAATTATAATATCTTACTGTATCTAAATTCCACCAAGTTTTACCTATAAATTCATTGTTCCAACTACTTTTAGTATTTAAATTAATATCAGGATCGTTTGTTTCATTGTAACTTGCAGGATCGTACCAAGATTTAAAATCTAATTCTTTATCAGCAATACCAGGAATAATACCTTTAAAAGGGTCATATACCTCTAACTCAATCAAAATTTGATTTTTCTTTTTATTATAAAGAACTACATTATCTATAGCGTTATTATCTACTTGCTGTGGATGTGTTCTTTCTATAATTTGATTTACAGTACCATCAGGAAATGCATTAAATCCATAACCATTTTTAACAGCATCATAATAATCATCGCTTCCATATAGAAGCCATAATTGCATACCAGTAAGCCTATTATATTTGTACACTTCCCAATTTCCAGAAACGCCACTATCTACATAAGCTAAATTTCCATCTCTCCAATAATAACTATTGTCATTTGCTGTTGCTTGTAAATCAGTCAAAGTTTTAAAACGTGTAGGTTTAAACACAAATAGTTTACAATCATATTCTTTTTCTTCTATGAATTCCTCTATATATATCATTGTGTCTGCAAAGCTTTTTCCTGAATCGTCTACACCTTCAGGAAACCCATACACACGATGCACACCATTAATATTTTTGTTATTGACAGCACCATTTATTAAAACATAATCACCAATTGATAAAGTGTGATCTACATCAAATTTAACCATTGCTAAATCACCTGCTTCATTACCGGCACATATTTCTTTAATATAACTTCTGGTTTTTGGTGGGTCAGTATCTACACCTGCATAAGCTACTATATCTGTTATCTTATCTGTAACTTGATAACTTGTACTATCTTCATAGTCCATTAATTGTAATACATTAAAGCCAAATCTATTGTAGTCACTTAACCATACACTAAACAAACTATCTTCAGGTTGTGCTAACCAATAATCATCATCATAATATATTCCTTCTTCCTCTCCATCACCTAAAAATTCAAATCGTTTTGGATTTGGAGCAGTAACAGTTACATTTTGCAAATCACTTAGCTCAGTAGTAATTGTTGGAAAAATTACAGCAGTATATGTGTCTGTAGTTTCTTCTATAAGCTCCATGAATGTATAAATTTGTTCTATACCACTGAAAACAAAGGTAGATCCTATTAAAGGAATAGTTTTGTTAAATTTATTT
>Ga0099849_1001192_pt1 | contig 12145 bp, 21 predicted proteins | sample CB_VirMetaG_4_FD_78177 | JGI IMG/M metagenome (GOLD analysis project Ga0099849, IMG submission 78177) | Freshwater to marine saline gradient viral communities from Chesapeake Bay - CB_1508_1M Viral MetaG | ecosystem: Environmental > Aquatic > Marine > Coastal | place: USA: Chesapeake Bay... | reverse complement strand
TCTCCGTCACCTTCCCCATCACCCTCGCCGTCACCAAGTCCTTCTTCTCCTGGTTACGGATACTAAAAAACCTTAGAGACCCATTTTTTGCCGCGATTTTTTTTGCGACTTTCTGGGAATCTAAGGTCGATTTTGGTTTTGGGTATTTAATTAACCCCCATCCATTTGACATCCAACCATGCTACCGCTGACAATTCCTAGAGGGATTGCCCACCAGCGACCATCGCCTCTGGATGCAGCAGCACCAATGCCACCCCCTGCAATACCTCCAAGGATAGAACCTTCGACGCAGGAGTTGTCGTCATGACTAGATTCAGGGTAACTATATGACGGTTGTGGCATGTGACTCTGACAAGGAACTTTGACTCGCTCTCTGTATGTCTTCACATACCCAGGAGACTTACTCGTGCCAGGAACATACTCTTCACGATATTCATTTCGATAACACTTTTCCTCACGAGCATAACCCTTCTGAGATTCGTATGCTTTGTAGTTTGAGTAGTCACCAGTATCTTGATAACGGATCCTGGGACCACCAGCATAAGCAGGAAGTGTAGTTAACACCATTAGAGCAGCGAGTGCTAGTTTCATAGTTAATCCTCAGACTTTTTATTGAATCCAAAAGGAGCGGGTTTGTCCTCTAGTTTCAGTTTGAGGGCAACGCCCCCAACTGCTTCCATGACTTTCAAGATGTCCTCAGTTCTGGCATCTTCACCAAGTTCTTTGGCAATGTACCAATACTTTGGCCAAAACTCATCACCCGCCTTCTGATAATCTTCTAGACTAAGAGTCTTCATCAATCCTCCTCAGCGAGTTTGGCAAAGTAAGACAGAGTGTCATCTTCATCCTCTACAGGGGAAGCGGCAACTGCCTTCTCACGGAAGTCCTTGACTTCTGCTGCCCAATCAGGTTGCCCAGTGATGTCAGGAGAGTTGAAATTACCACGACCCTCAGACTCATCCTCAAGGGACTCATCAATAGGACGGGCAACAGGTGCAGAGGTCTTACCAAGCACCAGATCCAAACGCTTCTTCAGATCCTCATAGGACTTGAAGTTCTTAGCGTCTTCAAACTCTGCGAGAGAGTATCCCTGACTCCAGATAGACTCCAGTTTGTCATCGTCAAATCCACCGAGCACACCAGGTGCAGCGAACTCAGACTTGTCATAGTTCCAGTAACCATCTACCTTGCGGATCTTCAGTTTGAAGTCAGCACCCTTCCAGAAGTTGAAAGGATCGACAGGAGTCTCGTCTGCAAATGCAGGTTGCATTGCTTCCACGAGTTTGTCAAAGATCTTCTTACCGAACTTGTAGAGGAACACACGTCCTTCATTCTCGGGGTGTGCAGGATCACTCACAACATAGATGTTCGAGTAGTAAGAGAGTTTACGCTTCTGAGCGCGAGCGATCTCTTTATCGCTATCACGACCACTGTTCCACAGTTCGCGGTTCAGTTCGCCAACAGGATCATCCTTACCGAGAGTGGTGAGAGAGTTCTCAATGTACCACTGTCCGCCAGGACCCTTGAAAGCATGACTCCAGATCTTCGCCCAAGGCATATCTTCGCCATCGGGTGCAGGAAGGAATCGAATGACTGCATAACCGTTACCAGACTTGTCCAGTTCAGGTTTCCAGAGACGCTCATCAGCGCCACTGCCTGCAGCAGGTTGGTTAAGTTTCTCGATCTCTTTGGTCAAGCGGGCAAAGGTATTGCCTGCAGAGGACGCTTTTTTGAGAGATGCAAAAGACATAATCGTATTCTCCGTATTGAATGTGTAGTTTGTTTTGTTTGCTACTGTGTAATCGTAGCATATTATTTAGCTCTGGTCAACCTCACGTTGTGCCGCTTGTTCGAGTGTCATGACCATAGCATCCATGCACTCGAAGAGGTCCTTATATCCAAAGGCATTTGTCAAGGCACTGATCCTGGTTTTCATATCAGCTGCCTCTTCATCTTCTTTAGCAGCAAGAGTCAAACGAAAATAAAAATTCCGTTGCTTATCAATCAAGACCTTACAGTCTTCAATATGATCTAGTTTTTCTTGCTTACTCATACCAGCAAGTTTTGATGTCATCGATGCAACCTGCTGGTATGTTTCAAAGATATCTTGTAGGTTTGTTTGTACTTGTTCTGACTTAAAAAAACTCATAGTTTTAATCTGATAGCGTCTAAAATGACACTCTTGTATTTTTTACAATCTATTGAAAGGAAAGGTTCATACTTTTTTATTCTCATCTTAGTTTCCTTCCACATAGGATCTGTTAACTTCTTATCTAAATCATCAACATACCCTAAACAATGTTCTAATACTGCGAGTGTCTCTAATGATACTTCACCTGCGAAATAACGTTTTATTAGATGAGGATGCTCTCCTCTTTTGGTGATAAAAATAGTTTCAAACGTTTGTTCGTATGGTGTTCCAAGATCTTCCAATAATAAATTGATCTCTTCCTTGAATTTATAAGTAAAAGACTCTTGATATATTCTCCAGTCGGTGTAGATGTCCTCACTAAATGATCTCAAATATCCTTTGGGATCGGATGCAAAATTAGCGACAAAGTATTCCAACAGTTTCTTATCGGAATGCCTCGTCGCTAATTTTTTAAAGAAATAACGGTCACGTCTTTGTTCAAATGAATTCTCATTGGCACGGACCTTTCCCCTATATTTGAAGTAATCGTAATCAGATTTAGTGAAGTGCTGTTTCAATGCAAGATACATCTTATACACTTCAAATCCTGTCACAGTGGCAAAACTCCTTTAGATGATGCTTTCATGTAATTCAAACGCTGTGCCTCATGACGCAGACGTTCTTTCAACGGTTTGTTGATAAGTTTAGGAACAGTTTCTAGTTCAATCTCATTCTCTTGGCAGTATGTTACAACTGCTTCGATGTAAGTAATCAAACCATTGCTCTTCTTAACCAAGCGTTCAATCTCCAGAGAGAATTTTGTTGGTGTAAGAAACTTATCCTCAATTTGTTCTTTAGGCATGTCTTCCCCTAACAAATTCTTCAATATAGGATTTGAGTAATTGTAAATAGTCATCAAGATTGTACTTCTCAAATACTTGAACAGAGCCCTCTTCGGTGGCGATAAGTGTGACAATTTTCTTTACCTCAATACCCGATCGTTCAAGGAACATTGCCGCATATGCAGTCTCTTGCACAAAATAGTGCTCGATGTATGATTCCTTTTTTTCCTTAGTGGAGGTTTTAAAATCGATCACTGCCAACTCGCCATCGAATTCAGCAATACAGTCTACTCGACCTGCCAAACCAAGATAGTGAGAGTATAAGAAACCCTCTAGACAATGAATGTTGTCTATCCTGTTTAGCGTAGATTTTGCTAACTGAAACATTCTAACAGACAATGGATTGTTTTCCAAGTATTTGTCTGTATCTAATACACCTTTGAAATAATCTTCAGTAATAGAATGGAATGCTGTGCCGCGTTGTGTAGCGCGAGCAGTGATGCGATTAGCCTCTGTTTCACCTATGCGTCTTCGCCAGTCTGCGAAGAATTGAGCGTTTTTAAACGATGTGATTGAGGTAACACTCGGATAATATTTATCCGCCCCAGGAATAGGGTAAAAACGGGTGCCATCACGATTCACAGGTTCGACCTCAGGAATCTTGAGATCGACATCAATAAAATTAAAAGGCATTAGAAACCTAGATTATATTTTGAGATCAGGTACGACTTAACCAGACCAGAACGAACGATATCATCGATTCCAAATTCAACACATGTAAACTCTTGCATGGATTGAAGGATAGAAATGAAATCGGAGACGCCAGTCTTCTCGTTCCCTCTAACCAAATCGGATTGTGTAATATCACCACAGAACATAATCTTAGAGTCCTCACCAACGCGAGTAATCATTGAATCTAGTTCGTGGAAGTTGAGGTTAGAAAACTCATCCACAATAACGATGGCATTGTCAAGAGTGACGCCACGAATAAACGAAGTTGACCAGAATGAAATTGTTTCTTGTGCCCTAAGATTATCATAGAGCATATCAAACGAATTGTCATCAGGCATACTGAACATGTATCGAACCATGTTCTTATATGGAATCTGATACAGCGCAGACTTGTCTTCATGGTCTCCAGGAAGGAAACCAATCTCACGAGTAGGAACCAGAGACCTTACAATATAGATCTTATCATAAGGTGTGTTTTCGTCAAGCACTTCCTGCAGAGCAAGGTAAAGTGTGATGAATGTTTTACCTGTTCCCGCTGCACCATGAAGCAGCAGGTTTTTACCCATCTCGTAACTTTCAAACGCAAGCGTCTGGTTATCCGTCAAAGGTTTGATCGGAACCATGTATGAAGAATCGATTGGTTTCTTTCTCTTCATTTGCTTTGCACTCATACCGTTTGGATATGTCTGGGGAGTACCAGTTTTCTTTCTTGCTCTTGCCATAGTTTAGGTGAATCGACTCAAGTTTGCTCTAGGGTGTGCTTTCTGGACTTTAGACATCACTTCTTTGAATCCATCAGACTGTTTGGGTTTGCCGTAGATAGTACCTGTTGGCGATGCTGCCTCCCAGTCCTTATCCCAATCTGGATTCTCTTCCTTCCACTGACAATAATCTTTCATGGTCATGTAGAGAGTTTGTTTCTCTCCAGTCTTGAGATTTTTTACATCGTATGTGGGCATTAGTCTATCCTCAGAGATGGTTGTAAACAGTCGCATTCATCGAGACGTTGAGAGCATCCACAATCGCCCTCAGGGCACCACTCAAGCGCCTCAGAGATCGTCGGAAACTGACAGACGAAATGTTCTTTAGCGAGTAGTGCAATCTCTTGGTGCTCCTTCTGCGTACCGTTGGCGGAACGTAATTGTATATAGTGGATCCAATTTCTTAGATTTCCCGACATGTACATTTTTGTTGGTACAGCGAGGGGAAGCACATTTCTTGAACATTCCTTTGCAATTCCATCTTCAAGCATCTGCTGGTATAGATCCATACCTTGCTTGAAATGATTCTGCATCAGGATTTCATACTTCTGCTTCTTCCAAGGATCAACATTATCGATAGAGTTCTGACGATTCTTGTCATCCTGAGACCGAAGTTCTGGGAGAGGAATCGTCTCCGAGAGTAGGGAGGAATCAGCATACCGTTGAGAAAACTCTTGAAATGTGAAGCTACGATGCCTCAAAATTTGAGGTGAAATCGCTCTCGTAGTATGGATCTCTAGAGTCATCATTGCCTGTTCAAACACAGACCAGTGTCCATGCTTGATACAATACTTCAGCAGTCCTGAAACCTTAGGGTTCTCCTGATTTGCAGGATTGCTTACACGAGCGATGTATCCAATTGTCTTCTCAGCATCAGGAGTCACTGAGACTAAACATACTTTTGTCATTCTTTATCGATAATAAGACGAGCGATAATGCAAAGACCGAATGCCTTCAGGTATCCAATGGTTGCAAGACCAAATAAACCTGGCATTAACCAGTTCCATAATAGCATAAGAACAGCAGGTTTGGCAAATATGGCAATCAGTCTTGCCAATGCTTTCATTGCCTCTTTCTTTTCTTCTTCTTTTTTTATTACCTCAGACTGAGCTGCTGCTTCCTCTGCCTTCTGTTGCTCAGCACGTTGATCAAAATAAATTGTCATTTTCCTCGCTTCGCTTTTGGTGCTGTCGGATCCACCCATAATTTTGGATTTACTCTCCCTTCTGATTGTTTAAATTCTATAAAATTCTTCCCGTAAAGATCGTAATAATAGTCGAAAAGGTCTGTCTGTTTACCTGCCATTGCCAGATCATAGACGACCTTCTCGTCTTGCTTGTAACTAATTAGATAGCAAATGTATGGTAACGTGCGATCCTCAGCTTCCTTTGGATCACAGTTTTGTTTATACACTCTCACACCTTTCACGAGCGACCTCCCCACTCAATAGATGGGAATGCCTCAGAGATTACAGTCTTTGTAATTCTCTTGTACTTGTCAGTAATACGTCCATCCTTAGCAAGAACTAGGAGTTCTGCTTCTTCAGAAGCCAGTCCTTCTAGAAGTTGAACGAACATAGACTCACGCTTCAGCGAAGGCAGTTTATCTGCACCACCTTTGAAGAAACGATAGAGACCACGATACTCTTGCTCAAGGCGAGAGTGGTCTGTACCAACAGGTGCATCATTAGGAGTGTAAGGTACATCTCCTTCGGGAAGCATAGAGACAATGCTCTCGTCGAAATTGATAATCAACAATTGACGAAGAGCAGTGCTGTTATACTTCCTCAACAAATCAACTTTTTCCTTTTTGGTTTTAGCATTTGAGACCTTGCGTAAGACCTCACTAAGTAGCAACCTTGAGTTGCTATTTTCAATAGATCGTGTAGGCATAATAAACTCCGATTAATTAATCCTCCTCATCGTCTTCTAAAGAGTGGTCCCAATATTGAGTGTCTGGTCTGATATAGATCAGATCATCATGCAACATGTTACCGTCTTCATCAAACATTTCTGGATGGGTAACTGATTTAGCATATGCGGCATTCTCGATAAAATCTTCGACATACCCTTTTGCTAACCAGGAAACAGTGATTCCTAATATGAATGCACCGATTGTAACTAAGACTGCTAATGCAATTAACATGGTTTCCTCCCCTATGTTTTCAAAAATAATATGGAAACCAACCTCCTATGTGTGAACTCTGACTTTATTTAGAACGCTTTTTGCGTCCTGGTTTCCTGTCAATTTCATACTTTACAGCATCATGAAGAATCTTCTGAAGATACTTGTGTATCTTTCTTGCCTTCGGTTTGCCCAAGAATCCATATGCTTCACGGAGAGTTTTATCTCCACCTTTAACATATGCTTCTAGATCAGAGCAAGTCAAAGCAACGTTCTTTGCAGAAGTTGAATTGATAAACTCACGAACTTGTTTGCGAGTAGTCTTGGTGTGTTTCAAATATGAATAGCAATTGAAAAGATAACAATCTTTCTCAAAAGCAGCATCAATAGCATTTTCAACAAGTTCGTAGAATTCTTCGGTCATCAGATAAGATTATTTTCACGGAGGTATTTAACGGCATCGGTGCATCCACCGAGCTTCTTAGAGTCTAACAGAACTTGAGGAAAAGTGCTACCCCCACCAAATTCTTTATAGAAGTCCTGCCTATTAAAGTGAACATCTAATTGGTACTCTTCATATGTATAATTTTTTGCGGACAAAACCTGTTTGATTTTTGTGCAATAAGGACATCCCGTCCTGGTATATACTGCAAATTTCATAGTTAAAATTCAGAGAATAAAAAAGGGGACCTCTGGTCCCCCATATTTACCTTATGTATGCAGGGAATCAGAAGGAATACTTCAGACCCAGTTTGGTTCCGTATCCACGATCGACACTGGAGTCACCAGAGCCTTGGAAGGAAACCTCACCATATGCACCCAGAGCATCGCTCAGAGCAAGACCGAGACCTGCCTTACCAGAAGGAACGGTATCAACGTCACCGCCGTCAGGGGAGACCACAGAAGCACCTGCCTGAACATAGTAGGAAGCACCTTCACCGATAGGACCTTCATAGCCAACGTGCAGATCAGTGGTAGTAGAATTGTAATTGCTACCAGTGAAAGAGCTGTTTGCCTCTACGTTAACGTAGGGACCAGCAAGGGCAGCAGACGGAGCCACCAAAGCACCAGTGGCACAGAGAGTTGCGATTGCAGTTTTGATCATTTTTTTAAACCTCGTTTTGTTTTTACTTGCGGAATGGTTACCCGCAGATGATGGAACGGTTCGACATCCGTTCGCTTGAGTGAAATTATAACACAGACCTGTAGAAATGGCAAGTGTTACAACTCTGTAACGTTACGAGATTTATTTATACAGTTTGTATCGACTTATACATTTGGTTTATAGGTAGTATTACCCGTCCTGATCATTCGACCAGTTCTGCTTCTTTTCTAAAGAACGCTTTGCAGAACGTTTGATCATCTTCACGAACTGAAGTTCTTCATCTGTATAGTGATCAGGATGTTCCTTTGCTGTCTTCAGAATTTTCTTTGCTGTTTTGATTGTATCCTTGAGTCTCATTGGATCTATATTCGTTTAATTTTTTTCTTGCCTCTACTAACATCAATGCGGTCTTGTGCCTATCCTCATAGTATGCATCTGGATCTAATTGAATGTCTAGAACATCCATAGGATCTACAATAGCATCAAACTCTGCGTCACCATCACCTAAGATCTCTCTAAGTTCTGGTGGAAGTTGTTCGTTTTTGATTTTAGGAAGTTTCATTTTATACAGTGGTATATTTGTAACCAGATGCAAGTCTGGTGTGCCAGATTATATTTCCTCCGCCAGGAGTATTCAACTGTGTAGAGTTTGCGACAATGAGATCAGCGTTTGAATTATTAGAATCACCAATAGTCACAGAGGCATTACAGTCTGTTCCTGAACTATCTTGGAAACAAAGTTTTGTCTTTGATTGCTTCAAAGTAAAACCATTTGGATTGCCTACAATAGTGGCGGGGTATGTAGTTCCTGCGTTAACACTGAACGTCGCATTAGACGTTCCTGAATTAGCAGATCCTGTAGTGAAAGTATAACCATTAACACTGTAAGATGTCAATGCCCTATCGGACGCAACCTCAGTTTGTCCTTGAGTAATTGAACCAATCCTCACTTGTGCATTACAATCATTGCCGTCAAGATCTCTGAAACAAAGTTTCTGTCCATTGTCTTGGAGATAAAATCCACCATATCCTGTACCACCTGTGATACTGATATTGTATGTAGTACCTGCAGTGACTGTAACGGTGTCATCATCACTACCTTTTCTAACACCACTTGTTTGTATAAATTCAGCTCCAGTTAGATTACTCCAAGTAAGAGTTCCTAATGCCTGTCCAGCGGTACTAGGGTTATCATTCCATTCAAATAACAATTCTACTGTTGCAGTACCAGTTCCAGTTGCTACCAGATTACCATTGGAATCAAATGCAAGGGAAACATTTGCAGATGAATATTCAGGAGTTTCATCCCAAGCATAATTTAATGTCACTGTTCCAGTGCCCTGACCAGTAACAACTAGGTCACCACTGTTATTAAACTTTGCCGTAATGTTAGATAGAGCACTTAATTTTTTAAGAGTCCATGCAACACCTGCTGGATTATTAGACCAGACATCGACTGTCTCAACGTTATTAGTTACTGCTGCCGCTAAGGTGTGACCACCTGATGTAATATTATTTAGTGTATAAGTTGTGCTAGTTGTGAATGAATTGACTGTACCTAGAGTTGTACCATCGAAACTTATGACTGCCTGATTGTCTGCCTGCACTTCCAATTCATAATTACCAGTATCCACTAAAGATAAATTCCAAGTAGCATTCTGAGTAGTTCCTGAAAGAGTATCTTGATTGTCTGCAAATACAGCATAGGTATTCATAAAGTCAGACCAAGCAGGATGAGGTCCTGATTCTACCCATTGAATAGTTGTAGGTGAAACACATCCACCACCCTGGCAAATTTTTACATACCAACCACCTGGGTTACGTTGCCAACTATATGCAAGTCCTTCAGGTTCTCCGTTGGAATCTACGAATCCTGCAGCAGAGTTTGTACATTTTACCACCATAGTTAACGTGCCCGCGTTCAGAGTTGTTGTAGCGGTATATGGTGTGTTGTATGTTCCACCTTCAAAAATACCACCAGTGATACTCATGAACGGAGTAGAACTACCATTAAGAAACATCTGAGCGTTATCATCACAAGCAAACTCAAATCCATATGTTCCTGTTTCAGGAATATTAATTTGATAGGTTACGTCTTGCTGTTGAAAAGGAAGCGTACAGACAGCGGGATTGACCCACACTCCATAAGAGTTTCCTTCTTCAGACCAATATCCTTCAACGTTAGTAGTTGGTTCTAATGGCAAGATATCAGTAATTTGAAATGTGGCATTGAGATCGAATCCGTTACCAATATCATCGTCATATTCAATCACCTGTGCACTCCGTCTGACGCTTCCAGAAGTACCTGAGTTCCCACTTAAAGCAATTGGATATGATTGTCCTGCAGTTACTTGAACTGATTTACTTACATCACCCTTCTCTTTATTACCCTGACTAAAAGATGCACCTGCAACAGTAAGCGTACCGATTGCTTGACCAGAAATACTTGGTTTATCATTCCAAGTCAATCGAAGTTGAACAATACCATCTCCAGTTCCTCCAATCACCAAGTTCTGCCGATCTTCAGAAAACTCTGCTGTAATTGTAGCGTTGTTTATAACCGTTAGATCTTCTGATGTCACGTTAAATGTAACTGGACTAGATCTCTCCACTTGGGTCTTAGTTACAAATGACCCATCTGAGTTGAATACCCTTATAGGGATAATATTAATGTCTGGATCATGAGGGGAACAACTCTCAGAGGTGATAGTAGGATTATCAAAGTCATCATCCAGTCCCCAAGGAATCTGAGATTTAGTTTTCCAATCATAATCATCTAGTCCTAGACCACCATCACTTCCTGGGATCGGACTTAGTAGATCATCGACACAATCATAGTATTCGAGAGTACCATCCTCCAGTTCTCGCACTTTACATCTGCGAGCAACAATTGCAGGGACAGTGCCTGCGCCAAATACAGATTCCATCGCAGAGAAATCAAGAGGACCATAAGTGTAAACTCTTCCATCACCATCATCAACAATGATTTTTCGTTGAGCAGGATCATCGTCTATGACAAAATCACAAACAGGTCCCATTGGTCCCTCTGGATAATAATAATTACTAGACATAAAAAAAGAGGGTGCTACCCTCCTATTTATTATTCAGTTGGTGATTGAGACGGGACAACGGGGTCACGGGATCGGTTCTTAATAACAATGAATGCATCTTTGTTGTACTTACGAGTGCCTTTGACAGGTGCCCACTTAGTGCCAGCACCATCAATCATATAGACTGAGGTGCCACCAATCTCAACATGGATGTCGTCCTCACATTCCCATCCCAGTTTCTCCATGACGTTGGAGATCTGTTCAGCAATAGAAGGTTCTTCAAGAATCCTTTCATCAGGATCAAGTTTGCCAATCATAAAAAAGAGGGTGATTAACCCTCAGTATATCAATCTTTGTCTTGATTGTAAAGGTCTTCTAATGATTGTTTAGTATCTTTGAATTGTTGACTATTCATATCAGACACATCAACGTACATTACTTCCTCGCCAGGAGCAGGTGCTTCTGGATGACGGCGTGGTTTTGGTTTATTCATTTCCACATTGATGGATTGAATGTTAGACCACATCATCGCAAAGGCAGCACCTGCAATAACGGCGAAGCAAACAAAGTAAAAGAAGACTTCAAAATTATTCACAGTGCATTACCGCGTGGCAGAACTTCTTCAGGGAACACAAACTGTTCATGTGGTTGATCCATTGGTGCCAACCATGCACGAAGACCTTCATTCAAGAGAATGTTTTTCGTGTAGAAGGTTTCAAACTCTGGGTCTTCTGCTGCTCTGATCTCTTGGGAAACAAAGTCATAAGCGCGAAGGTTGAGAGCAAGACCAATAATACCGATGGAAGATGTCCAAAGACCCATAACAGGGACAAACAGCATAAAGAAATGCAACCACCTCTTATTACTAAATGCAATGCCAAAGATCTGAGACCAGAAACGGTTTGCAGTAACCATTGAATAGGTTTCTTCTTCCTGAGTGCTGTCAAATGCCTTGAAAGTGTTTGCATCATCACCATCTTGGTACAGAGTATTCTCTACTGTAACACCATGGATAGCACTTAGCAATGCACCACCCAGGATACCTGCTACACCCATCATATGAAACGGGTTCAAGGTCCAGTTATGGAATCCTTGTAGGAAGAGAAGGAATCGGAAGATAGCGGAGACCCCGAAAGATGGAGCGAAAAACCAACTCGATTGACCCAGAGGGTAGATGAGAAAGACGCTAACAAAAACAGCGATAGGACCAGAGAACGCAATAGCATTGTAGGGACGGATACCGATTAGACGTGCCAGTTCAAACTGGCGAAGCATGAAACCAATTAGAGCGAAAGCTCCGTGGAGCGCCACAAAAGTCCAGAGTCCCCCAAGTTGGCACCACCTGACGAAATCCCCTTGAGCCTCAGGACCCCAGAGAAGCAGAAGAGAATGACCCATAG
>Ga0099849_1001189_pt1 | contig 12161 bp, 14 predicted proteins | sample CB_VirMetaG_4_FD_78177 | JGI IMG/M metagenome (GOLD analysis project Ga0099849, IMG submission 78177) | Freshwater to marine saline gradient viral communities from Chesapeake Bay - CB_1508_1M Viral MetaG | ecosystem: Environmental > Aquatic > Marine > Coastal | place: USA: Chesapeake Bay... | reverse complement strand
GAACGCTCTCTTTTATCAACTGACTGAGTTTATAGAAAAATTTAAACCAGGTTTTATTAACAGAGGGTGGGTCAAGAAGATTAGAAATTACTGTCGCGAAGACTGGGCAGAATGGCGCACTAAGTTAGTAATGAGAGACTTAGATAACCAAATTGAAGATCTTCACGTTTTATGGAAGATCGAGGAAGAGGAAAAAAATCAACCCCTTTACAGCGAAACATCTTCAGATGGATCAGAAGCACAAAAACTTCTAGGTGGCGAAATGCGTCTTACTTCGCCTTGGACTTCCGAGCGCGAGCCTTAGATTTAGCTGAAGCAGCTTTACCAGACTTGACGCAGTTAGGGACCATCCGGTCTCCTTTTTTCTTCATGCCCTCTTGAACGTAACCGTCCCAGCAGGTTCCTTGCTTAGCCATTGTTTTTAGATGCTTTGTACGCACGAGCTTTTTTGCCTGCCCGCTTGGCTGTCTCAGTATTCGCTACATGAGTATTCACTGGTTTACCTCGTGTGGCCGCCTTCTTTTTTTCATCGGTAGCTTTTCTCTCCTCAGCAGACATCGAGGCCCACGCTGCTTTAGGAAGATAACGCTCGGTGCGTCCTTTTTCTCTCGCTTTATCGGCCATACCCTCCCAAAGAATCTTTAAGCATCTCAAGTCTATTAGCTTGACCTCTATGTGTCTGAGATGCTTTGTCTAATTGACTGACAATTTCTGTCAGCTCGTTTTCAGTCTCGGTTTCAGTCATCGGTTGTCTCCCCTGATCACGAATAGGTCCACCAAAAAGCCAAGCATCACAAGTTCTACTTCCTGCACACTTGAATTTAAACAACTGACAATACCCAAGATCAGCTAACTCCATAACTTCTCTAGGGTCAGCCGCTTTTGTTTCGTTAATACCTTTCTCAATGCAGCCAAGAACTACATCTGACTGATCAAATGCAGCGCAGTTACCGCACCTAGCGGTCTTAACAGTATCTAGATCAGTCTTCCATAGCTGCGCTTTTTCTTCCCAAAAACCGGGGTCAGGAACGGCAGGGTTAAGTGGACCGTACCCATAGTTTTCAATAGTCCAATCTCTGTTTTTTATATTGTCCTCAATGTCCACGGTGGCAAGGGGACACGCACCGTTTACTTCTGTAATTTTTTTATCGAGAAGTAGTTCGCTCTGAAGGTTACTCATGAGATTAATTTTTCTTTTCGTGCTCTTCACGAGTCTGCCAGTCCTCTTTACCCCACTTAGATAGTTTGTTTTTACTTGACTTCTTACCTTCGTACTTTCCGCCCATAGTTTTATAGTATTTGGTCGCTAACTGCATAGCACGTGCAGAGTGACCACCCATTTTCTTGCGGGCTTTAGCTTTCGCACGAGCCCATTTTTCAGGGTGTTTTTTCTTGGCAGTTTCAGCCACTAGAACTGTGTCTCCTAGTTAATTAGAACGATTCTTTTTATGTTTCCTTACTTTAGCTAACGTCCGAGCTAAGTTTGCCTGCTTTTCGGTCTTTTCTGGGTACTCATCTTTGTTAGCTAAAACGTGACTGGCAAACTCCGAGGTAGACATGTCAGCTCGATCTGCCTTGGCAGAGAACCTACCCTCGTCCTTTTTACCAATAGCTTTCTGGATCCAGTTATCGGCCACGGTCAAAGTCTCCCTGAAGTGTTGCGCTCATCCCGTCCATCACGTGACTTAGCTTCACCTTTACGTTCCTTTTCACGTTCAATCTTGTATTTCTTAGCACGTGTTTTGGCGCGTGTAGCCTTACTCATCTCAGCTCTACGCTTACCTTTCTCAGTACTTTCGTAAGTACCTTTTTTCAAATCCCCAGACTTCTGCAAAGTACTGACTGCAATAGCGTAGGCAGAGTCCTTCGACATTTTAGGATTTTCTTCGCGAATACTATGCACCGCTTTACTCAAAATATCGTGCTTATCTGCCATTGGAAAGTGGGGCTAGAGTAGTTTTATTCTACTTGAAAATCTGATGTCGTTTATTTTCAACAACTGGTCAGAGATTGTTGGAGTCGCAGGTGCTGCTCACTTAGTGGCTCTGGCGATCGTAAACCTCACCCCCACGCCCAAAGACGACGAGGCTTATGCTCGTTTCTATAAAGTTATTGAAAAATTTGCCGGTCTTATCACCAAGGTGGCTAAAAAATGATCATGCGGTTTCTGGAAGAAAAAGTGCTTCATACTCCATCCAATCGGTAAGCATCGGAGGGGAAGATTTTATTTCTTGCTGATTAACCCAGTCAAGGATTTTTTCTTCCCTTTCAATCGTCCAAAAGTCTTGGCTTCTAAACCACATGAACCACGGTGTGTCGCTTTTTAGTAAGTTACACTCACCGCAGCAGCCGACAAGGTTGTGGCGCTCGTTTTTACCACCTTTTGACTGAGCTAAAACGTGATCTAACGTACTGGGTTTTGGGCGTCCGCAGTACGCGCAATCAGGCCACTTATCGAGAATACTTTTTCTAAACCTCTTACGAGCAGACCGTTTCTGTAAACAACAAAGGTTGAATACAAGATCATTCTCGCTCACAGGCACGTGCGCGTTTAGATATACATATTATAACTAAATATTATTAATATTTACAATATTTAAATTGTCTCAAGAATAAGAAGACCAGAAGAGGAGACTGCTTTAGCAATAGGACGCCAAGGAAAAGAAGGGTCTGCATTCCAAGTTGAAGGTTCACCTGAAGCAGTCGTATACCCACTTGTAGTTGGGTCTACATAATAGAAATACCCTGTAGATAACCCAGTATTATTGTAACCAATAGAACGAGGAACATTAATAGTTACGGGCTCTCCGCTTGCCACGGTTGTTTGAGCGCTGCCGATAAAGTTGTTTTGAGAAGAAATTGTGGGGGAGGTTGAGGTAGCAGGACCACCGACGATGGCAGTACCGTAATATGCGTTTCCTACATCTGAATAAGATATAACTAATTTATTGTTTGTGGGGTCGTAAAGAGCAGAAGGGGTAAAAGTACTAGCAGGATTAAAAACAACTTCAGGACCAAACGAAATAGATGTACCGGAAACAGCACCGACGATGACAGTACCCTGATTTGAGTTTCCGTCGTCTCTGTAAGCTATAACTACTTGATTATTTGTGGAGTCATAGCTGATAGAGTTGTCGGTAGTTTCAGCATTATTAAAAACAACTGGAGTACCGAATGAAATAGATGTACCAGAGACAGTACCGACGATAGCGGTACCATAACTTGAGTTTCCGCCGTCTTGATAAGCTACAACAACTCGATCGTTTGTGGAGTCGTAGGTAGTGGAACAGTTGTTAGTAGTAGCAGATTCAAAAATAACTGCAGTACCGTATGAAATGGATGTACCAGAAACAGTGCCTACAATGGCAGTACCGTAATCTGAATTACCTCTGTCTCCGTAAGCTATGACAACTCGTTCATTTGTAGAGTCGTAGACGGAGCTAATCGCTCGAATAAGGGCAGATTCAAAAACAACTGCAGTTCCAAATGAAATAGAAGTACCGGAAACAGTACCGACAATAGAAGTACCGTAGTTTGAGTTTCCGACATCTTTGTAAGCTATTACTACTTTATTATTAGTGGAGTCAAAAATGACGGACATTGGTTCAGTAGTAGAAGCAGATTCAAAAACAACTGCAGTACCAAACGAAATAGATGTACCAGATATAGTACCAACAATGGCAGTACCGTAACTTGAGTTTCCGTAGTCTGTATAAGCTATAACGACTCGTTCATTTGTGGGGTCGTAGGTGATGTCTATATTTGCAGAATTTGCAGATTCAAAAACAACTGCAGTTCCAAATGAAATAGAAGTACCGGAAACAGTACCAACAACGGCAGTACCGTAAGATCCGTTTCCGCCGTCTGAGTAAGCTATAACGACTTTATTGTTAGTGGAGTCGTAGGTAGAGCGAGCAAAAGTAATGTCAGCAGATTCAAAAACAACTTCAGACCCAAAACTTCTACTATTTACATCAGTAACAGTAGTAATAACACTAGCTTTACCTAGCTCATCCAAACCGACAGGATTACCTGCTTGAATAACACTAGAAGCTGTTAGTTCTACAGAACTACTACTCGAAAAATTAACTGCAAGATCTAATGCGGCATTACCCGAAGCAAGGGCAGTATTTGCGTCTGATTGAGCTGCCACACCGCTAGCCAAAGCAATCGCAGAAGCACTAGAACCAGCGACCCCAGAAGCTAATGCAGCACTTGCAGTTACAAGATCGGCACCATCCATACCGATAGAATCGCCGACAAAAATTACACCGCTAGCGCTGGAAGCAAGTGCAACATCAAGTCTTTTATTACCAGTCTGTAAATCCCCACCACCAACTAGACCACTACCAGCGGTAAGAGAACCAAGTTCAGATCCGTCAACTGAATCTCCTGTAGGTAGCTGACTGAGCTGCCCATCTACGTAAACAAGAGGGAGTTTCTCAGCCATTACTACTACCTAGTTTATTTTATTTTATCCGATAAACTTACTATTCAGTTTATAGTTCTACACGAGGGTCAACCCAATCAGGATTTAGTACCCAGCCGCCAGCGTCCGTAAAGGTGTACTTCCAACCGAACCAATCAGTAGGCTCAGTAACACCCTCATTCAACACGCAGTTGGATGTGGTGCAATCCATGATATACATGTCAGGATTACTAGGATCGCCAATCGTAGTTTTATCTGACTCAATCAGAACCTGTTTGTCGTCGGCATACAGGTATATACTGAGGTTTGGGACTTGAAAGTCACCCAGGCGGCAAATAGTTTTCATGAGGCTCTCGAGCACTAAAACAGTGTAACCGACTAAAGCATATCAGTCAGCAACAAGGTAGTGGAGTTAACCGCTCGGCCAATCACACCCCAGTTAACTGCTCCAGACCACGAGGCTGGTTGGGTCGAAGTTGTAGTAAATCCGCTGGTTGTCGGATCAACGTAATAACCAGAGCCAGCGAGTAAGCCAGTGTTGTTTTGATCTGGCGAACCAGGCAGGCGTACTGATACTGCTGCACCGCTTGCCACGGTGGATTGAGAAATGCCGATAAAGTTGTTCTGTGAGTTTATGGTTGGTATGGGGATGGTTCCGAGGAGAGAGTTAGCTACGATAGCAGTACCGTAATCTGAGTTTCCGCCGTCTCTGTAAGATATAACGACGTTATTGTTAGTGGAGTCGTAGGTAGAAGCGATGTAGTAATTGTCAGCAGATGCAAAAACAACTGCAGTATCAAAGGAAATAGAGGAACCAGAAACAGTACCAACGATTGCATTACTGTAGCCTGAGTTTCCGTCATCTCTGTAAGCTATAACGACTTTATTAGCAGCGGAGTCGTAGATGGCAGAGAGGTAGGTAGAAGTATCAGACGCAAAAACAACTGGAGTACCGAATGAAATAGATGTACCGGAAACAGTCCCTACAATGGCAGTACCGTAACTTGAGTTTCCGATGTCTTGATAAGCTATAACGACTCGATCATTTGTGGAGTCGTAGGTGGCGGAGATGAAGCTAGTACTAGCAGATTCAAAAACAACTGCAGTACCGAATGAAATAGAAGTACCGGAAACAGTACCGACAATGGCAGTACCGTACTCTGAATTTGGGTTGTCTCTGTAAGCTATAACAACTCGATTATTTGTGGAGTCGTAGGTGGGGTAGGTGTCGGCACTAGTAGCAGATTCAAAAACAACTGCAGTACCAAATGAAATAGATGTACCGGAAACAGTACCGACAATGGCAGTACCGTAATATGAAGTACCGCCATCTGGATAAGCTATAACGACTCGCTCATTTGTAGAGTCGTAAACAACATAAGGGTGGTTAATAACAGAAGATGCAAAAACAACTGCAGAACCAAATGAAATAGATGTACCGGAAACAGTACCGACAATAGCAGTACCGTAACCTGAATTCCCATAGTAAGCTATAACGACTTTATTGTTAGTGGAGTCGTAGGTAGAAGCGATGTAGTAAACAGCAGAAGATTGAAAAACAACTGCAGTGCCAAATGTAATAGAAGTACCAGAAACAGTACCGACAACAGAAGTACCGTAACTTGAGTTTGCGGCGTCTTGGTAGGATATAACGACTCGATTATTTGAGGAGTCATATACGGAGGATAAGTAAACACTACTAGCAGATTCAAAAACGACTGCAGAACTCGGAAAACTAAGCGGATTACTCGTAGCTGTAAGACCAATACTCTGTACCTTACCTAGATCATCCAAACCAACAGGATTACCTGCTTGAATAACACTGGAAGCTGTAAAAGTCTGAATAGCACCAGCAGTAACAGCAGCGATATCAACCAGAGCAGCATTACCGCTAGCTAGAGCAGTAGCGGATACAGAAATAGCAGCGTTACCGCTTGCTAATGCAGATTCTGCATTTTCTAGTGCTTGATTACCACTGGCTAATGCTGTTTGTCCTGTACGCAGCGCAGAACCGTCATTTGCCAGTTTATTGCCGACAATAATTAAACCACTGGGGTTCGGTGCTATAGCAACGTCTAATTCAACAACCGCTCCTAGATTTCCAGCACCATCTACGGCAACACCACTGCCAGAAACTATAGTTCCAGGAGCAGCACCTGCAATCGTGTCACCAGGAGGTAACTCAGTCCGAAGGCCACTAACAGAAACAACAGGAAGCCGGACTACCATAATTTTGTGACCTTTAAGTACACTTTAGCCTGGGTCAGATTGACTTGAGCAACATCAAACCGCTCGAAGTAACGGCGCGACCGATATAGTTCCAGGGAACTTGACCGTCCCAACTAGTAGGTTTAGTTGATGTTGTTGTAACACCACTAGTTGTTGGATCTACGTAATAAAACTCGCCAGTTGTCAGACTTGCTGTTGGGTCTGTGTACAAAGCTCCAGGTAAATTAACGAGGCAAGGAGAGCCACTAGCCACGGTGGATTGAGATATACCGAGAAAATTGGTGTATGAATTTAGGGTTGGTCTGGAGGTGGTTCCGCCGAGAGTATTAGCGACGATGGCAGTACCGTAATTTATATTACCCTCATCTTTGTAAGCTATAACAGCGTTACTGTTAGTAGAGTCGTAAGTAATGGATATTTGCTGAGAAACTGCGGACTCAAACACAACAGCAGTAGCAAATGAAATAGAGGTACCGGATACGGTTCCAACAATTGCTGTACCGTATTCAAGATTACCTGCATCTCTGAAAGCAATAATAATTTTACCGCTACTAGAGTCGTATGTAGACGTAATATCATACACACCAGAAGCTTGGAATTCAACTACAGTACCAAAGGAAATAGAGGTACCAGAAACAGTACCGACAATAGAAGTACCGTAATATGAATGTGAAGAATCTCTATAAGATATAACAACTCGATCATTTGTAGAGTCGTAAGTGCAGGAGGAGCCAAGCATAGTAGCGGACTCAAAAACAACTTTAGTACCAAACGAAATAGATGTACCAGAGACAGTACCGACGATTGCAGTACCGTAGCTTGAGTTTCCAGTGTCTCTGTAAGCTATAACAACTCGATCATTTGTGGAGTCGTAAGTAGCAGAGTTATAGTCAACAGCAGAAGCTTCAAAAACAACTGGAGTACCGAATGAAATAGATGTACCAGAAACAGTACCAACTACGGCAGTACCAGCAAATGAGCTTCCGCCATCAGTGTAGGCTACAACAACTCGGTCATTTGTAGAGTCGTAGACGGCGTTGGTGGTATAAGTAGCAGAATTCTCAAAAACAACTGCAGTACCGAATGAAATAGAAGTACCGGAAACAGTACCGACAATTGCAGTACCGTAATAGGAATTTCCTTCGTCCCAGTAAGTTATAACGACTTTATTGTTTGTGGAATCGTAGGTGGACGAAATGTAGGAAACAGTAGCAGACTCAAAAACAACTGCAGTACCAAACGAAATAGATGTACCAGAGACAGTACCGACGATTGCAGTACCGTAACCTGAGTTAGCCAAATCTACGTAAGATATAACGACTCGATTATTTGTAGAGTCGTAGGTGGCGGAAATGTTGACAGAAGAAGCAGATTCAAAAACGACTGCAGAACTCGGAAAACTAAGCGAATTACTAGTAACTGTAAGACCAATACTCTGTACCTTACCTGCATCATCTACGCCCACGGAATAACCCGATGCAACAGCACTAGCAGCTGTAAGCACAGCAGTAGGCCCACCGCCAACAAGAGTTGGTACTAAATCGAGAGCTGCGTTTCCGGAAGCAAGTGCGCCAACTGCAGTCGAAAGTGCAGCATTACCTGAAGATAATGCAGTCGAACCTTCGGTAGCTGCCTTATTACCCGAAGCAAGTGCAACAGTCGCGTTAACGGAAGCTACACCATCATTTCCAATAGTATCCCCAACATAAATAACCCCACTGGGGTTAGGAGCGACTGCAAAATCTAGCCGAATATTAGGGCCAATACTACCGCCGCCAACCAGACCACTACCTGCGACTACTTCAGTCGAAGATCCTCCGGTTTGTACCGTATCTCCTTGAGATAGTTCGGAAACCAAACCATCTTCGATAACTAAAGGACGGCGGCTCGTCATTTGTAAACCTCAGTAAAACAAGACCTAGTTAAACAGGTCTACAGGGGGTTGGATTTCAACGTGCAAAGCAGTGCTACTAATTGCAAGTCCAAGATTAACAAGAGAAGCATAACCGCTTGCAGCGGTAACAGTACCAGAAGCGGTACTGAACTCTGTGAGCTGTCCTTGGAACTTAGACAGATAGTAGTATTGACCAGGGACCAGGGAAGTAGCAGCTGTGATGTTAGCAGCACTTACAACTGCAATATCGTCCAGATTGACAGAAACGGTGGCATTTTGTACCGCTGCCTCTGTAGTAAGGCCAATTGCTTGGTGTTGAGCTGCGTCCACACCGCTTACTGCGATAGCCGGGACTGCATAAACTCCACTTACATAAACAACTTCACCCTGGATAAGGTCAGCTCCAGCTACAAAATCTACTAGAGATGTTGGGGAAGAAGAAGTAACTCCACCGCCATTTACAAGAAAGACAGGAGTATCCCCTGGCTGAAATTCAGTGTACTTTCGATTGAAAATCGCCCGGTTAGTCACTGCTTACACCCAGACTTCATTCCTTTAATCATAATCGATGTTTGATATTTATTCGTCATCGCGAGGGTTGATCGCCATTAGACAGAAACCCATAAGGTATAAAAACCCGAGGGCTCCGAGAGCGATAGCAGTTCCCATATTAAGTAGTAGGTTGTGAAGGCCACTCAACGTCCCAGGGAAAACCTGTCTGTTGGGGGATCGTTCTTAAGCTCTCACGATAGACAGCCCAGGCATTTTTGCCGTCCGCATCTAAAGGAGAATCTGTTAGTTGAGTCCAGTCACATTCAGTTAGTTTATTGTTACGTTGGTCACGTACAGAACTTGCTTGAGATGCATCTAAACGAGCTTCATACTCAGTTTGCTGGTGCAGTGCAGTAGTTATAACACCGTCACCATCAACAGAGTCAGTGAAAATAGGACCTACTACGTAGCGTGTGAACCACTTACCCTCAATCTCTTCGACGCCGGATCGGACGCTGGTTTGATAAGGAGGCGTAGTAGAGGCTTGTGGTCCTTCAAGAACAGGATCCACGCCAAAATTGTTCATCGTTTCTTGACTTAAAGTCTTTGAAAACGAAGTGTTTGAGTGGCGACGACGGAATTCAGATTCCGAAATCACCTCGCCAGTTTCACGAATACGTAATTCCATAATTAAATTCTACTACTTTTAAGCAATGGCGAGAAAAATGTAAGTGCCGCCATCGGCATTTAATCCGGCTGGGGCGGAACTTGTAACGGTAAATCCAGAAGCCAACGGGTCGATGTAATCAGTGTTTGTGACATCTGCTGCGGTGGTGTTAAGAAGCAAGTACGGATCATTGCCACTCACGATGCCTCGCGCTGAGTCGTAAGCAAACCAATCACCAGTGGCGTCTGTGCGTTTAAATAGGATAAATCGTGCGCCTGAACTAAAGCCGCAGTCAACATTGATTGCGTTACCTGTCCCGGTGTAATTTCCTACTTTACTAATACCGGCTAGGGTTGCGAAGAGGTAATTAACGTAACCCTGTCCGTAGGCATTTATATCTCCGTAATTATTTACTGAAAATACAGTTGATGTTGGCTGTGTAGAGTTTAAGTACACTATATCCAAGCCAGCAGCGGGTGCACTATCGTCTGTTTCTAAACGAAGCAGCCTATTTGAACCGCTAGTGTTTTCCCAAGCGTATTTTGAATACACAAACCATGGTGATGCAGTTGTCCGATTTTTTAGTATCATTATTTCTGGCTCTACAGTAAGGTTGTGGTTTATGTTTCGCGTTACACCTGTCCCCTCATAAGCAACTACATCAAAGAAACCGGGGGCGCGTTTAAAGTTCCACCAGGACATTGGATAGCCGCTGTAGAAAGGTGCATCTACAAATCCGGTATTGTCAAAACCACGCGTTAACGCTGTGGTTGTCTCAGCACCTGTTGATGAGGAATAAAGATTTCTTCCAGATGCAGTAGCATTTGTTGAAACACCCCGAAGTCGGTCATTAAAAAAGCTGCCGCCAATCGCAGTACTGGATGTATCCCTACTAATTTGTAGATCAATGGGAAATCCCGTTGTCCTAGTTGTACCTCCTACTGCTGTTGCCGCAAACGGCATAAACACTTCCGTACCAGCTTCCGGCGGCTTATTTGGACGGCGGATTGCCATGTAGATGTAGGTGCCGCTGTCACGATTAAATTCAGTAGCACCGGACTGTACAGTAAATCCGGTAGATGTTGTTAAAAATTGATTTTGTGTATTTGCTGCAGCTGAACCGTTTCCACGCTTTCCTTCCGCAGCAGTTAAATTTGCAAACAGCAAGTGGTTGTATCCAGAGGCGCTTGTATATAGAGGAACGTTTAATCCCCTCATATTGTCTTGAATGATCCAAGAATGATATGCGGAGTTGCTTGGATCATTCGAGTCTGTCCGCTTTACCATTAGCCACTGAGGCTCAAACCCTAAATCGATTGTTGGCCCGGTAGTAGTGCTTCCGTTTCCCGTATAACTCCCACATTTGATAATGCTTTCATCTTCATCAGTGCCAAACACTGGCTCGTCATGAGCGAAAAGGTAGGCGACGTAGGTGTCGCCGTCTGTATTGACATCATTACTAATTCCCACCGTAAATTCAGTGCTAGTAGGAGCCGTGTTATTCCAATAGTTAGCACTGGGACCTACTTCCGCATTCGTAAGATCTAATATTGCAGCTTTTGTTGCACCTAGGCTTCGATGATAAACAAGCCAATTAGTTCCTACAGTATTAGTACACTTGACCATTATCATGCCCGGTGTACTTCCTAAATCATGAGCCACAGTGCGGTTAGATCCTGTACCGGTGTACTGGACGCACGTAAAAAATCCAGGAGCCTTTCTGAAACTCCACGCAACTTGTGTGTCTGAAGCTGTATTAGTGTTTGAGTTATTACCTAGAGTAAGACCATTACTATTAAACGAAGTAGCTACAGCATTAGCCGCAGATCCCGGTGAGTATTCTGCTTCTGCTAGATTAGGATATAGGCTCTTGTAGTTCCCACTTCCATCAACACCTCGTGCGCTGTCAACAACAGCATGGTTTCGAGTTGCACTCCTAGATTTCAACCAGACCATTCCCCCTTCTGCATCTAGATCTTGGCCAGTTGCAAGGGCAAGGGAACTTCCAGTGGCTGTATACAAAAACGTACTAAATACATCATCAACGTAAAGCGAACTAGCAGCAGCCCCGGCAGCACCTTGAATTAAACGTAGAGTAGTAGGATCCATTTATATCAAGTTGTGTAGTCAACAAGAGAAGATGCACGCCAAGTACTACCAGTATCGTCAGTGACAAACATAAACAGGTGTGTTTTACCAGTTGTCAGTGTTGGGGCAGTAGATGCAGGCCATTCAATCGAAGTATCCCAAGAAATTGTTCCCGCTGTGTGCTCAACTTCGTAAGTCAAACTATATGAATTAGCTGGGATTGGAGCAACAAAATAGACAAGAGAGTCTGTGCTCAGTGTCGCTGTGAAATAGTTACCGGAGGCACAAGGAATACCACTTCCATTTGCGCCTAATGCCGTGACCACGGAGCGGAGTTGTCCATCTAGGATGCCTCCTGAAAT
>Ga0099849_1001187_pt1 | contig 12171 bp, 16 predicted proteins | sample CB_VirMetaG_4_FD_78177 | JGI IMG/M metagenome (GOLD analysis project Ga0099849, IMG submission 78177) | Freshwater to marine saline gradient viral communities from Chesapeake Bay - CB_1508_1M Viral MetaG | ecosystem: Environmental > Aquatic > Marine > Coastal | place: USA: Chesapeake Bay... | reverse complement strand
TGCTTATAACGGTGTGAATCGGGTTCAATTCCCGACATTCCTACCAGGGGGATTAGCAATCTGGTGAATGCACCGAACTCATAATTCGGCTGAGGTGGGTTCGATCCCCACATCCCCCATTGACAGAACTACTGTCAAACCTCTATAATACTAAAGTCAACATTCAAAAAGATGACTCTCATTTCAAAATTCAAGAAAGATGTTCAAACCCTTCGTGGTGCTGCAAATGGCGAATTCTACCTTGATGTGAAGAATCCGAAACTTTACAAAAAGGTTCGTCGTTTTTATGAAGGAGAAGGTGTAGTGTTTTCTGGTGATCCAATGGATGATTATGAAATCCTGATGGAATACATTTATAATGATCTTGAAACTGTTGAGGTTGCTTGATGAAAGTGACTAAAAAACCAACCGTTCTTCTTGAACGGTTTCCTTATCGTTATGTTCAAGTCGGCACTTTGGAAATCAATGGACAACCTGATTGCCGTATTCAGAAAGTAGACTCATATACTGGTAGATACAAAGATATGTACCTTTGTGATAATCAAATGCAGTTGATGACTGCTATGGATGATCATGATTATACTTGCTGGTTGGATCCCGATATGGTTCCTTGCTATATTAAGGATGATGAAGACATGGAGAGTCTCTAAAAACCCTGGTCGGTGAAGGTTCCCCTTCAATCCCGAGTCTTGGAATGACTTAAAACTTACCCTGGTGGAGTCATCAAGACCCCTTAAAACTAAATAATAAAAGAGTTTATTTTAGAGCAAATGGCATCTACAAGAAGAGTAGTCAAATCTGATAGTGGCGCAACAATGTCACAATATGATCAAGAGGTAGAAAAACGTCTTCAAGCATTGGAGGCAAAAGCACATACCCCTTGTGGTGGAGGTGGTGCAAGTGATGAAAGACTCGCAGCACTGGAAGCTAGAGTTGAGCAAGTTGTTGAATGTCTGAAAAGAGCAGCACCTGGTTCAACTAGAAAACTCCCATAAGGTTTCTTGCCATTCCTTTAAAAGGCAAGTGGTGCGGATGGGATTCTCTCCCGCCTGGTTTCTTGCCTCCAGTCAAAGGGCAAGTGGCGAGCCTGCAAACCTAAACGGAATCCAGAGAGGTTGCATAAACCTCTCTTTTTTATTATAATGTAAAAAAATATTGTCTGTATGAAAGTTGCTTTAATTACTGGTATCACTGGACAAGATGGTTCTTATTTGGCAGAACTTCTTCTTGAGAAGGGGTATCATGTTCACGGTATTGTCCGTAGATCATCAATGATCAATACTCATCGCATTGATCATATTTACGATCATGAAAGAATGACTCTTCATTATGGTGATCTAACTGACTCCACAAATGTTGTGCGGGTTATTCAAAAAGTTCAACCAGATGAAATTTATAATCTGGGTGCAATGAGTCATGTTAAGGTATCTTTTGAGATGCCTGAATATGTTGCTGATGTGGATGGTATAGGAACTCTTCGTATTCTTGAAGCTGTTCGTCTTTTGGAAATGCAAGATAAGGTTCGTATCTATCAAGCATCTACTAGTGAGTTATTTGGATTGGTTCAAGAGATCCCTCAAAAAGAAACAACACCTTTTTATCCCAGATCTCCTTACGGATGTGCAAAACTGTATGCATATTGGATCACAAAGAATTATCGTGAGTCCTATGATATGTTTACTTGCACTGGTATTCTGTTCAATCATGAGTCACCTCGTCGTGGTGAGACTTTTGTGACTCGTAAAATTACCCGTGCTCTTTCTGCAATTCAAAAAGGAGATCAGGATGTTTTGCAACTTGGTAATCTTGATGCAAAACGAGATTGGGGACATGCAAAGGATTATGTTCGCGCAATGTGGATGATGCTACAGCAGGATGAACCTGATGATTATGTGATCGCAACTGGTAAACAATATTCTGTTCGTGAGTTTGTAGAGAAGTCTGCATCATATTTTGGAATGAATATTCATTGGACTGGATCTGGTCTTGATGAAGTTGGTATTGATAAAAACACTGGAAAAGTTGTTGTGGTGGTAAATTCTAAATACTTCCGCCCGGCAGAAGTAGAAACATTGTTGGGTGATGCAACAAAAGCAAAAGAAAAACTTGGATGGTATCCTGAAATTTCATTTAATCAATTAGTTGAGGACATGTGTAAAAATGACAAGTGAAATGTTTCATAGAATTGAAAAGTGTCGTGTATGTGGTAATAACAAATACGATACTGTTTTAGATCTTGGAAATCAATATCTATCTGGTATTTTTCCCAAGTCTATTGATCCAGATATGTATTGTGGACCACTTACTTTAGTTAAGTGTAATGAAGAGTCTGGTGGATGTGGACACGTTCAGCTAGAACATACTTTTGATCTTCCCACAATGTATGGTGAAGAATATGGATATCGTTCTGGTTTGAATGGTAGTATGATTAAACATCTAAAAGAAAAGTCTGAAAAAATTCTTAATGATGTAAACTTAAAGTCTGGTGATATCGTTATTGATATTGCAGGAAATGATGGGACATTCTTGAGTTTCTTTCCACAAGATCTTCAACTAACAAGTATTGATCCAACCTCTGAGAAGTTTAGTAAGTTTTTTCCTCCAAATGTAAATTACATTCCAGATTTCTTTTCCGAAAAAATATTTAAAGAAAGATTTGGAAATCAAAAAGCAAAGGTCGTAACATCGTTTTCAATGTTTTATGACTTGGAAGATCCTTGTGATTTTGCCCGACAAGTAAATAGTATTCTTGATTCTGATGGTATCTGGGTTCTGGAACAAAGTTATATGCCAGAGATGTTAAGAGTAAATTCTTTTGATACAGTGTGTCATGAGCATTTGTCTTATTATGGTATTCGTCAAATCAAATACATTATGGATAAGGCGGGGTTAAAAATCATTGATTTTGAATTTAATGATGTGAATGGGGGAAGTATTTCGGTGGTTGTTGCGCCGAATACGAGTCCTAGAAAAGAATGCACCGTTAAACTGACTGCTTTGCTTGCCTCAGAACTTGATCAAAAGTTAGATACTTTGGAACCTTGGGAAGAATTTGCTATTCGTATTGATAAATGTAAAGAAGAGTTTTGGGCAATCGTTAAAGATCTGAAAGAAAAAGGACTTAAGATTGCTGGACTTGGTGCAAGCACAAAGGGTAATGTAACTCTTCAGACTTGGGGTATCGGTTCGGAAACTATTGATGTTATTGGTGATGTAAATCCAGATAAGGATGGGTCATTTACTCCTGGAACTTGGATTCCCATTCAAAATGAAGAATCTGTGATTGAAGAATATGATGTATTTGTTGTTCTTCCTTGGCACTTTAAGAAGTTTTTTGTTGACAATAAAAAATTCAAAGGTAAAAAACTTCTGTTCCCTCTACCCAAACCCGAAGTTGTAACTCTCTAATATTATGAAAAAAGATTCAAAGATATTTGTTGCGGGGCATAGAGGATTGGTTGGTTCCTCTATTGTCAAAGTCTTAAAGGAAAGAGGATATACCAACATCATCACAAAAACACGTCAAGAACTTGATCTTCTGAATCAAAAAGATGTTGCTAACTTCTTTGAGCAGGAAAGACCAGAATATGTTTTTGATGCTGCAGCTAAAGTGGGTGGAATTTATGCAAATGATACATACTCTGCAGATTTCATTTATGAAAACATTCAGATTCAAACTAATCTGATCCATAGTTCTTGGAAATACAGTGTAGATAAATTTTTGTTCTTGGGTTCTGTGTGCATCTATCCTAAGTATGCGGAGATTCCTGTAAAAGAAGAGTCCCTTTTGACTGGATATCTTGAACCAACAAATGATGCATATGCAGTTGCAAAGATTTCTGGAATTAAAATGCTGCAAGCATATCGCAAACAGTATGGGATGAAGAGTGTGTCATTGATGCCATCTAATCTTTATGGTCCAGGTGACAATTTTCATCCAGATAATGGACATGTAATCCCTGCGATGATTACTAAATTTAATAACTCAGATGGAAAGAAGGTAACTTTTTGGGGAGATGGAACGCCAAAGAGAGAGTTTCTTTATGCAGAAGATCTTGCGGATGCCTGTTTATTCGCAATGGATAATTTTGAAAATGCAGAACTGGTTAATGTTGGTTCTGGAGAAAATGTTAGTATTAAAGAACTTGCATCTACAGTTGCCTCTGTGGTAAACTATAATGGAGATATTGATTGGGATACTTCTCGTCCCAATGGAACTCCAAATAGACCTTTAGATTGCTCTAAAATGTCTGAACTTGGTTGGAAACCAAATCATACCCTTTCTCAAGGACTAAAAAAAACCTACGATTGGTTTATTGAAAACACAGATTTACAAACAAAGTGATATGTATAAGGTAGGAAAACATTGTTGGTCTGCACCAAAGTGTGGATGTCAACTTGCACAGCATGTATGGGCAAATATTTCAACAGATAAGGACTATGTTTTTTATCAAGGAAGAAATCCATATGATAGGATTGTAAGTTTATATGCAGGACACTTTGTTGATATTAATGGGGTGATGTGGTGGAATAGAGGGGAACCTAGCACTCTTACTATGCCTTCTGAAGAAAGAGGAAAGGCAATCGCAAATAGAGATCCAAGAATTTTATTTAATTTTTCTGATGAATCTGTGAGTGATTATAGTTTTGAAAGATTTGTTTTTGAGGTATTGAATAAAAACCTAACTGTAAATGGTGATGTTCATGTGCGATATCAAACCATTGGCTATCCCGAAAACCGATTTGATGACATTATTTTTCTCAATGAACTTCCTGAAGGATATAAAAAACCTCTTACAAAACTTGAACTAAACACTGATTTGGACTATGAGATTCTGAAAAAAGATGAAGGTGTAGTAACTCCCAGTAAGCACATTACTCCTAAAAAAGATGATTTGAATGATGTAGATGCTGCTAAACTCACCCCAAAAGAATGGTGGGAATATGGTATTTTTCCGTCAACATATTCTTGTTTTTATAAAAATAAAGAAGTTGTTGATAGAATTCAAGATCTTTATGATCGTGATTTTGATTTTTTCCGTAGTTATGGTATTTACTTTGAACCATGAAATATTCTAAAATAGTAATTTGGGGACATCCACTTTATTCTCACACTCACTCATATGTCCATGATGCTTATTATAGGGCATTTAAGAGTATGGGATATGATGTTTATTGGTTTCACGATAAAGATTATCCTGAAGATTTTGATTACACAAACTGTCTCTTTATTGGAGAAGGTTTTGCTGATAAAGAGATTCCTATCAATGATAGTAGTTGCTATCTAATCATGTACTGCCCATCACCAATCAAATATGAAGGTGCTGGTAGATATATTGATGTAAGAATGACTGCTGTCAACTTTAAAGATCATATTCAAGAGTATTCCGTAGACAAATCAAAAGCAATTAAACTTGGACCTGCTTGTTATTTTGAACCAAAAACATCAAATAAGGTTCGGGTAAAGAATGATTATGTTGATTATGGGATAGATGATTATGATAAACTCTATATTAGCTGGGCAACAAATCTTCTTCCCGATGAATTTGAAGAAGAAGATATCTACCTTGAACGGGAGAATGCAATCTATTATTCTGGAACAATTTCAACTCAAGGTGTTTGCGAAAACTATTCAAATTGGTTTCCATTTTTAAAATCCTGTCAAATTAATGGAATTAAATTTGTTCATAATGATCCTTGGGCAAATCCTTTGTCTATGGGAGAAGTAATTAATAGAACACAAAGTTCTATTCTTGGTGTTGATATACGTGGACCTCAACATTTAAAGCAAGGTCTGCTAACATGTAGAGTGTTTAAGAACATGAGTTATGGTCATCTTGGACTTACAAACTCTCCAACCGTTTATGAAGAACTTGATGGAAATTGTATCTACAATGATGATACCGAACAACTTTTTTATGATGGAATGAGTAACAGAGAAAATTATGATCTAATTAAAAAGGGTATGCAATTTGTTAAGGAGAATCATACCTATATAAACCGAATCAATAGTATTTTAAGTATTTTAGGAGATTGAAAATGAATTTTTATTCTGATGCTGGTCAAGATCAGTTTGTGGCACATCTTTTGAAATTTAAGAAAGATGGGTATTGTGTGGACATTGGCAGTTGTCATTCTGTTATTTCAAACAATACTTTTGTATTTCAAGAACTTGGTTGGACTTCTGTAAGTGTTGAAATCAATAGTCAATATAATGAAAGTTACAGTACAAGAAAGAAGGGAATGCATTATAATGAAGATGCGTTAAAGGTAAACTATAAGGAAGCATTTGAGGAGAATGAGTTTCCATCAACGATTGATTATCTTTCTCTTGATGTTGATACTGCATCTCTGAGTGTTCTAAAGATTCTTCCTTTTGATGAGTATCGCTTCAGAGCAATTACAATTGAACACGATGCATATTTGTATGGTGATCAATATAGAGCAGAGCAAAGAAAGATTCTGGAGGGTCACGGATACCGTCTGGTGTGTTCTAACATCATTGTTCCTAATCCAGGACATCAAGGATATGATGGATTCTCTCCTTGTCCTTTTGAAGACTGGTGGGTACATCCTGAAGAGCACGATTCTGAAGTCCTGGATAAGATTCAATCAGACCTTGCTCATCCTGGAAGCATTATTATGAAACTGAAATGAAATTAGGATTTTTCTTTAGTTGCTTTACTGAAAATAAAGCAGTTGAAAACTCACTGTCAGAACTTCGTAAGCACTATCCAGATAATCCGATCTACCTTGTTTCCGATGGTGGATCGGATTTTACCTATCTGAAAGATCAATATGATAACTTAGAGGTTTCCTTGGAAGAGGATACTATGAGTGATACTTTTAAAGTTACCGATAAGAACTGGAGAGAACCTATTCACCAAGAGGTGATCAAAAAGGCAACATATGCTGTGCTGAATCGTTTAGAAAGGGCGATTGACTATTGTAAGACAGATTATATTCTTATGATGGATCCTGACGCATTAGTAAGAGGAAAGTTGAACATTCCTGATGGAGTAAAACTCCTTGGTTCAAGAGTGAATAAAGGATTTCCGATAGGAATCAAAGATGTTCTCTCTAGAATAGAAGGTGCAAAAGTTATTGATTGTTGGGGTGCAACTCCTGCAATTTTTGAAACCAAAACCTTTATGGAATCCTGGGAGAATGTAAAAGAGACTCCAGAGGTCATTGATTTGTTAATCAATGAATTCTATGCAATCTATGCTCACGATGTTCTTCTTCCTTTGATTTTTGCTTTAGTTGGAGAAGAGGAAACTTTTAATCCAGATATTATTGAATGTTCTAGAGATCCTGGTTGGAGATCAAAAACAAATCCACTCGTTCACCAATATAAGGAGTTTTATTGATGTTTAGTATCGTTACTTCATTATATAATCTTACAAATGTACATCGCGGTGATGGTAGAAAATGGCAAGATTACTTAGATTGGTTTGGAAAAACTCTCCAAGTAAAGTGCCCTTTTATAATTTTTACTGAAGAAGAAACCGTTGATTTTATTCTTGAAAAGAGGGGTAATCTTCCAACTCATATTATCACAACTAAACTTGAAGATGTTCCTTTATATAATCTCAGAGATACAATTCAAACGGTCTTAAACTCTTCTGAATATAAGGGGGAAATGTCAGATGTAAGCAGAGTTGAATGTAAAGACTCTATGTATTCCATTATTCAATACTCAAAGTTTAAATGGTTGAAGGAATCCTCAAAATTAAATCCATTTAACTCAAAGTATTTCTTTTGGTTGGATGCGGGAGCAAGTAGATTTTTGAGTTCATCTGATTATGAAAAAGAGTATCCAAGTCAAGAGGCATTAGCACAATTAGATCAAATTGACAATACTTTCTTGATACAGTATAATCCGGATTATTATTCAGACTTAGTAAACTCCAGTACGTTAACTGAGAATTATTTGTGGGATAATAGAGCTTTCATATGTGGAAGTATGTTTGGGGGAAACTCAAAGGCAATCTTTTCTATTGATGATGAAATCAATGAAATCATGGATTATATGATAGAGAATAGTTGTGTAAATAACGAACAGATTGCCTTGGGATATCTATGCAAAAATAAAGAAAATTTATTTACAAGATTCTATAGAACAAATCCAAATCAGCATTTATCTTTGTTTCAAGAAATGGTATGAAAATAAGTTTAGTCGGACCAGGTATTATGGCCATTCCCCCTAAGGGGTGGGGTGCAGTTGAAATTTTAATTTGGGATACAAGAAATACTTTAGAGAAGTTGGGTCATGATGTTCAGATTGTAAACACAAGAAATCCAAATGAAATCATTGCTCAGATTAATGAGTTTAGACCTGATTTTGTTCACGTTCATTATGATGAATTTATTGGGGTATATTCTTACATTCAATATCCAAAAGCAATCACAAGTCATTTTGGTTATCTTGAAAGACCTGAAATGCACGGGGGGTATGCAAATATTGCAAATGCATTTGCATATATTAAACCAAATGTGTTCTGCTTATCTGATGGAATCAAGAACATCTATGAATCTGTAATGGGTATTCCTAAAGAACAATTGTATCTGACACCAAATGGTGTTAACTGTGATGCCTTTAGATATACTGAAAGTCCCAAATATCCAGATCGTTCTCTTTATCTTGCAAAGATTGACTATCGTAAGAGACAACATCAGTTCCAATCTATTGATAGTCTCTGGTATGCTGGTAATAATGCAGATGGAAGATTTGATACCAGTAAAAATTATCTTGGCGAATGGTCAAAGGATGTTCTTCACGATCAATTAACTGATTATGGAAATCTTGTTCTCCTTTCTGATGGTGAAGCACATCCATTAGTTTGTATGGAGGCTCTTGCTGCAGGACTTGGCGTTGTTGTAACTGAATGGGGTAAAGCAAACTTGGATCAAACTAAAGAATTCATTACCATCATTCCAGAAAGCAAGGTAAATGATATTGAGTATGTTGAATCTAAAATTCTAGAGAACAGAAACTATTCAATCAACCATCGTCAGGAAATCAAGGAATACTCTCAAAACTTTGATTGGGTTAACATTATAAAAAACTATTATATTCCTAGTGTGATGGAGGTAATTGGATTATGATTGGATTTAATGTCTTGGGATATATGGGAAGACTTGGCAATCAAATGTTCCAGTTTGCCGCACTGAAGGGGATTGCTAGAAATCGTGGATACGAGTATTGTTTTCCTCCTTCTAGAAATGAAAATGAATGGAAAGATCATCAGTTGTTAATTCCATTCAAATTAACAAATACAAATCAACTTAATATTCAATATATTGATAAGGATCGTCCAACAGTAGTTGAAAATAGTTTTTGCTTTGATGTGAATTTGTTTCATAACTGTCCAGATTGGGTATCATTGCACGGATTTTTCCAGACAGAAAAATATTTTAAACATATCAAAGATGAACTCAAAGGGGACTTTGAATTTAAGGATGAAATTTTAGAACCTTGTAAAGAGATGATTTCTGGATTAAATGATCCAATTTCTCTTCATATTCGCAGAACAGATTATATTACTAATCCTAATCATACTGCTCTGAGTTTAGATTATTATGAAAGGGCATTGAGAGAGTTTGATAATAACGCAACTATTCTTGTATTTTCTGATGATCCAGAATGGTGCAATCAACAAGAACTATTTTCAGATGATCGTTTTTTAATCGCAGAAGGTAACAGTAATTATGTTGACCTATGCTTAATGACTCTTTGTTCGGGACATATTATTGCAAACTCATCTTTTTCTTGGTGGGGAGCATGGTTATCTAATAGTAAAAAAATAGTTGCTCCAAAAGATTGGTTTAAGGGTTCTGAAAATGAACACCTAGATACTAGTGATATAATTCCTAACGAGTGGATGGTTGTGTGATGAAACTTGCGGTTATTTTTATTGGAACGGGTGACTATATTAATTTTTTGCCGACTTGGTATGAGTCGTGTGAAAAATACTTAGTGCAAAAGACAAAAAAACAATATTTTGTTTTTACTGATGGAGAACTTAATGGAACACCCGATAATGTTATTCCATATCATCAAGAACATTTACCATGGCCTCACATCACTCTTCATAGATGGGATACTGTTCTTAAAGCAAAAGAACTTTTGAGTGATTTTGATTATGTTCTTTTCCTTGATGCTGATATGAGAGTGGTTGATAATGTATTGGAAGAAGATCTTTTTACTGATAAAAAATATATTGGAGTTCACCATCCCTGTCATTTCTTAGGAATGGAACCTCATACCAAATATCCAGGAGCATTTGAAACAAACTCCAAATCTTGTGCAGCAATCACTCCTGAAGATGATACTTCAGTATACTGGCAGGGATGTTTATGGGGAGGAAAAGTTCCTTTTGTGATTGAGATGATTGAAGAACTTGATTCCAGAACAAAGAATGATGAATCAAGAAATGTGATTGCAATTTGGCACGATGAAAGTCATTTAAACAAGTTTTATTGTGAACAGAAAGAAAATGTTCATACATTAGGATCTGAATTTGCATATCCAGAAGTTTTCTCTGATTATTGCAAATTTGAACCAAAGATTGTACACTTAGCAAAGAATAATTCCAAATATCATGTCTGATATATCTTTAGTTGATAAGAATAAATCTACTTATAAACTTAGAAACTTTGGTCCAGTTTATTGTATCAATCTGGATGGACAACCAGAGAGATGGGAATATATGGAAAATCAATTTAAATATTGGGAAGTTGAAAACTACGAACGCATCTCTGCATATGACGGTAGAGAAGATGACCTAAGTGATATTATTACTGGGCGATATCCTTCAATGATGTCCTCAGGTGAGATTGGATGTACAACTTCACATCTGAAGGCATTAAAGCATTATCTTGAGACTTCTGATAGTCCTTATGCAATTATTATGGAGGATGATTGTGATTTGGAGATGGTGAGATTTTGGAACTTTACTTGGAATGATTTATATGCACATTTTCCATATGATTGGGATGTGGTGCAACTTGCTATTATTTGTACAGGAGACTTACATGTTAAACTTCATAAGAGGTTTGTAAATGATTTCTCAACTGCTTGTTATGTAATCAATAGGTATCATGCGGAAAAACTGGTAAGACTTCATTGTAGAGGAGAAAAGTATAAACTAGATCAGGGTGTTAAACCAAGACCTGTTGCAGACGATTTGATTTACAATTCTGGAAATGCATTTGCTATTCCACTTTTGATGTATAAAATTGAACTTGGATCAAGTATTCATCCTGATCATATTGATGCATTTCATAAAGGGAATCACACTGCTCTTTGGAATTATTGGCAACAGGAGGGAGCAAAGGTTGACATTGCCGACTATATGAACTATGATCCATATCTGGGCAGAATCACAGAGAACTCTGCTGCCCAACAACAAGGACAGGAAGAAAACCGTCCATCTTGACAAAGTTTTCTTTTTGTACTATTATAAATACTGAACCGATACACAATGTAACGGTTTATTACAACGAAGACAAGTCGAGTCTTCTTTCATCTGTGGGTATCCATTCCACAAGTAAAAACTACGAGGTATCTAAAATGATCAAATCTGTATTCGCAGCTACTGCTGCTCTCTCCATGTCCGCTGGTGCTGCTTTTGCAGGTCCTTATGTCAATGTCGAAACCAACGCTGGTTGGACTGGTAGTGACTATAACGGCGCTGCTACTGATCTCCATGTCGGTTACGAAGGTTCTGCTGGTCGTGTAGGCTACTACATCCAGGGTGGTCCTCAGATCCAAACTCCTGACGGTGCTGACAATGAAGTTGTCTTCTCTGGTAAGGCAGGCGGTTCTGTTGCTGCTACCGAGCGTCTCTCCTTCTATGGCGAACTCTCTCTGGTAACTGGTGCTGGCGATGCTGACAACGGTTACGGTGGTAAGATCGGCACTAAGTTCAACTTCTGATATAAGTCACTAAATCAAAATGGGGATGCTTGACGCATCCCTTTTTTTGACTTATAATATGTGAAGATTTACAACAACCATAAATGACTGTAACAACCGAAGATGGTGGTCGCACTAATATGTACGCTACCGAACCCCAAATGTACATTGACCCTGAGGTAAAAAAACAAATGGATAACAACGTATACGAAACTCATAACGAGAAAGCAGAACGCATGAATGGACGTTTT
>Ga0099849_1001176_pt1 | contig 12239 bp, 15 predicted proteins | sample CB_VirMetaG_4_FD_78177 | JGI IMG/M metagenome (GOLD analysis project Ga0099849, IMG submission 78177) | Freshwater to marine saline gradient viral communities from Chesapeake Bay - CB_1508_1M Viral MetaG | ecosystem: Environmental > Aquatic > Marine > Coastal | place: USA: Chesapeake Bay... | reverse complement strand
TTACCAAAGTTCCCCTTTTCAGATTGGAAAACATCTGGTTCTTTCACTACGTTACCTATTAGTCTTACTTCATTATTCAACGGCATTTTATGTTCTCCTAATTTATTATAGCAAGATTAGGGGCTGGAAATTCCAACCCCCTTCTTTTTCTTTCACCATCCAAAAAGCGTACTAAGCATCTTGCCGCGAACAATTTGGGCATGTCCACGATTTGATTGCGAATAAATTGCATTTGCAAGATTTGAATTCATGCCAATCTTTCGAGCGGCCCGAAGAGTACCACGCTTAGTCGTTGGGAATACCCCGTGACCAAGACTATACGCAACAGCAGTTACTGGATTAAAAGTCTTGCCACCACGAACGCCAAGAAGTCTATTGTCAGTGTAGTAGTCCCACTTATATCCACTAGAAACCTTAGACAGAGTAGTCAAAAATTCGTTCTGATTCATAATGTCCTCCTAGAAAATCCTAAATTAAAAAACAAACCACAATCTATTCTATCCGAAAACAGTTCGGTGTCAACTCGGTTTTCTAAAAAAAAATTTTTTTTGTTGATTTCCCCTTGAAAATGGATATAATCTAGTAGCTGGAAGCTGAAATCCAGCACACAGCCCTTAAATTTGGCAACTAAAGTCAGCAGATTTGCAGGTCGTAGGCGAAATAAATTAGCTAAAGAACCTTCAACGGCAAAGATTTCTCATTTGAGTTTTGAGCAGTCAAGTAAAATCTTTGTCACGCCTTCAAATTTTTTGTTTTTTTTATTATATTCTGAGCTTAAAAGTTTTTAGTGAGTATCATAATGATAGGTTTTTCAATAGTACTTGTATCAAGATCAAGACCTGATATGCTAAAAGGCTTAGTAGAATCATTAAGACATTCTTCTTTGATTGAATACGAAGTAATCGTAGGAATAGATGATGATGATCCATACTTAGATCAATATCTTTCCCTTTTCTCTTTATATGATATTAAGTATCAATGCAAAAATAGGATTGATAATCTTCATGTAAGGATTAATTCGCTAATTGACCTCGTTGAAGGTAAATACATATTTGTACTTAACGACGATTGTTCATTAATGAATTTTGCATGGGATGCTGATGCAATTGAAGTTCTTGACTCTTTTGGTGATGTAGTATATGGAAGAACACATGATAATAGCATTGATAGAGTAAATCAAGAGTATGCAGCGTTTCCGATAGTATCAAAAAATGCAGCATTAAAACTTGGTTTTATAATGGATGAGACTTTTGGAAATCATGGATCTGATGTTGTAACATATAGAATCTACAAAGAAGCAGGAAAGGTTGTAGATCTTCCTTCAGTAGAAATTGATCATATATTTCATAACTCCAGAGAGTCTTTAGAAAAGCGTAAAGAAGACGGAACGGCAGTGGAAATGATCAATAGAACTTTTAGTTCAAATTTTAATGTCAATTTATTGTTTTCTATGGATGTATCTGAAAAATCAAGGAAGCTAACATGAGTTTTTTAACCGTCTATAACATATGTGGAATAAAAGGAAAACAAAACATATCATACTACAAAAAATCAATTAGTAAAATCTTGGATCAAAAAAACATTGATCAAGAAGTAGTGATATCTTCGTGCTGTTCTTCAAGAGAAATTTTAGATGCATTACTAGAAGCTTTTCCTCAAGTTAAGATTAATGAAATAAAGGATGTGGTTCCAGTAAATGTTTCATTTAATCATACTTGTGATATTTTTGATAGAGGACATGAAGGTTTTATATACATTGATTCTGGAATTGTACTTAGTGACGAAAATGATCTATCAACACTAGTAGAAAGAAAAAACCTTGGATCATACGCTATGGTGTCAGCTTTAGTGGATGATGATGTTGGAGTAGCTATAGAAGCTGAAAAATTTGAAATGGATAGAGGGCTTGGACTACTTGAAGATGAAAATGGAAAGTTCGTTTCCATTGGATCTTCGTTAAATTTGCATTTGCAAATATTTTCTAGAGAAGTCAAAGACTATTACCGCAAAGTACTTCCAGATATTTTTGCTGGATATTGCACAGAGTCAGTTTTTTCCTTTATGTGTGCTGCATTAAAAAGCAAATGGTCTGTTTGTGATAATGTTATCGCCCACCATCATCCAAGTGTTGACGGACAAAGTTCTGGCTTTCATCCTCATAACTGGATGGTCGAAACCGGTCGTGAAACTTATGACCATCCATTTCAGATAAAATCATACATGAGTAGATTTTTCAATAAGGAAGCGTATCGTCTTGGTCTTGGATTTGAAGAATGCAGGAAAGTTTTGATTCATGATCCGTCACAATATGATGATAATAGCCACTGTATAAACGATAAATTAAAAGAATACATTAGAGATAACTTATACTTGAATTCGGATGAGTTTGAATATAGCTCAATCAATAGTTTTATAGTTAAAGGAAATCCAAAACAAGTTACTGTTAAAAAGGGTATTAATAAATGGTGTTATGATTACAAAATATCAGTAATAATACCAACAAGATCTAGAATTAATTTGTTAGATGAATGTCTAGATTCACTATTGGATAATTGCTATAAAGAGTACAGAATGTTTGAAGTTATCCTTTTGGTTGACTTTGATGATCATGAAACTTACAATCATATTGTAAACAACGTTAAGGATAAATTCAAGCATGGCTATTCAGATGCTGAATGTTGCTTATCAATCATATCCGTTGAGAGAAGTGAATTTATGCAAAGAGACTACAATAATTTTGCTTCTCTTGCTGCTAGAGGAGATCTTGTTTTCGTTCTGAATGACGACGCTGTAGTGACTACTAAAGACTGGGACAAAAAGATATATGAATTTTATGTTGATAATAAAACCGATGACGATATTATGTTGATATCAGTACTTGATGATTCCCACAATGGATCTTTGGATTCATTTGGAAATAATAGAACTAGAGTAAGTCATGGTAGTTGTTTCCCGATATTGACAAAAACATTTGTCCATAATATGTATGGAGTGATGCCTGGACATATAAAAATGTGGACCGCAGATACTGCAATAAACGCACTATTTAATGATGTTGATAGAATCTTTTTGCTGGATAGTGTATTTGTAAAACACAACAGTTATCATAGCGGAACTAGAGATAAAGATGTAATAAATCAACACGTTTCAGATGTTAGTTCAGAAATGCACACAAATGATCATATTATCACAAGTAAAAACAAATCAATAATGAAAAGGATGTTAAGTAAGTGCTAGTGGTAAAAAATAAATATTTTGAAAAAAGAGGAAGCATATATACAATATATGAAGATAAAGATTTGGCTATTGATTTTGTACAGGACAAAGTATCAAAATCTTACCAGGGGGTAATCAGAGGGTTTCATGGAGACGCTAGTACTTACAAGCTAATATCATGTCTTCATGGAAAAATAAAATTAGTAACTTATGACATATATAGTGATGAAAAGCAAAGTTATATTCTTGATGGGGATGATAAAAACTTTACATCAATTCTTGTTCCTCCAAATGTTTTAAATGCTCACCAATGCCTTAGTTCTTTTTGTATATTCCATTATAAATGGAGTGAATATTATACTAAGCCAGAAAATCAGTGGAGTGTACGATATGATGATTCTGATATTAATGCAGATTGGAATAATGAATTTTGCGATATAATATCAGAAAGAGATATGAATTCTGGATCATTAAAGGAACTTAAAGAATGCTTAAAGAAGACCTAATAGCTTTTGAAAAAGAAATAGAGAGTTTGTATACGGAATCAAAAATAAGAGGACCAATACATCTAAGGAATGGAAACGAAGATTTTCTTATAGAGATATTTAAAGATATCAAGAATGATGACTATGTTTTTTCCACATGGGCTAATCATTTACACGCACTTCTTAAAGGAATTCCAAAAGATGCCGTTAGAAAAAGGATACTAGAGAGTCAGTCAATGGCTATGAATTTTCCAGAATACAATTTCTGGACTTCGGCTATTGTTTCAGGCATATCTCCAATAGCTGTTGGTTCTGCAATTAGTATTAAAAGACTTTTCAAAAACAATAGAGTTTGGTGCTTTCTTGGAGACATGGCTTTCAGAACTGGCATATCACATGAGTCAATAATGTACTCAATATCTAATGATCTGCCAATAACATTTATTGTTGAAGATAACGGAAAATCTGTTGGGACTCCAACCCAATCGTCATGGGGTGATATTGAAATTGAAAGTATTGTAAATTTCTACAAAGAATTGACAGAGAAAAATCAATCTTCTTGTGACATACTTTACTATAATTATTGCTTAGAATATCCGCATTCTGGTACTGGAACTTTTGTTTCTTTTTGAGGTGAAAATGAAATATATAGATGAAGTTAATAAAGGTATGAAGCTTTTGGCAGATAGTGGGACCACCATTATAGGACAAGCTGTTAATTTTAAAGGACATGCTATCACAAAACAAGCACAGTTTTGGAATGAAAATAAAAGAATAGAGTTACCAGTTGCTGAAGAAATGCAAACAGGAATATCTTTAGGAATGTCCTTAGCTGGCGAAATTCCAGTTTCAATATATCCTAGAATGAATTTTTTAATTTGTGCGGCGAATCAGCTACTTAATCATTTAGATAAATGGGAGTCTATGGGTGGAGGTAAATTACATGTCATACTAAAAGCTGTTGTAGGAAGTGACTATCCATTAGATCCTGGTCATCAACACAAGGCAAATTGGGCTAGTGAAATTAAATCAATGTGTGACGAAGTAAATGTTTTCAATTTATTATATCCACATAAAATCTTTAATGCCTATTCTTTTGCTATTGAAAATAAGGGAGTTCATTTAATTATTGAACATGGAGATTTATACAATGCTTGATCTTTTGATTATATGTCCTTCTGCTGCTAGTCTCTATCAGGATCTCAAAAATGATTTTTCTGCAAAGGAAACAAATATATGGGCTGGACTTTTAGCTAACTCTATTAGAAATGATTATGGCGTTCAAATTTATGACCTTGAAGTTGAACGTCCAAGTCCAGATGATTTTGTTAAAAAGGTTGCTGACTTCAAACCAAGAGTTGTATTGTTTGTGGTAACTGGTCAAAACCCAAATGCTTCTAGTGCCGCCATGCATGGTGCTACAGAAGCTTCTAGGCTTCTTGTTGGAGATTATAAGATAGCTTTTGTTGGACCTCATGTCAATGCACTTCCGGTCCAAACTCTTGATAGGAATCCTGAGATAGATATTGTATTGACTAATGAAGGCGTTTATGCTTTACGAAATATTCTTGCTAGCAACCTATCTGATAATGATCTTAGTGGCATTAAGGGTATAGCATACAGGGATGAATTAAGAGAGGTTAGGCTAAACGGCCCAGAACAAATAGTTCCACAATCAAAAATGGATATTGAATTACCTGGAGTTGCATATGACTTAATGCCATCTCTTGATAATTATAGAACTTCTCACTGGCATTCAAACTATCAAGATATTAGATCTCCATTCGCAAGCATATACACTAGTTTAGGATGTAGTTTCAAGTGTAATTTTTGTATGATCAATATCATTAATCGTACAGAAAACGGAGAGGGTAAATATGCTGGAATGTTTAATCATTTTAGATATTGGTCAGCTGAACACACGATAAAACAGTTAGATTATTTAGCAAACAACGGAGTTAAGCACATCAAAATAGCAGATGAACTTTTTCTTAATAATCCAAATAAACACGCAATGCCTTTGTGCGACCTGATAATAGAACGTGGATATGATTTCAATATATGGGCATATACCCGTGTAAATACAGTAAGAGAGAATCACTTAGAAAAATTAAAAAGAGCAGGTGTGAATTGGCTGGCTATAGGTATCGAAAATGTAAAACAAAATGTACGTCAAGAAATAGAAAAGGGAGTGTTTAAAGACTCTGATATATCTACAGTTGTTAAGATGGTAGAATCTGCTGATATTAATGTAATACAAAACTATATTGTTGGTCTTCCTGGTGAAACAGTAGAAGATGCAAAAGCAAATCTAGATTTTGCTCTAGAATTAAATTGTGCTGCATATAATGTATATCCATCAATGGCATTGCCTGGATCTCAATTGTATAAAGATGCTTGTGAGTCTGGCAAACAAATACCAACAGAATACTCTCAGTTTGGATTTCTTAGTTATGACTGTATTCCATTAAGCAATAACATTATGTCGGCTAGTGAGATATTGTCGGTGCGTGATGAAAACTGGAAAAAATATCATACCAACAAAAAGTTTTTATCTGAAACTAAAAAACGATTTGGTAAACAGGCTGTCAATAACATAAACAATATGTCCAAAATCGAACTAACCAGGAAGATTCTTCATGGATGATAAAAAATGTACAGTCTATTCAAGCGAAAAAGGAAAAAGTGGACATACGATATATAAATATTTAAGAGACATAACCTCCGAAACTGATTATGATGTTAATATACTAGGCATTGATGAAAATGCATTATTAAAAAAATTCCCTAAAGAAGCTTTTGATAAGAACTTTTTTTTCTACACAGAGTCTGTAGTAAATTACAATCCAAATCATCTTGATATTATTGAGCACGATAATTTTCGTGGTTTTATAACTCATTTAACTAAAACATGTTCTATATTATGGGAGATGTATAAAAAGCCAGTATTTAAACTTGATCTTGGTATATTTCATAGAACAAAAGATGAAATAGACTTCATTAAAAAACATATAAGAAAACAGTGCTTCTCTAGAGATATCAAATTTCTGTCAACAACAACATATAATGACACGCTTGATAGTAATTTCTTAAATAGAGGAGGTGCAATATCCGATATTCTAATGCAAAGGCTTCTGGATAATGAGTATAACGTAAGATTAACTCACAAAGGTCAGAACAGATTTAGTTTTAGCTCATATTATCCAGAAAAATTAACCCTGATTCAAAACTATATATCAGATAGTGAAATGCATGACTTGTTCTTAAAAAATTCATTTTATCTTTTACCTTCTGTTCAAGTTCATGCAGCATCGTTAACAATGGCTATGTCCTATGGATTAATTCCAGTAATTAGCGAAGGTTATGGTTTTGAAGAATATTGTAGCGATTTCAATTCAATTAGATGTTTTTCATATCCAGATAACATAGTAGTAAATGAAGGTATCAATCAAGACAATGTATCATTTATAGCTTATGCGGAAATTGATGCTTCATTTTTTGTTAAATTTGATGAACTATATTATGATAGAGAAAAATTGTATTTATTCAGAATGAATTCGTTAGGACAATACATTAGCAATTACAGTCCATACATGTCTAAAATTGGAATAGAAAATATCTTTAAACAGGCAATAACTTGAGGAAAACTAAATGAAAAAAATAGAATTTGGTGAGCTTAGGATTGGAGAAAAAGCTAGAGCAAATTTGAATCATGTATGTGATTCTAATTGGGCTAGCGGAGGTCCAAAAGTAAAAGAGTTTGAAAAAAACTGGGGAAATTTATTTGGATACAAGAGAAATGTTGCGATGAGTTCTGGCACAGATGGCGTTATCAATGCTTGTCTTTCTTTATATGATCTTAAAGGTGCTAAAAGAAATGTAAGCGAAGTTATTGTACCAGCCCTTTCATTTATTGCAACTTCAAACGGTGTACGCGCTTCCGGCCTTGTTCCTAAATTTGTTGATGTTAAAAAAGAAACATTGAACATAGATGAGAATAAAATTGAAGAAGCAATCAATGAAAATACTGTAGCTATAATGCCTGTTCATACTATGGGTAGAATGTGTGAAATGGATACTATTTGTAGACTTGCAGAAAAATATAATCTCATTCTAATTGAAGACGCTTGTGAAGCTCATGGTGCTAAATATAAGGACATTTTGGTTGGTCATTGGGGAGACATGTCTATATACAGCTACTACATAGCTCATTTAGTTTGTTGTGGAGAGGGAGGCATGGTTTCAACAAACGACGATTGTATTGCTGATATATTATCTTCAACTAGATCTCATGGAAGACCATTTAATTCCATCTATTTTGATCACCAGAGAACTGGATTGAATTCAAAAATGAATGATATGGAGGCTTCTATTGGACTTGAAGCTATAGATGTTTTTTGGGATACATTTTGGAAAAGACATTTATTTATGACAAAAATGAGAAGTTCATTAACTGGACTTGAAGACGAAGCATGGTTTTCTGAAGAAGATGAAGGCAACATTAATTGTCCTCATGGATTTAGCATAACCTGTAAAAAAGAAGGAAAAATATCGCAAGTCAAAGACGCCTTTGACAGATATAATATTCATTACAAGCGTAATTTTGGATGCATACCGACTCAACACAGGGCTTTTGCTGATATGGGATATAAGCTAGGAGATTTTCCAAACTCAGAATGGATTGGCGATAATGGAGTTCACATTGGATGTCATCAATATCTAACTGACGATGATATAGCAAGAATATGCGTTGCAATGAAAGAAGGGTTATCATGAATATTGACGAATTTATTCAGAGAGTATCGGAGATAACTGATGAAAAAAGGAATCGCTTATTGGATCTTGTTAAAAATTCCTCGCAGGTTATTCTTATTGGCAATGGAGGAAGCAATGCTATATCTTCTCATATTGCAGTTGATTACATGAAGTTTCTCAATAAGAAAGCATTTGCATTTTCTGATTCAAGTATGCTTACTGCTTATATGAATGATTATGGAGTTGGGGATGCATACGCCAAATACTTAGCTGATATGGTTGCCGATGATGCATATAGTTTAGTAATACTAATATCATCTTCAGGTAATTCTACTAACATACATAATGCTGCTAATTATTGCAGAAGTCTTGGTGTTAATTTTGTTTTGTTAACAGGCTTTAATCCCGATAATAATGTTAGATCTAATTATGGCGATGATGCATCTTTAGAATACTGGGTAGATTCTAAAAGTTACGGAACGGTAGAGAATGCACATCAGGTATTCTTACACTCTATAATAGACAATTAAGGACAAATATGAAAGTATTAATTACAGGCTCTTCTGGATATATAGGAAGTCAATTAACGTCAACGCTATTAGATTTAGGTCATCAAGTTTTTGCATTTGATAATTATTTCTATAAGCAGCATAGCGTAGCATCAATATTCGATAGGCCCGGCTGTTTCCATTATAACGAAGATGTTACGGAATGGTCTTCAAAGCTGAAAAATGCTATTGCTGATGCTGATGTTATATTCCCACTTGCTGCACTTGTTGGTGCTCCATTATGTGATAAACATCCAGAACTGACAGTAAAATTAAATCAAGATTGGTTTGACACTCTTTTAGAATACCTTGACGGAAAACAAAAGGTTATATATCCAAATACAAATTCTGGTTATGGAACAACTGGTTCTGCAATATGTACTGAAGAAACTCCATGCAATCCAATATCTTTGTATGGTAAAACAAAAGGAAATGCAGAGCAGATATTATTAACTAAATACGATAACTCCATTTGTTTTAGACTCGCTACTGTATATGGTAGAAGTCACAGACAAAGAATGGATCTTCTCGTAAATAATTTAGTGTATAATGCCATGAAGGAAAAACATTTAGTAGTTTTTGATGGTCATTTTAGAAGAAACTATATTCATGTAAAGGATATTGTCTCTGCCTTTTTACATGCCATCAATAATTACGATTCAATGAAGAACGATGTATATAATCTCGGAAATGATAACGTCAATATGACAAAACTCAGTCTTGTTGAAAAAATATGTGAACATACATTATCTACTTACTCAATCACAGACAGTCGTACAGATCCAGATAAACGTGATTATGAAGTAAGTAGCAAAAAACTGTACAGCACAGGCTTTAGTCCAAAATATGATTTAGATTATGGTATTAGAGAAATGATGAATGTTTGTATAGATTATCAAGAGGATTTCAAAGATGACTCATTCATGTCTCAATGTAGGAATTATTAATGATTATATCAAAAACTCCATTTAGAATATCATTGTTTGGTGGTTCAACAGATTATGAATCATTCTATTCAAAGCATGGATCTTTACTCATAGGATTTGCTATAGACAAATATTGCTATATCAATGTAAGAAAAAATCCAAGAATCTTTCCATACAAATCAAAAATAACATACTCTTCTATTGAGACAGTTGATGACAATAGAGACATAAAACATAATGGTGCTAGAGGAGTAATTGACTTCTTCAACTTGAACGACGAAAGGTTGGAGATATCTTATTTTAGTGACTTGCCTGCTCAAACTGGTATTGGATCTTCTTCATCTTTTGTTGTTGGTCTAATAAATGCTCTAAAAAGTGAACAAAAATATACTTCTAAGCAGTTGGCAGATTATGCGATATCAGTTGAGAGACACCATTTAAAAGAGGCTGGAGGAATTCAAGATCAAATATGGGCGGCGTATGGAGGTATTAATTCTATATCAATAAATACCAATGGGTCTTTTATAGTTAGACCTTTACCAGTTTCTGAAGAATTTGTTAAAGACTTTATTGGTAGTTCATTTTTGATTTATACAGGGAAACAACGAAAGTCTTTTGGTATAGCAGCATCTCATGATACTGGAGATGATGACGAAAATAAAAAGAAGATATTAAAGTTATCTAAGATTGGATATGATGCATTTTGTCGAGAGGATAAGTCTGAGATTGGTCTTCTAATAAGAGATTCCTGGGAATCTAAAAAGAAGATTTCAAATCTAATATGCAGTAAAGAAGTTGATGAAATGATGAATACCTTGAGAACTCATGGAATGATTGGTGGAAAGCTTATTGGCAGTGGTGGATCTGGTTTTATTTTTGGTGTAGCTTCTAGTCCGTCAAATAAACAGAGAATTCATGAGATATTCAAAGAAAGTTATGTTGACTTCAAAATATCAAACACAGGATCTTCAATAATAAATGAATAATGTTAAACTAGGCATTGTTTCTGGATACTTTAATCCTATCCATAAAGGACATATTGAGTATATAAATGCAGCAAAAGATCGCTGCGATTATTTGATATGCGTCGTCAATAATGACGATCAGGTTAGATTAAAGGGATCAAAGTTCTTTATGGATGAAAATCATAGACTAATAATAGTCAAGAATTTAAAGGCAATAGATGCAGCACTAATATCAATTGATCAGGATAGGTCAATATCCCAAACGTTAAATAAAATATTTGAACTAAAAAAAGACTCTCATATTGAATTCGTATTTTTTAATAGCGGCGATGCAATGCCAGAAAATAGTAATCAAAAAGAAATCGAAGTCTGCTTAAAAAATAATATCAGAAGAGAATTCATAAATCTTCCTAAGACATGTTCATCTTCTAAATTAAAAGCTAATCTTACCTCTGATGATATCAAATAGCATTACCCAATCAGAGGCTTTTGCCCATAGCGGATTTTTAAATGCTGCGGGTTCATTTTTCTCAAAATAAAAATGCCCTGTCCATGCGAATGGATACACTATAAATGGAGTCAGTGGCAGCAGTAAAAGCCACCATCCTCCAAGGTATAATACAGAAAACAAAAATGTTAGTGTCATCACTTGACCAAGTACGTGTAACCTTCTACAGATTTTATTTTGGTGTAAACTAAGGTAGTGCTGATAGTATTCTTTAAATGTCATTTATATCTCCACATCTAATAATCCAGAGTTTCTTACTAAACAAATGGCTTCGCTAGTAATTAATCCGTCCGGTTTTTTATCATTAATTACTACTCTTGGTCCAACTGGTAGGCCCATAATCATTCGATCATAAAAGATCCCAAAGCTGGCAAGCTGCTTCTCAGTTATATTTCTACAGCCTTCTGGTCTTGCTGTAGTGAGTATTATGTAGTAATCTTTATTTCTCCATTCTCTAAACTTTTCTATAACTCCTGGTAATATAGACGGGTCTTTAGTTATCATAGCATGAAGATCTTTCTTATGCTCAAATAAAGTTCCATCAATATCACAGAATATAGTTTTTCTATTCCTTTGCATATTTTCTCCTTATAAGCCACCTGGGGGAGTTGAACCCTCAACCTGCTGATTACAAATCAACTGCTCTGCCAATTGAGCTAAGGTGGCAACTAGAGGAAGAATAATGGTGTGAATTCTTATACAGAATAGCAACTTGAATTCTTCCTCTGTTAAAATTACTCAGCCTTCACTGGCTCACACTGTTCCTCGCAGGAAGAACAAGATGCCGCAACAGCTTCTGCACGTACTGCTCGTGTTCCAAGACGACATGCTCTCCT
>Ga0099849_1001175_pt1 | contig 12243 bp, 11 predicted proteins | sample CB_VirMetaG_4_FD_78177 | JGI IMG/M metagenome (GOLD analysis project Ga0099849, IMG submission 78177) | Freshwater to marine saline gradient viral communities from Chesapeake Bay - CB_1508_1M Viral MetaG | ecosystem: Environmental > Aquatic > Marine > Coastal | place: USA: Chesapeake Bay... | reverse complement strand
TGGAATGATGCGATTGAAGGTAGAGCAAGCATTCAATCTAACATTCATTACACCTACGGGTATGATGACGCTACAGAATATCAATATTCTTTTAGGCAATAAGTGTTAGACTGGCGGAGTCCAAGGTTGGTTCTCTGCCTGGTAGTCGGTTCGCGGCGCACCGATGGACAAAAGCGCCGCACCTTACCTGCCGAAATGGCACAAGCCAGAAGCCTGCGGCGGCACGATGCCTGAAGAATGTTGGCACTTGACATCCCGCGCCACTATGCCACCCTGTCCAACCGATACCACCAAACCATCGGGAGCGCAAGACCACCTATGAGAACCGAACCTGCCGCAACGCTAACCAAAATACGCACCGAAGAAGATGTGTTAACAGTATTGCTATCATACCTTCATTGGCACTACCTAAAAGTAACAAATACCAAAGAGCCTCATGTGGGAATACCAATAGATCCAGTCGAGCTGACTCAGATCGTTGCTGTTCTTGCAAAGTCAAACACAATGCGAAATATAAAAGAGTAGCTATTAACATCTATCCGGGGGAGGAAAGATGTCATTACTTGATTATTGCAATACAGAAAGACAGCGGAAAGTAATAGAGCTGTACGAGAAAGGCCTTGGCTACACAAAAATAGCAGAAGAGCTTGGCTTGTCAACAAGGTACAGCGCACGCGATACCGTACGCAATGTAAAAGGCAGAGCCGCATTAAGCGGTTACGCACCTCAGAATGACATGAAACACACTGTGCCTCATGGGTTTACAGTGAAAGGAGTGTCAACGTATTACAGCGAAGACGGACGCCCTGTTGGTCAATGGGTAAAGTCTATTGCTGATAGAGAAGCGCAGTTCAATGCAATGATTGAGCGGATTGAGCTAGCTTGCGATGGCATTACACCGTGGAAGCCAGTAAAAAAACCAAAGCAAATAGAGCCTGAGTTGCTTTCGCTTTTAGTCATCACCGACTTTCACCTTGGCAGTTACTGTTGGGGACAAGAAACAAGCGAAGACTACGATACCAATATAGCCAGGGACTTATTCCTTCAAAGCATTAAAGACATGATAGACAGCACACCCAAAAGCAAAGTTGGAATGCTGTGTAATCTTGGAGATTTCTTGCATTGGGATGGGCTCGATCAGTTAACGCCGACTGGCAAACATTTGCTTGAGGGCGACTCAAGATACTCTCGCATTGTAGATATAGCGATGACCGTAATGGATGCGGCAGTAAAGATGATGCTAGAGAAGTATGAGCAAGTAGTGTTTGTTTGTGCGGAGGGCAACCATGATATTGCTGGATCAATATGGCTTCGCAAGTTTATTAGAAAGCTGTATGCCAAAGAGCCACGACTTCAAGTTATAGATAACGATTTCCCTTACTACGCCTATCGGCATGGCGAAGTTATGCTGTGCTTCCACCATGGGCATAAAGTAAAGATGAACAATTTGCCAAAGGTATTTTCTAGTGAGCCTAGATTTAGAGAAGACTGGGGCAAATCAAAGGTGGCGTATATACACTCGGGACATTATCACAGCGAGCGAGTGCTAGAAGATGCGGGGGCTATTACAGAACAGCACCCCACATTAGCATCAAGAGATTCGTATGCAACTAGGCTTGGGCTTATGTCTCAGCGCGGTGCAAAAGTAATTACCTACGACAAGACGGACGGTGAGGTTAGTCGGATCACTATTCGTCCAAACAATTAATCGTCAGCTTCACTTAGCACATCAGCGATGGCGGCCCTTGTAGTAAAGGGCTTGCCTTTTGCGTCAGTCAAATACTTTATCCCTTGAGACTCCAACACCTTAATTAGCTTTGGTGTTGTGTAAGCCTTAAAGATGTCAAACAACTCTCGATAGTAAACATATTCAGCCATTAATTTCTCCTAGAAAAAAGCCCCGCTAGGGGGCGGGGCAAACGGATGTGGGGAAAGGAACCAAAACCCCACACTGGAAGTTACCAAGGGATATCGTCGTTTGGCACTGGCTGTGCTGGCACGCCTTTTGGCGGACCTCTGCGCGCTGGCTGACGAGCTGGCTGTGAAGCATCTGGCTTCCACATATCACGCTCAGCATACCACTTGCCAGACCGACCTTCTTTGATCTCGATGTTGATCCACTCTAGCGATGAGTCTCCGGCTTTTTGTGCCGCAACCCAAGGACCAAACTCATCTAACTTAAATGAAAGCTTTAGCTTTACAAAGTCGGGTGCGTTATCGTCGGGTAACTTTACAAGCATACCGCTAACAAAGTTTTTCTCGTCGTTCATGCTGTTCTCCTTAATGGATTAATTTTCATTGCTTGATTTTCACGGGTGGTAAAAACACCGCCCTTTGATTGCGCCAGATTCAAAGCCTCCTTCACCTCGTTTGGCGTCTCTTCTACTATGCAACGCAGTTGCTCCCACTCTTCGTTAGCCACTGCACTTTTAACTTGCCAAATAAAATCGAACTCCTCGCGTATCACTTTCATGTACGCAAGGAATTCTTCTTCATTAGTTACCATGCTCGGTTACTTGCCGTTGCAGTATTAGCATCATCATCTTTATCTGCACCAATGCCTAATGCCATTGATAGGCTATAACGTTTAGCGTAAGTAATGGCGCTACCAAATGCTTGCGCTGTAGCCTTATCTGCTCGGACAATCATCTTGCCGGTCGATAAAGAATCACCATGTCCATACAACACAGTTTCAATGCAAGCGCCAACCTCGCACTCATGACTGATTTGCTGAATCATTATGTCGTGACTGTTTAAAGCTTCTTTGGCATAGTCCCAAAGATCTTCAAACTTTACATAACTACTTTTAAAGTGAGGGTTTACTGCATCAGCCGAGGCGTGAGATAACTCTCGCTGAACTTGTAAAAGCTCTTGAATTAACTTGCTCATGTTGCTCTCCTTTTTGGTAGGTAAAGCCATCCTATCGAACTTCAAAAGAGTTGTAAAGAGTTTTAAACCTTTTAAAAGTTATTGACAAGATTACCCATCTAATACACAGTTAAAGTCTTTTCGACCGAAATATAGGGGACTACTAAATGAGTGATGAATGGTCACTTTATTGCGACTCGCAAAATCAAATAACAAAACCAATCGACATAGGACAAAATGGAAAGTCAGCCTTAGATAGACTAAGGAGTGCGGCACTAAACGACCGCATAGAGGAGCTTGAGGAGCGCCTCTCTAAAGAGAAAGACGTTATACCAGGCATGATTACTACCGGAACTGTAACGCTCGTATACGCCCCGTCAGGAGCTGGTAAGACGGTGTGGATATTAGGCAACCTGTTTCAATCTATACGCAACAACCTTATTAAAGGGTCGGACGTTATCTACTTCAATGAAGATGACGGCGCCAGAGGCGCACTGCAGAAAGCTAAGCTAGGCAAGCGCCACGGCATGACCATGGTGACACTGGCAAACAGCAACGACCCAGCACTACGCACTACCAATGACGCACTAAATCTACTGAATGCTATCCGCCAAGAAGGAGAAGCAGACGGCAAGATTGTTATATGCGATACGCTAAAGAAGTTTGTTGGCGTAATGAACAAAGGTGAGATGCGTGAAGTGCTTCATGTGTTTCGAGAGTTTGCCGCCGCTGGCGGTACAGTTATTTTGTTGGGTCATTGCAATAAGCATCGAAGCATGGACGGCAGGCTTGTGTTCGAGGGTGTTGGAGATCTCAAGGCAGACGTTGACAATATGTTTGGCCTTGATCCACTAAACGACAAGTTTGCATTTCACCAAGAGTTATTAGTAATTAATGAAAAGGATCGTAGCCAGATCAGTTTCGAGGGTGGATTCAAGTATAAGCAAACTAGCGAGACTGTAGGGTATGAAGAGTCTGTTGACTCAGTGCAGTTTATGAGTCCCGACGACATAACAGAAATGAAAGACAAGCAATCTGCTCAGATAAAGATAGGAAAAGCGATTGCAAAGTACGAAGACGAGTACATCTTCCTTCAAAAAATAATGAAAGCGCACAAGCTTTACTCTCAAAGCGAACTGTTTCAGATGCTAAACGACGACGAAATGAATCCTAACGGCGTAACAAAGAAAATGCTTCGCACCTGCATGGACTTACTCAAGGGCAACAACCTAAAGCTTGAGCGCAAAGGCGCTTACGGTCAGAAGTTTTATAGATGGATACCAATGTAGAATGCCCAGAATGCCCGCGATGCCCGTGATGCCCTAATCTAGTGTGCCCATTGAGTCTTGCAAGCGGCTTAATGCGACATAAGGGGCAGTCAAAACAAGGGCATTAAAGGCATCAAAGGCAAACTGGGCAAACTGGGCAAAGTAAATGGGGGATACATGGAAACAGCACACAGATGGCTTGTTGATACAAAAGACAAACGAGATTTCTTTATTGCTTTTATCAAGGATCAGTTCGACCAAGGCAAGCTAATACTCTATGCAATTAAAGATACAACGCGTAGCGACAGACAGAACAACGCTATGCACCTATGGTTTAGGCAGATAGCTGAAGAACTAAATGATGCTGGATGCTGGGTAAGACATCCGTTCAGTGATAACTTTGAGATACCGTTTACTGAAGTGCTTGTAAAGGAAATGCTCTACAAGCCCATTATAAAGGCCATGCACGGCAAAAACTCTACAGCCAAGCTTACCCCTGCCCAACTCTCGGAAGCCGCTGAGGTGCTAACGAGGTGGCTCTCAGAGAACAAGCAGGTATATGTACCATTTCCTCAACAACTAAAGGATCAGTTATGAAACTAAAAAGAACAGCGGCAGACCACTGGTTTAGTAGATGCGTTCGGATTCGCAACGAGTTTAAATGCCAAGGATGCGGCAAACAGTACGAAGAAAACAGCGTTGGATTGCACTGCTCGCACTACTTTAGCCGCGCTAAAAAGGGCCTACGCTACGATGGAATGAATGCGTTTGCTCACTGCTATGGATGTCACCAGAAGTATGGCAGTAGCCCTGATTACTTTGTGCGTCATTATATTGACACCTACGGCGAAGGCGCCCTTGAGTTAATTAGAGAAAAAGCAGAAGACATTGAGCTAGGCAAACGTGCACACAAAGAGCAAAAGGAAATAGCCAAGCACTACAAAGCAGAAGCCGCCCGCATGGAGAATGACAGGGCAGCAGGGGTAAGGGGCTGGTTAGAGTTTGTTAGTTGGGACTAAGACTCTGAGTTTCTTTTGCGCATTGCTTCTTGCAAAAGACCTTGAGTAGTCGTTGCACCCACAGCTCCAGCCGCTCTTTCCGCGGCTCGTATAGGCTGAGTATAAAATGGTAACTCTTGAGCAATTGCTTGTGGCGGTCGCTCTCTATCTAACACCTCAACAACTGTCTTTCCAATATCTAAAGGTCGATCAATAGCAATCGGCATCATTCCTTCAGCAAAAGTATAAAGCAAACCGTTTTGTTTAATCTGACCATACTGATAATCGTTGAGGCCAAGCGTATTAGCTGTAAGCAAACTTGCCCAGGCGTCGCCGTATCCGCGAACCAATCCGCTAAATGAAGCTTCGCCATCACCAAAGATAAACTGACGGCCTTCGTTAATTATTGCATAGCCACCTGCACCGTATGCCGCATAACGACCAAGGAACTGAGCCGCTTTTTCTGGCTTACCAGCCTTGATGTTGCCCATTACTTCTCGCAACGCGAGAGCCTGTTGTTTAACCACGAAACCACGCAACGCCCAAAGCGGTCGAAGATTAGGATTTCTAGCCCATGCCGCAGGACGACCTGCCGCACTAATTAACTGTTGTTGACCTAACCCGGCAAACAAAAGTTCTTCTACAAGTTTTGCACCATCGCCTGTGTATTTAGGCCAGTCCATGCCATGCTTGTTTAGCTGATCGCTAATCAAGTCAAGCTCGGCTTTATTAAAATAAAATCCCCAGTTTTCAGAAAGGTTTCCTATTCTAGCGTCGTCAACTGCGCTACGAAGCACGCCACGCATTACACCTTTTTTGCCTACCCGATCCATAGCCGCAAAGCCTGAGCCTTTCATTAGAAAGTCAGCGCCTTTACGCATTTGATGCGCAGTACCTGCCATAAACCCTTGGTTGTTTGAAGCAAGTTCGTTGGTCTTGTTGACAAATTCGCCAAAAGTCTGGTTGCTTAAACCCATTTTTTTAAGGTCTGGGCTAGGGATCTTCTTAAAAGGGTTAAGAACCTTTAAGCCTTCAAGCGCGGCACGACCGCCGTACTTTGCTCCTAGCAGTGGAATGTCAGCAAGATTAAGAATTGCCGACATAGGGCCAGCAAGCGTAGTTGCATAAGCCAAAGAGTTAGCCGCTTGAATTGCTGGATGAGGCGTTTTTGCTTGACCCATAATGGTGTCAGTTATTTTGTTTACGGCATACTGAGCGCCATCATTGCTAATACCTTTTTGCGTTAAGGTATAAAACAAAGAGTCCAAAAACTCCTGCGGAGTTAAGGCAACTAGCGCACGCTCCGGGAGGGTTGCTTTTTTGGCAGATAGCACATCGTCAATTTTTACGCCAAACTTATCCTGCACCTGCGCAAGACGCTCCATCTTAAAAATTCGTTGCATATCCGAAATAATGGGATTGTCGTAATCCTCTGGGCGTGGAGCATTAGAATCCTTATTTAAGTAAGAGCCGCGAGTACGACGCTCCATGCCGGGATCTTCAAACATCTTTTCGATTTCAGCATCTGTCATGCCTTCATCTTTTAGCTCTTTGTATCTAGATATGTTGCGTGTATGTAGATAAGTAAGCTCATCTGGAAATGCAGCGCCAAATACTTTTTTGTTTAGTTGAGCATTCTTTTTATAACTGTAGTTAATGTACGCTTCAAGCACATTCATGTGCTCTGTATTGAGATCACTGCCTAGCTCTTTGCGTAGCTTAGCAAAAGAGTCTTTTCGTGTTTTACCTAACTTACCTGCGGCATAGTCAAGCATTACGCCTTTAACTCTTTCGCTATCGTTAATAATTTTAACAATAGGAACTAATCGCTCTGATAAACCATCAAGCTCTTTATTTGTTGTAGCAAGAGCGGCTTCATCAGCACGTTGAAATCTAGCACCTACCTGCGGACTAACAACACGCATCAGCTCATCTGATACGCCAGTTACCTTATCATTGTAGAAGTTCTTAACAGCGCCAGTTAAACCAGACCAAAGCTCGCCAGCGGTTTTTGCTTCTGACAAAGGTTTTTGAGTGTATTGAGGGTTGTCTACCTCATCAAATACTTCATTAGCTCTTGCCGTTTCAATATCTTTGTTTGCTAGTTGAGGCTCAATTTTTAAAGATTTATCAGCAAGATCGTGGCCTTCAGTTCTTAAACCCCCGGTTGACGATGGCATTGTTGCTACATCAATAAGCTTACCTAACGCCAAACCACTTAAACCGCCAACAACAGCGCCAGCGGCACGCTCTTCAAAGCTTTCACCCGAGCCAGTACCGTAAGCCGCACCCTCCAAAGCACCTTGCTTAGCCGCAGAAGTAACGCCTAAACGAGCAAGACCAGCCGCACCCGCAACAGCAGTAGGCACACTACCTGCTAATTCAAAACCAATAGCAGAAACAGGGTTCATTTCTTTGTATCTTTTTTGTTCTTCCCGTATTTTTGCAAGAGCAATTTCATACTCTTCATCAGATGCCGCCGCCTCAAGTTCATCGGCAAAACCAAACGTAAGACCCTGAGCTACCGCTCTAACATTTCCAATATTTTGAGCCGTTTGTTTTTGCTCTATATAACTAAAGTAGTCATCAACAGCAGAACCGGTTTTAGGCTCTAATAACTCTGGAGCTTCTTCTTCAGAAAGTAACTTAAGATATTCTTCAACAGAACTCATTTAATTAGCCTCTAGGTGATGGCCCATATTTTCTTTCTTTAGCCGCCGCTCTAACAGCTTCTATTCCAGCCGTTGTTTGTTGTCGCTTGGCCTGCAACCTTTGCTCGCTTTGTCTATTAAGCTCTTGCTCTGCCTGTATCCTATCTATGCCATCAGCCATTAACTCTTGTATTGCGGCCTCTCGCTTTTCTTCTAACTTTGTTCTTTCTTCTCTACGTTTTGCCGCAAGTTTTGCTCCAGGGGTTTCTATTTGCATTTGATCTAATGCTTGTTGCGCTGCTTGCTCGGGATTAGCTGACGGGTTTTTACGATACTCAAGCTCTAGCTTTCTTTTAAAGTCAACAAGATCATCGCCCTCTAATCCTTGAACAATTCTCGGGAGGTCTTCGCTTTCAAAAAAATAAACTTCACTTTCCATGCTTTGAAGGTACCGAAGAGCATCACCTGCACGATCTTTTGCATAGGCTTCAGAGTTATATAAAGCTCTTGTGCGCTTGTCTTCCGCATCAACCAAAGCGCGTAAAGCAAAAGCCGCGCGTTTTTTGTCTCCGGGGTTTTTAGGATTGTTATACAAACGCAACTGTTCTTTAGCTTCTGCGCTATCTACAAGCTTTGGGTTGCTTTGTAATGCATCAATATACTCTTTAGGCAATGTGCTTTCTGTAGCAATTAAGCCTGCGGCTTCTCTTGATTTTTGTATTGCAACAGCTTCTTGTCTGATTCTTTCTTTTACTGAATCTGGAATTTCAGGAGAAAGCTGATCTATATAAGCATTAATGTCGCCACTATTTACTGCAGATAATGATGCGCCATCAACAAGTTTATTATTGTTATCTTCCTCTAAAGTTTTACCTCTAGTATATGCTTCCCATTTTGCATCAGCCTCTGCTTTTTTAGCTTTAGCTTGAGCTTGTGCCGCTTCAACTCTCATATTTTGAACTTTAAGAATTTCTTGCGGTGTTTTGGCTTTTGATTCAAGAAAGTCAAATTGTTGATCGAGAGTCATTGTTTTAAATTTAGCAACTTCTGCAAGCTGTCTTTCTTCTTCTTTTATTCGGCCTGGCATTTCGCCAAGTTCACGAGCCGCAGTAAACAAACCTTCTTGATAAGAAGGTTGAGTCATAGCTCGTAAAAACTGCTGTGAAAACTTAGCCATGATTAGCCTCCAATTCCTAAGATATCTGCAATGCCGCTACCTATGCTTCCAAGGCCACCAGCAATACTGCTAAATAAACCACCTAAGCTTGAGCTACCGCTTGGTGCCGCTGAAGCCGCACGCTGTTGGTTAATCAAGCCTGATATCACATTACTACCGATACCACCAAGCAAGTTTGCTCTGGCTTGCTCTGCTAACAACTGAGCCTCAATGCCAGACAGTGCAGTCTCACCAAAGAGTCCGGTGCCAAACTGTTGCGCCTGCTGTGCAAGCTCTTGCTGAATTAATCCAGGCTGTAATGCCGCAATCAACTGTTGCTGTGGCAAGTAACCAGCACCTAAGAACTGACCACCTAGCGCCGCTTGTTGTGCTTGCTCTGCTTGAGCCTGTTGCATAGCAGTTAGCATAGAACGATCACGAGCCTCACGTTCTGCCGTACTCAATGCTAAGAGTTCTGGTGTAGCACCGCCGTATGCCGCTGAGGACGTTCCTAACCGCCCCTGAGCCGCTAAACGCTCTTCTAGTGCTAGACGTTGGCGCTCTTCTTCAGGACGCTGTGCGGCCCGCATACGCTCAAATATAGCCTGCTCTCGGCTTGTGGTCGGTTGTGCCGCTTGTCCGAAGAATGTTCCAGCGCCACCTAACAACTGTTGCTGTAACCTTTGCTCTTCAGGAGAAAGCGTCATGCCTATTTCAAGACCTTCGCCAGCAGGTGCTGTAGGTTGTTGCGTTGCAACGCCAGTTTGAGGGAATGAAACTACTGGCGTTATACCTGTTAGTTGATCAAGGATTTCGCTTAGGGGCTGGCTATCCCTGTTTCTTTGGTTAGGGAAAACATCTGGTACTGCTTTAGGAAGAGGAAAACCTGCTATTGGAGAATCACCTATTTGCGAAAACTCTTCTACTGGATCGCCTGACGGCCTAAATGGTGCTGGCATTGTTGGCATTGTTGGTGTTGGCGGAGCCGCTGGTGCCTGCATAGGTGTAGGGAAGACATCACGAGTCATTAATCCTTCAAGAACTCTAGGCGTAGGTGCCTGCATAGGCGTAGGGGGTGTTGACTTAGACTTGTTGTACTCAGCCATTGCTTCTAGATAGCCCATCGGGCCAGATGTAGTAAACGGTGTTGGCGGCATGTAACTAGTATCTGGTGTAACCACTCCAGCTGGAAAAGGCTGTCCCGGATCAATGCCAAGCTTGCTTCTAAGCTCATCAAAAGCGCCCTCACGAGCGTCTGATATAGGTTGCCTTAGCTGATTTGCACCCGGAGGTTGATAACCAGAGTTTATTAATTGTTGTTGAAGCTGTCTTAAAAGCGCATCTTGTCGAGACGTATCTGGTGCAGGGCCGCCTACTCGGTATTCGAGGTCGCCAGGTCTAAACAGCCGATCGCCCTGAGGCAACATCATTGAAGGCTGACTTACAGGCTGAGGCATAGGTTGTCCCATACTAGGCTGACCACCCATACGTGCAGTAAACATAGCGCCTGTAGGAGTAGTTACCGTAAATGGCCGGAACTGTGACTCTGCTTGACCCTGCTCAGCAATTTCTATTGCTCCACTTCTTGCCTGAGCGCCAATATCGCTAAGACGGTCATAAGCTTCTCTGGTTAACAAGCCGCCAGCCAATCCCATTAAGGCGTTAGGGGAGCCAAGTACTTGTTGACCAGCACCCATAAGACCGCCAAATATGTCGCCTATGCCGCCTACTATCTGACCAAAGCCAGAAGTCCCGCCTGCTGTTGCAGTAGCAAGGTCTACAGGAATGTTTGCGTTACCCATTGCCGGAATGTTTAAACCTCCGCCAGTAGTAAAGCCGCCGCCAGTTCCAGTATATCCGGGAATATTTAAGTTCATAGCAATTTACCTATCAAAGCCATTACGTTGATTTCTTGTAGTGATAAGGGTGATCCGTCTATGTCGGCTTCAAGACCTACCTGCACACTGGTTCCATATCCTGTGGTGTTTAAGCTACGCTGACTTGTTAGCTCACCACCTGTAAATTCGACTGTCGTGTATTCGCTTTCGCCATAGTATCCGGTGATCTGAGTACCTACCGTAAACTCTGCCGTAGAAAATGTCGTGTCAAAGTCATAAGCCCACTTAAGGAATACAGTCGCGCTGTTTGCGCCAACCAATGTGGGCTTTAGTTTTTTAAGAATTTTGATCCGAGAGCTGTCGCCAAACGTCAGGCTTGGGCTGTAATACTTAAAGCGATACGCCTCATCGTTATCTGCATAGCCCGTGTACTCGCTAATACCTTGGTTTGTGCCGATGTATAACGTGCCATCTTCTAGTCGAGTAAAGGATGAGAAGCCTGTGCCAGGCCATCGAGTCACACGATACGAGCCATTCTCTACTGTGCCGCGAACGTCAAAACAGAACGTTGTGTTCTGCCCTGTAAACGATAGTAGATAGAAGCCTTCTTCTGGGCTGTATACCGATCTAAAGAACTCTGTCTCTGCTTGTAATGAGGCAATGATGTCTTTTGTAATGTTCCCTGACAAACTGCTAATCGGCATAGACTTTTCTTGGATTGTCCTGCCAAAGCTCTTTAAGCCTGTGTGCGACAAAAACAGCACATCTGTGCCTGTGTACTGCACCGTATCTCTATCGACACAACCAACACCTGCTACGGTATCTGCTACTGACATTGTGGCCGGAGCCTCTGCACCTTGATAGGCAATGATGCTATGCTTACCAAAGATAATAAGAAGACCGTTGTGTGAGGCTAGTGCAACAATTTCATCATAGCCATCAGGCCATACCTTTGAGATATCAATAGAACCGCTAGTGCCACCCGACCAGTCGTGACCAATTAAAAGATCACTCCAGTAAATAGTAGATTTGTTAGCACTAAAATCCGCTGTCCAGAGCCGACCATAGGCCGCTATAACTTCGTTGCCATACATGGTACTGACTACACCTGCGGCACCTGACACAGTACTTAACTTAATTACTGAGCCACCCGCATTGTCATAAACTAGAGGCTCATAGCCACGCTGAAAGAAATAGATGTTGTCGTTGAAGTTAACGATCTTCCAGTTATCAGCAGTAATTGAGTAACTAGCAGGGGTCTCGTCAACTAGCGTAGTTGTGCCGCTAATAATCTTGTTGTTGCCAACAGAGAAAATCTTAGTGTTACCACCATCATCCCTAAACTCTTTGATTGCACGGATAGACTCCGAACCAAGTACAGTCTTAGTAGTTGTAATGACGCTATGGCCCTTACGTGCGGCAATACGTCCTCGCTTGTCGATTACAGCGTTGTCTGCAATCTCA
>Ga0099849_1001173_pt1 | contig 12246 bp, 16 predicted proteins | sample CB_VirMetaG_4_FD_78177 | JGI IMG/M metagenome (GOLD analysis project Ga0099849, IMG submission 78177) | Freshwater to marine saline gradient viral communities from Chesapeake Bay - CB_1508_1M Viral MetaG | ecosystem: Environmental > Aquatic > Marine > Coastal | place: USA: Chesapeake Bay... | reverse complement strand
TCTCAAAACAGGCGAAGCGTCTGGTGTCTGTCTGTTATCAGCAGGAACAACACAAATAATATCATCACCATTTATAAGTTTGATGATTCTAACACCAAATGATTTAGTTACCTTTACTTTTTTTTCTTCTGTTTTAACTTCCATATTTCACCTTATAATACTATTTAGTTATGCTTTAAGTTCTACTTCATGTATTTCGTAGTCAAATCCTTCTTCATTGTAAATGTTAATTCTTTCTCTGAAGTGGGCCATAGTATAGTTCTCTTTTTCATTATAAGACAGGTCATCAGCTAGGTCATACAATGTTGCATTAGAGTTATTATCTTTTAATCTTAATCCTCTTCCTATTGATTGTAAGTTTCTTATTTTACTTTTACTAGGACTACTAAAGACTATATTGTGTAAATTGCGAATATTAATACCTGTACTAAAAGTACCATATGAAGCAATAATAATTGCATTATCAGACTTCTCTGTAATAGCTCTAATCTTTTCTCTTTCTTCAGCTTCTACACCACCATATACAAAAAAGACTTGTTTACTTTTTGCCTTTTTTTCAATCATTTGTTTTAATAACATGCCATGTTTTTCCACATATTGAAATAAACATAAAGAATTACCCTGTAAATCAGAACATAGATTGGTTATAAATTTATTTCGAGCCTCACAAGATACAAGAAAATCCATTTCTTCCTGATAACTTTTTTCTTTTAAAAAGTCTCTAGAATACTTATCATGTTGCAAAACAAGGCAATATATTTTTAAAGCAGCTAACTGTTTCTTTTGTTGCAACTCTGAAGTAGATACAACTCTATTTACAGCACCAAATAATCCTTCTAAAACTAACTTATGTGTTTTACTATCATCTAAAGTGCCTGTAAGGCCAACTCTATACTTACAGTCTACAAGTTTAGATAATATCTTAGTTAATGATACTGCTTTAAATAAGTGAGCCTCATCACCTATTATCATACCATATTCTGAAAACCATTTTTTAGGCATTTCATAGATTGACTGCCAAGTAGATATAACAATTCTTTTGTTTGTTTCTTTTTCATGACCTTGATATATTCTGTGTACATTTCTATCACTATTATAACCATAATCTTTAAAGTCTTTATATAACTGCTCAACCAAAGAAGTAGTCGGAACTATTATCAATATCTTATTGTTTTTTTCTTCTTTCAATCTAAGTAAATTAAAACGAACCATTAGATAAGTTATTAAAGATTTTCCGGAGGCCGTTGGTGATAACAACAAACATCTACTCTTTATTAAAGAATGTTTGAAGGCTTCTTTTTGATAATCTCTTACTTCAAAAGGAATCTTTAATTTAGATATAAAAGAATCTACAAGTTTATCATCTAATGTAGCGTCTTTGATACCTGTATTATCAACAACCTGAACATCATTTTCTTTACACCAATTAATTAAATATGGGTAAAGACCTGTATAGATTTGGCCATTTGCATAGGAAAACAGGCGAATTTTGCCATCCCACTTGCGGTGCCGAACCGATGGCATAAACTTAGCTCCAGGAACCTCAAAGGTAAAGTAAGAAGATAAATCTCTCCTTATATCAGCTTCGGCGTCCACAGTTAAATGAACTTCATCTTTTTTATCTAATATAATATTTCTCATACTATCCAAGTCATTACACTATATCGTATTCCTTTTGATACATATTTTACTTCGTGTGGGTACATAAAGTTTGAAGGGAATATTATACATGAGCCTTTCTTTTTTGGCACTTCATATTCACCATCACATAAAATAAAATCACCACCATCATAATCATCATTTAAAAACAGTAAGGCAGTTATATGAGGGTAACCAAACTGTTGCCCATGACTATGGTGTATATTATCTATATGACTTTTCATATAACCACCTACTGAGTAACGATTCATTCTAAATCTTGTAAAGTTTTCTGGTATTACTCTAGGGTGTTGTTTTGTATATTTATTAACACAATTAACAAACGATTCTTTTAGATGTTTGTAATACTTTAATTCAGGCCCTATCCAAAAATCAGACATACTAACCTGTTTTTTTGTAATTGGAGATATGCCTGTAGATGTAGAAAATGTAGAAGCCTGCCACTTGGCATTTTTTTCATAATAATTAATTATAGTAGAACACAATTTAGAATCAATTGCATTTTCAAAATACGATATGTAGGATGTCTTTAAAAGACTTGATGATTGTTCCATAACATTATACTGCGCCTGATGTAAATTTACGCCACTCAATAGCATTTTTTATTTGCCAATCTCTATTAGTAATCTGTCTTAATATTCTATCTAAGTAATCAACAACAGTCTCTAAATAAGATATCTTTTGAGATAGTTTTTGTAAATCTTCATCAGAATCAAGGTACTTATCAATATCTTGTTTTAATATTTTTAAGTCAAATGGTTTGTCTTTATATACTTGTGGGCTGGCCTTACCTGTATAGTACTCCCACTTTTCCTTTTTAAGTGATTTATATTCAGATTCAGACCTAACCAATAATAACTTAAAATTATTATAGTGTTTTAGATATTTGTTGTGAATAGCTGGTGTCTTTAAAGATTCTAAATCCAACTCACTTTCGTTGAGTTTTAAATCCTTATCAACTAATTCTTGTAGTTCCTCTAATGTCATAGTCTATCATTATATAACAAATTTTATGATATGTCAATGTTAGGATGTAGTTACTGTTGTAGAACTATTACCTACTGTTGCAAATTCATAAATTTTGTAGTTAAAGGTTACAGATGTAGTTAGATATTCTACATCTCCTGCTTGTTGATTATAGTCAAGGCCACCTAAAGATATAGGGTAAACATCTCTAAATCTGACCTCTAATACTGAATTATTTTTACTTGATAAAATCATTAATGTAGCGTCTGAGTAAATACCACCTTCATCAGAAGCACCATATTTTACTTTTCCTATTTCTGTTGATACATTGTTTGTTGTTGTGGGAAATCTATCTGTACCAGCACCTTGTAGTGTTGCAAATTCTGAATGGTCTCTAGGAAATCCTAAACCTGTTAACCAACCATGTATCTCACGATAGTTTTCTAAGTTTTCATCTACTAAAAAGTTTAGTGTCAATGTATCATATGTTAATTTATCACCAGGACCTGGTAAATCTTTTAAAGGTGTGGCCTGATTTACAGAACCCATAGATATGCCTGGTAAATTAACAGATGTAACAAAGTATTCAACTTTAGGCAACTTTATAATATTAAACTTAAACTGTGTAGGTGAAGCATAGTCTAATTTAGTTGGTTGTCTTGTATATGAATTTGTTGTTGTCATGTGGTTATAGTAAAATGTTGGTTATCTGATTCTATATCTATAGTTTTTGTATCGCAATGTGATTGTGTATCTGTATCATAATATACTGTGCAACCAGATAATGATTCACTTGTAAATCCTTCAGGTGCAGAATCAACATTATATAGAAAAACACCTGTTGCTGTTTTTGAGCTAGAATCATAGACAAAAAAATCAGCATTTAGTGTTTTTAAAAGTTCATCAGTTACCTCTTCACTATTAGGGTTGATATTGAATCCTATTTGTTTTTTACCTGGAAATTCGTTTTGAGCTGTTACAGGATTTTCATCAACACCAAATACCACAGAATGTATATCTAGTCTCCAATGTTCACCAATGCTTGACATTGATGTTTGTACTGAATCTGTTATTGTAATTGCCATAGTACTATTTATAAGAGATTAATTCCTCTTGTGAGTAAGTTAACCACTCATCATTTATATCTTTAGGCAACATGTGAATTACTTTATTTTGACACAATTCTCTACTTTCAGGAGACAGTACAATTTTGAATCCATCGTGGTCTTGTACATAATCATCAGATTGTATGTCTTCAGATTTTCTAGTATTTTTGTTATAAATTGGTGTCATAAAATGACCATTTCCTATTTTACTTTCTTTATCATAAAAGTACCAATACCACTCTCTATTGAATATTCTTTTATATGTAAGACTATCTCTTTTTATCCATTTTTTATATTCCCATATATCATATTTTAAAGGCTTTTCTTCTTCTAAACCAGGTGTGCCACAAAAAGCAGGGTCAGAATCACAATAAAAATTTGAACCGCCATTTGGCCATATTCTTCTAAATCCGTGGTCAGGTAAAGGTGTGCCATGCATGTCTGCTGGATAATCATACTTTGATGTTAACATACTATGTTCATAATCATCCCAATCTTCTAATACTAAACAGGTTATTCTAAATCCTATTGCACCCATATTACATACCATATCATTCTCTGAACCTGAGTATGTTCGCTCTCTCATTCTTTGAATAGCTTCTGGTGTAATCTCTAAGTCCATTGTAACATACCCTGCCCTGCTGGATATTGTGTATAAACATACCATCCTGTTGCAATATATTTTGTTTGTGTGTAAGACATTACACCTTTATGTGTATGTGTCCAGTCTGAAGGCCAAAATAATGTTAGCCCTTTTTCGGGTTTAATTTTTGTTTTTTGATATAAAAAAGCAGTTTCACCACCCTCTTTAATATCATTTAAATATGTCATAAAGACAAGCATTCTTTTAGATACAGTTGTATCAGTTCTTTCACTATGCCAGTTATGATAACCTTGTGTAGGTCCATATTTTTGAATATTAAACATTGTATGCATAGTAAAATTTCCACCTTGGTTTAATACTGTCCATTTATCACAATACTGTTTTAAAGCACTATCCATTTGAGAACAATATTCATGTAGGACTAAATGTTCTCTAGTTTCATAAGGCCAAAAAACAGAAATATCTGATGAATCTTTAATTTCGGGGTTTACATTGCCTACACCACCACTAACTCCAGGCTTTTGTTTATCTTTATTATCTTCAAACCAATCTACTAAATTATCACATACTTTCTTATCTATGTAATATCCATCAATAAATAGATTTTTTTTGTTAATACTGTGTTCTTTCATATCACATGCCATAATTTATAATGTTATATAGTTATTTATACAACAAAAAAGGGGGCCACCTTCGTGAGCCCCCTCAATCGTTTACTAACGATAAAATACAATTACATTAAGTTTTGTACTTGTACTCTACGGTAGTATCTGTTGCTGTTAGCAGAACCAGCGCCGTTAATAACAGCAGCGTCGCCTGTACCAGCTTCAGCAAATGGGTTTGCTTGTAGTCCATAACGAGTTTTAAACCCAATTTTTGGTTGGAAAGTATCTTGACCAACTGCTCTAACCATTTGTAGAGGTACATATGGGCAGTAGAATAAACCACTATCATATGGTGAAGTACCTTTATAACCACAAACGAAGTATTGGTTTGCAGCTTGGTTAGCAGAATATGGGTCAATATATACTTTATATTTACCATTAAGAACACCAGCAAAAGTGTTTCCTGTGTCATCAACAGAAAGATTGTTGTTTAACGCAGGAGCGTAATCTAATACACCAGCCATTTGCAGAGCAGAAGCTACATCAGATGAACAGATAATCATATTACCTTTACCTCTACGAGTTCTTTGTGCAATTGTGTTTGCTTCTCGTTCAACTTGGAACATTAAACCTTTGAATCTTTCAACAGACCATCTGCCGTTAGAATCAGTATCAAGGTCAAATATACCTTCAGTTGTTGTGTTAACAGAACCAGTGTTAGCAGAAGCACCTTTCTCAGCATTGATGTAGATAGTTCTAACTACTTCTCTGTTGATTTCAGCAAGAATTTCAGCAGACAAAATGTTTGCTAATTCTGTTTCTGCATCTAGACCATGAATTGCTTTAAGGTCTTGTGCAAGTTCCATTGTGTACTCAGCTTTTAACGCTCTTGATTTTGCTGTTACAGTTGATTTCTCAATTGAGAACGCCATTTCAGCAAATGCATTTCCACTAGCGTCGCCAAGTGCTTCAGCAGCCGCAGTAGTCATACCTGTACCGGTTGTATATGTACCAGCAGAAGGACTATCGTTCAACGCACTTGGGTTAGTACCAGCTTGTGCTGTTGATGAGAATCCGTCAACTGATGAACCAGCAGCGTTTCTACCTGAGAAATCTGAATCAGCTTCATCAAATAATGCTTCTGTTCCAGACTGAGTTGAATATCTACTTCTCATTGCAAATATAAGACCTGTAGGACCTGTCATAGGTTGTACACCACAGATATCATAAGCAATAAGGTTAGGCATAGCTCTTCTTACTAGAGAAATTAGGATTGGGTCCCAATTTGCTACAGATGAACCTGTTGAGTTAACAGGTGCAGCTTCTGATAAGAAGGCTTGGTCTTCTTTAAGAGCCCTTTCTTGGTTCTCTAGGATGACCGAAGTAACGGCACGCTTATAACTATCCTTTACCTCAGGAAGGTCAGGATGGTCTAAGACTGGCTGCCATTTTTTTTCGTAAGTTTCAGATAAGTACATATCTTTGTCTCTCCTTTATTACTATTATTTTGACAACTTAATGTCTTTGGTTTTTGTAATAGCGGCCGTGTAAGCAGCCATCGCATCCGATAAATCAACATTTGCTGTTTCATCGCCTGCCGCTACATCATGAATATCATCCGAAGATGATTTCTCAGTTTTTTGCCCAAAGTATGATTCCTTAATGGTTTCTACTTTTTTTGCAAAATCTTCTTCATTAGAGTACTCAACGCTCTCTACTAAACTGTTAAACTTCTCTTTAGAAGTGTCAGCTAAATCTTTAGACGCTTCATCAATGATGTCCTGTCTTTTGAATTGGCCTACTTCTTTTTTTAGTTCTACAGTTTTTTCAATTTCTTCGTTAAGTTTTTTCTCTAAGTCTTCTATTTTAGAAGCCTGGTCTTCAAGAACATCATATTTCTCATCAGGTACATCTATGTAATGGTCTTCAAATAATTTTTTCATACCATTAATAAAGTCTTCTGCGATTTCGCCCTTGATACCTCTTTCTAGAGCTAACTTGTTTTCATTCATCCATTCTTCAACTACATAGTTTAAGTATGAATCAACTTTTTCTGTAAGTTCTGCTTTAGATTTTTCAACTTCTTCTTCAAATTTTTGTGCGTACTCAGCTTCTAGTCTCTCTTTCTCTGCACTAACTTTTGAGTTAATTGCAGCTTCAAAGATTGTAGCAGCCTTTTCTTTAAATTCTTCAGATAAGTCAGCGTCGCCAACTAAAGCGTCAATGTCTTCCTTAACATTTATGTCTTCACAATTAGAAGCTTTCAAAGATTTCTTTTTATATCCTTCTTCTTCCACTTCTTTGTCGTCCTTTTTGACTTCTTCTTTAGCTTTTGCTTCTTCAATATCTTTAGAATCTGTATCTTCATCTACTTCTTCAGATTTCAAGTGTGATGGCTCTGCAGCCACTTGAGCACTTTTAGAAACTTCATCAGATACTTTATTAACCTTTTTACTACCGTCAGGATTACTGTCTGTAGGTTTAACTACTGGTGAACCTAAATCTTCATAATCAGTTTCAAGATGTGATGGTTCAGCCGCAACAGCATTCTTCTTAGGAGCATCCGCCATAGGATTAGCAGCTGCTTCTTCGATAGCTTCTGGTTGCATTTCTGATTCTGCCATTGAAAATCTCCTCTTTTTATAGTACTATAAAACTCCAAACTTTTTGAGTTTGGTATTATTTATAATATTATAGTTTTTTAATAAACGAATCAAAGATTTTTAGTTTTTGTTCTTCTAATTCTCTTTTCTTCGCTCTCATCATTTCCATCTTCCACGCCTCTACATCTTTTTCAATTAAGAGACCGTTATCCCATACCCACTCTTTTCCTTCCATAATGCCTTCTACGAAAGCTTCTGGCGCTGAAGGGTCGGCAACAATGTCAGCGGCTGTCGCTAAGTAAAAGTCATCTTTTACATAGTTTGCACCGTTGCGTTGTATAATGGAACCCATGCCTCTAGATGATACTCCTAATTGAGCACCTTCATCTATAAGATTTTTTACAATCTTACCATAAGGCGTGTCCATGATTTTAGCTTCACCAATAAAGTTATCGCCATCTGGGTAAAGTTTATTTACCATATGAGATACTCTTTCCAAATTAACTGTTGGGCCATCTGGATGTCCTAACTCACCAAATGCACGATTTTTATTGATAAATTCTTTGTTGTATCTTTTTACTTCTTTCATCAAGATATCTTTAGGGTAAACTCTACCATTACGATTCTTGATGTTAGACTGTAAAAAAACACCTCTAATCTTGTATTCTTTCTTGCCGTTTTTTTCTTCTATAAGATATTCGGCGTTTGATACTTCTTCTGAAATTAATTTCATTAGTGTACTCTCTCTTTTTTTCTAATACTATTTATACAAACAATTACTTCTATATTAGAATTTTGTTATCTAAACTCTACAATTATACTGTAATTATCACCATTTGCAAAGTTTTTTGTACTTAACAGCACATCTCCAGTTGGTGTTGTCGCATTATTTGGTATACTATTACCATCTGTTCTAAAATCCATGAATCCTTGTCCTGATAAAAATAATGCTGTCGCATTTGTTGTGCCATCCCAAATAAGTTCAACACCAGATTTACTATCAGATGTATTGATAGAATAATATACTTTTGATATCACTCTATTACCATCTTCGGTCATAAAAGTTAATTCTGAAGCGTCTACTTTTTTAACTAAAGTTTCACCTGTACCATCTGAAAAGTTAGTAAGTTTAGTTACAAACTTAACACCAGATGTATCAGCAATTGTTTGTGTTGTTACTAAATCTGCCATTTTATTGTCTTGGCGCTACTGCTGTAGCACTAACATTAGCGTCTGAAGATATTGTATCTCCTGGTGCTTTTTCTATTGTAATTTCATCTCCAGCTGCATAAAGTTGAGTAGTTCCTAAAGTAGAACCATCACTATCTTTAACTGTAATAACTGCTTGAGCTTGTGCAACTATTCTAACAAATTGAGCACGGCCAATATTATTATCAGATAATGTGCCTGAAACTAGAGCGCCTTTTAGTATAAATGTACCAGCCATTTTTAAACCTCTGTTTGTTTTAATTGTTCTCTTACTTCTAATTCTATGTAATCTAACAATTGTTCTTTTGTTATATTATGCGAAGAAACAATGGTCTTCACACAGTCTTCTATATTTTCACAAAAATTATCATCTCGATAACTTCCATTATCATGTCTGTTGTCTAACATTTTATAAAACTCATTGACAGCCGTTTTTAATTTTGGCGACAATGATTTATAAGCAGATGAATCTACTAAATTGTAATCTTCAAATATATTACTTAGCTTCATCTGATGTTAAATCTATGTCTGCTTTACCATCATTTTGGATAGAAACAGAACCATCTTGATTAAAAGTTCCTGGTTCAGCAATTTCAGGTTTTGGGTCACTAAAAGCTTCTGCTTCAGATGGTATTGATTGAGCAGTACTGAATAATTGTCCTGCTAATTCTTTTCTTCTAGCATCCAAGTTATCTCCTACTTTTTGTCTTAAAGCATCCTTGAAAGCATCCCCAGCTTCAATGTTATTGCCATCGCCAAGTTTATCTATAAAGTTTCTTATTTCTTCACTCATTATATTTCATCCTCCATTGGGGTATCATCCATTTGAGCCGTAGGGTCTTGAATAATACCAGTATCAATTTCTTGTTTAATTTGTGCATCCATTTCATCAATTTCAGCGTCGCTTTGTTTGAGTATATTTTTTCTGATGTACTCAACACTATAAAACTTACCAATATAATCTCTCATTTCGTTTGCTAACTGAAGTCTTTCTCTCATCATTTCAGTTTGTTTTAATTCTGCAAAATGACCATCTTGTAAGTAATCATAATTAATATTTTGATTAATCACAGTCCAGTCTTCTTCAGAAATAACTTTCTTTAAGATTAATTGTGTTTTTAATAAATCGTTAAATAGTTCTGTAAATTTCTTTCTTAGTCTTTGTACAAATTTAGTAAATTTAAGTTCATCTCTAGTAATCTCACTAGCACGGCCTAAGTTAAACCCTTGTGAAGATTCTAATCTACTTACAGGAACATTTAATGAACGATATAGTTTCTTTTGAAAATATTCAATATCTGCAATTTCACCTAAGTTTTGGCCGCCTGGTAATGTAGAAATATCAGTACCTCTGCCACCTTCTCTACTTGGTAACCAAAAGTCTTCAAGCATTGACATATAATTTCTATCATCTCTGATTTCACCTGTAGAAGCGTCATAGACAAGTTTATTTCTATATCTTGCCATAACATCTCTTAGATATTGTTCTGCTTTTAGTTTTGGTAAATTGCCTACATCAATTTTAAAAATTCTTCTTTCAGGCGCTCTTGCTATTCTGTATATAACAACAGCGTCTTCAATCATTCTTAATTGATTAACAGGTTTGATTGCCTTATGTAAATAAGACATTACAATATTTTTTTGTTGGTCTACTAAACCTGATGGACAAAAAGCAATTGTGTCTGGTGCAATTTTTACACCACTACCTGATGTTGTGCCTGAAACTCCTTTTTCGTTAAATAGATAATACTCTACATATTCATCTATCATTGTAAGACTACCAGTTTGACCTTCTGGTCTTTTCTTTCTTACTTCTCTAATCTTTTTGATTTTTCTTGGGTCAATATATTTTAATTCTGTAATACCCAATGTTGGTGAATCTCTATCTATAATTTTTTGATAATAGACACGGCCATCAACATACCATCTTCTGAATATGTCATGACCTTTTGTGTTAAAATGCATTAGGTTTAATACATTTTTAAATTCTTCGTGAATTTTCTTTTTAACATCTTTGCCATAAGGTAAATTATCTGTATTTACTCTTACAGCATCCTTCAATTCATTAGATACAATAGCCTCATTAACAATGTCCTCAACTGCCATATCGCACTCGGGATGTAATGCTATTTCTCTGTATCTTCTTATTAAGTCTGCTTCACTCTTAGCAGTACCTTCCATATCAAGGTACTGGCCAAAATACCCGCCGGCGGCGACGGTTTGAGTTCCGTCATCCGCCTGGGTAGTCGTAAAGCTTTGCTTAGGGTCTTCTTCTTTTTTTACTTTCGTAATTTGAAACCCAAATAATTCAGCCATACTTTAACTCCTATATTGTATCAATTATTTATACGACCACTAGGTAGTTGTATTTGTTTCAAAGAATTGATACGCAAATGTAACTTCATAAGTTTCTATCTCATCATTAGAACCATAATCCAAACTAATAGCACCTATTGATACTGGATAAGCCCCTCTTAATGTTATAGACTTAATTGTGTTACCATTTCGGTCTAAGTGGTCAACAAAAGCGTCAACTTGATAGTCAGCTGGGTTAGTTAAACCTTCGCCGTCTGTCATATTGTTGATACCATTTTGCCATCTTTCAAATGCATTTCTAACTTTAAATGATGTATCATTATAGACTGTAATTGACCAATCTTCAAATGTTCTATCACCTGCAACCTTAATTTGACGGCCTCTAAATGGGACATCAAAAGAACCCACAGTCATAGCCGGTAAACTTGTTGCTTTACATAGAAACGCTAGGTCTTCTATTTCGCCACCTACTTGAGCATAACCAGGAAAAGGCATTGTTACCTTAAACTGATTAGGTCTTGCACCACCGCCAGCAAGTTTAGCTTTGAAATCTGATATATTTGCCATCTTTTTTCTCCTCTAAATTAACCAGCGACTTCTTCAAATGCAACACCTGTTCGTGTAGCAACGAATTGTAATGTAACAAAATTGATTGAACGAGCAGGTTTAACAAAAATCTCTGCTACAAATTCATTTCTATCTATTACATCGCCTGTATTGTTTGTTTCATCACAGACTACTAAGAAGTCTGTAATCCCTCTACGACCTTGCACTTCTCTTAGGAAAGGTTCTACAATGTTTCTAAAGTTAGCTCTTGTAAATTCATCATTGAACTCAAAGAGTTGGAATTTAGAAGCAGTTGAAATTGCTTTCTCTAATACAATGAATAGTCTTCTAACATTGATTCTGTCAAAAGCGCTAGGTGATGATAAAGCAGTTTTATCTCCGAATAATACTGTTCCTTGACCTGGGAAGGTTGCAACAGGATTGATTCTTTTTGGATATAAAATATCTCTTTGTGCTTTAGTTGGATTGTAAGCAAGTTTAACTACACCTCTTACAACACCTCTGTTAAATCCAGCAGGTGAGAACCAAGAATCTGCAATAGAATCTGTTCTAGCCGCTAAACCAGCAATGTCTCCATTTAAAGGTACAAAGCGATATACATCACTATATTT
>Ga0099849_1001171_pt1 | contig 12250 bp, 5 predicted proteins | sample CB_VirMetaG_4_FD_78177 | JGI IMG/M metagenome (GOLD analysis project Ga0099849, IMG submission 78177) | Freshwater to marine saline gradient viral communities from Chesapeake Bay - CB_1508_1M Viral MetaG | ecosystem: Environmental > Aquatic > Marine > Coastal | place: USA: Chesapeake Bay... | reverse complement strand
TTCCGTAACAATGGTGGTGTGATGAATCATGAAATGGTTGATGGTATTAGTAAGCGTAAGAAGCCTTTTACTGTTGACTACACTGGTTTCGGTTGGGTCATGATTCAAAATGGTGTCTTTGAGAATGAGAAGATGAAGTATCCTTGGTTTGCTCCTAAGATGCAAGTCTTTGAATCTGGTGCTGTACAAGATATGTGTGGAGAGGACGTTTCGTTCTGTCTCGATGCAATTGATGCTGGTTATGAAATTTGGTGTGATCCTCGTATTCGAGTTGGTCACGAAAAAACTCGTGTTATCTGATACATATTAAAGGAGATTAATTATGGCTAAGCGACCTTCGTTCACTGGTGGTCAAATCATTGAATCAAAGCCCAAGAAAACTCGACAGGGAATGGGGAAACATACAAAGTATGCAGCCACCAGTCGAAATACAAAACGTAAGCGTTATCGTGGTCAAGGTAAATGACATACAAACTCACAGTATCTGATGAATGGTCATCAATAAATTCTGAAGATCTGTGGGTTTATAATAAGTTATATCTAAGCCAGGTGTGTGGTTATACTTGTGGTCCTGCGGGACTGGAAGTACCATCACCTGGTTTTTATGTTGTTCGACCTATAATAAACTTTATGGGTATGAGCCGTTTCTCTAGGATAGAGTATATTAAAAATACAACAGAACATTTACATCCAGGGGAGTTTTGGTGTGAAGTTTTTGAAGGAGATCATATTTCAATTGATTTCTGTAATGGAGTTCCAGATCTCATCGTAAAGGGTTTCAGAGACCCTCAGGAACCTCTGTACAGATGGTCTAAATGGGAAAAGGTAGAAAGTACTATACCATTCCCAATTGTGTTAGATAGAGTTAAAGATAAGTATGAATGGATCAACTGCGAGTTTATTGGTGGTAAGTTGATCGAAGCACATTTCAGAAGAAATCCTGATTTTAGATTTGGAAATGATTATGCAGTACCAGTCTGGGATAATGAAGATGTACTGTATGATAATCCTAACTACATAAAAGAAGGAGACTATCATAGAAAAGGATTCATTATTGGATAGGCGATAGAAACCGCCTTAAAAAAGTTCTGTTCACCTAACAAGGAAAAACAGATGGCTAACAATCCAAATCCAGATAGGAATGTGAATTATATGAGAGAAACATGGGGAACATCGAGTCTGATTACAGACTATTGGTCAAATCCACAACCAAAGCAAGAAATGCTTCGTGAGATTGCTAATGATGATTTGACACCAAAGAAACATGATCTCAAAAAACAATCAGAATTACACGAAAGAATTCGTAACGATGATGATTATGATGACTGGGAATATGGCACAGAACCAATCCCTCTAAATGAGTTTTAACCTACTAAATAAGGTAAGTGTTGTTGTAGTAAAAATTGCCAGTTCAAAGAATCAGCAAAGGATTCAAAGACATTAGCGCTACATTTCAAGTCAACCCTTTAAACAAAGATTTAATTGTGTTGAGAAATGAGAATGCTATTGCTAGATCAATTCGCAATCTCATATTTACAGTACGAGGTGAAAAGCCATTTGAACCAAGTTTAGGTTCGAATGTATCAAACCTTTTATTTGAAAATATGAATCAGTTGACTGCTAATGCAATCAGGTCTGAGATTGAGGATACGATCAATACCTTTGAATCCAGAGTTTCTTTGAATCGTGTAAAAGTCGAAGCGAATTATGACGATAATGCCTTTGATGTTTTGATTGAATACAATATTATAGGTATTGATGCATCTACTCAACAATTATCCTTTGCCTTACAACCCACTAGGTAAATGCCTTTAGTCAACTTCAGCAACTTAAATTTTGATCAGATCAAGACATCCATAAAGGATTATCTTCGTGCGAATTCTAATTTCACAGATTATGATTTCGAAGGTTCGAATCTATCAACAATTATCGACACTTTAGCATATAACACATATATCACTTCATACAATGCCAATATGGTATCGAATGAAGTGTTTATTGATAGTGCTACTCTGAGGGAGAATGTAGTTTCTCTTGCTCGTAACATTGGTTATGTTCCAAGATCAAGAAAATCATCAACTGCTAGAGTTTCATTTAGTGTTGATGTTTCAACTACAACTGCTGTTACTGTTACACTAAAGGCTGGTGCGGTTCTTACTTCCAGATCGACTGGAACAAGAAAAACAAAGAACTTCGTATTCTCAATACTAAATGATATTACAGCTCCTGTAGATTCAAATGGAATTGCATACTTCAGGAATATTGAAGTTAATGAAGGAACGTATGTAACTCAAACATTTACTGTTAATACATCAAACCCAAATCAAAAGTTCATATTACCAAACTCAGGTATTGATACAGATAAAATATCAGTCATTGTCAGAGATACACAAGAGTCTACAGTTAAGAGAAAATTCGAACTCTTTGATAGTTTATTTGCTGTAGATGCATCAACGAGACTGTATTTTATTCAAGAGATTGAAAGTGAAAGATATGAATTGTTATTTGGTGATGGAATATTTGGTGTAGCTTTAGAAAACCAAAACTATATTGAAGCAAGTTATATCACTTCAAATGGAAGTTCAGCAAATAATATATCAAATTTCTCCTTTATTGGAACACTTCAGGACAATAATGGTGTTACAATAACTTCTGGTGTTTCAATTATTACAACAAACCAATCATCGGCCGGTGGAAAGGAAATTGAGTCTGTTGAATCAATTAAGAAATATGCTCCACAAATATATGCATCTCAGAATAGAGCAGTAACTTCATCAGACTATGAAGCAATTATTCCAAATCTATACCCAGAAGCGGAATCTGTATCAGCTTTTGGTGGAGAAGATTTAACTCCACCATCATATGGAAAGGTATTCATCAGCATTAAACCATATAATGGTGTATTTTTATCGAGTACCATTAAACAGAATTTACAACAAGAACTTAAAAAATACTCTGTAGCAGGTATTGTTACTGAAATTGTTGATCTTAAGTATCTTTATGTTGAATCAAGTGTTAGAACATATTACAACACTAACTTAGCACCATCTTCATCATTCGTAAAAGATCAGGTTTTAAATAATATTCAAAGATACTCTGATTCTACTGAGTTAAATAAGTTTGGTGCAAGATTTAAGTACTCTAAATTTCAAAAAATTGTTGATGACAGTCACGAGTCTGTTACATCCAATATTACTAATATTGATATCAGAAGAGATCTTGAAGCAAAATTGAATACATTTGCTGAATATGAGATTTGTTTTGGTAATAGATTCCACATCAAAAATCATGGTCACTCGTCTGTGATGAGTGGAACATTGATTGGCTATAATGTCAAATCATCTGGATTTAAAGTAAGTGGAATTAGTGGAACTGTTTATATTGGTGATCAACCAACAGGTAATTTAGAAAAAGGAACTTTATTCCTTTTCAAATTAAACTCCCCAGCAGAACCTGTTGTTGTCAAAAAGAACATTGGAACTATCGATTATTTGAAAGGAGAACTGAGACTGAATCCAATCAATATAATATCTACGGTTGTCAATAGAAATAGTTCCTTAATTGAAATATCTGCCACACCATATTCAAATGATGTTATTGGACTCCAAGATCTCTATCTTCAATTGGATGTAAATAATACAACAGTTGATGTTATTCAAGATAACATTTCTTCTGGGAATGATGTTTCTGGATCTAATTACATTGTTTCTTCAAGTTATACATCCAATAATCTTGTAAGAGGTAATCCTATTATCACAACAACTGTTGATACTACAAATACCACTACTACTAATAGTACTAATGGTAATGGTTCTACCACATCATCATCTTCCTACTAAGATAGAAAATAAAAATGGCAGTAGATAGAGTCAAGTTTCAGGAAATAGTTGCGAGCCAACTTCCCAATTATGTAAAAGATGATTTTCCTCTTTTAGTAGATTTCTTGGAACAATACTATGTTTCCCAAGAAACTCAAAGTGGTAGTTATGATATAATCAATAATATTGACAAGTATGTTAAGGTAGAAGAACTTTTTAACTTAAAAAATTCTACTAATCTTTCTAGTGACGTTTCTTTTTTAGACTCTACTATTAATGTCTCTAGTACGAATGGGTTTAATGATAGGGATGGTATCATTAAAATTGACAGTGAAATTATATACTATGAGTCAAAGACATCAACCTCTTTTGTAAATTGCTCTAGAGGATTTAGTGGTATTACTACATATATCACACCTGGAAGTCCTGATCAGCTTTCTTTTTCTAGTTCAGAAATTGATCAACACACATCAGGTACACCAGTATATAATTTAAATATTCTTTTCCTTCAGCAGTTCTTCAAGAAGTTAAAGAGACAAATTGTTCCTGGGTTTTCTGAGAGAAGTCTCTATTCTAACCTAGATCAAAAGAATTTTATATTCAATTCAAAAAGTTTTTATACATCAAAAGGTGCGGAACAATCTTATGAGATTCTCTTTAGAGCACTTTATGGAGAAGATGTAGAGTTAATACGTCCATCACAGTATCTTCTTACCCCATCAAATGCTAATTACAAAGTCACTCAAGACTTTATTGTGGAAAGGGTACAGGGTGATCCAGAGAAACTTAAAAATCTTACAATTTTCCAAGATTTAACTGGTGCAAGAGGATCTGTTACCAATGTTGAGTTAATTCCTTACGATAACTACCAATATTATCAAATAAGTATTGACTCTGGTTATTCTAGAGATGTGGATGTTACTGGTTCTATTTTTGGTGAATTTAAACCAAATCCACAAACAAAAATACTCAATAATGTAAGTATTGGATCAACAATTATTGATGTTGATTCGACGATTGGTTTTCCAGCCTATGGAAATTTGATCGCAACTGATATCGATGGAAATGAGGTTGGTATTGCTTATAGTGGAAAGACACTCACCCAATTTTTCAACGTAACTGGTAATACTACTACAATCGGTAAAAAGACAAATATAATTCTCGATTCATATTCTTATGCTTATGTTGGTATTAATACAAGTGAAGAGATTAGAGTAAGATTTTCTTCTTCTCTCAAAGACTTTGAAAAATATGAAAATAATTACTATTACAAAAAAGGTGATACTATTCAACTCAAGTCTTTAGGATATGAGGCCAAGGGGAAGAAAGCAAACAACTGGAAACTAAATGTAAAGACAAAGTGGAATGTAAAAACAATAACCATTGAAGATAGTAGTTCATTTTCATACAGAATAACATTCTATAATGACCATTTTCTGGAGGAAGGTTATTCAGTTCTTTTAGAGAACGTTGGTGGTTCATTTAGTTACATTGGAACCGTTGTAAGAGTTCCTACATCCGAACAGTTGATTGTTAATTTCAACCAATCTGTAAATCTCAATCAGGAGTATGTTGTTGAGAATCAGACTCTAAAAGGAGATTCTACTAAGTATCCATATCTAGAGAATTATGTTGCAAATGTTGAGAACACATATGCAAAATTTAATGGTGATGTCATGGTGGCATCAAATTCTATTCCAAAATATTATAATAAAGAAACTAATCCATATGATAAAAAGGTAGTTTTTAGTGGAACTTATGTAAGTACCGATGAACTTATACTTCCGATAAATGCAACATCCTTAAAGGATCACGGATTCTACACTGGTGATTCTGTTTATTTTGATATACAAGGCCAAGGTTTTGAAGGAATTATATCTGCATCATATTTTGTTACTAGAATTGATGAGAGGAGAATTAAATTATCAAGAAGTAAAGCAGATTTAGCAATTGGTACTTACTTGACCTTTAATGGATCAGTAACTAATGCTGTTTTAACTTATCTTGATTTCTATCAAAAGGATATTGCACCACAAGGAATTTACAGACAAATTCTTGAGCCAGTTAATGATGGTAAAACACATACCACTACTGCTGGTCATATTGGAATGTTTATCAATGGTGTAGAACTTTTAAATTATAAATCACAAAATAGTGTTTACTATGGTGATATTATTGATTTTACAATAACATCTGGGGGAAATAATTATGATATTATTAATCCACCGATTCTGAATATTCGTGACTCTGTTGGATCTGGAGCAACAGGTGTATGTAATGTACTTGGTAATTTGGTAAGATTGGATGTTATTGATACTGGACTTGGTTATTACACTAAACCAACCATCAAAATTACTGGTGGTAATGGTAGTGGAGCTAAAGCAGAACCTAGACTAACATCTATTACCTATAGTTTACCGTTCCTTGCAAATGGACAACTTGATCAAGTTGATCTCACAGATGATATTATTAGATTTTCAGATGATCACAGATTACTCGACGGTGAAAGAGTAATCTATGAGCCAAGATCAAATACTGTCGTTGCGGGTCTTAGTACACAAGCAGAATATTTTATTGAAGTTGCTGGTGAAAAGGATATCAAACTTCACACCACACAATCTGAAGCATTGGCAGGTATTAATACTGTTAATCTTACAGCATTTGGTAATGGAACACAATATATTACTGCTGCTGAATTAAAACAGGTTGTATCATCTGTTGTAGTGACTGATCCAGGAAAAGGTTATGAGAATAAGAGAAGAACCATTCCTCAGGCAGGTATTAATACAGCATTAAATCAGATAAACATAAAAAATCATGGATATCAATCAAAAGAAATTGTAAAATACACCAAGGGATCTCCAGTAGTACCAGAGTTATCTGATAGAAAAGATTATTATGTCGTAAAAATTAATGACAATAGCTTCTCTCTCACAGAAGTTGGTGTCGGAACAATACCTAAAGACTATTATTATGATAACGGAATCCTAATTAACTTTAATTCTGGTGGTCAAGGTTCTTTCAATTATCCACCAATCACTGTGGAAGTGGAAGGTCCTTCTGCATCATATGACAAATCTTTCGTTGAAGATTTCCAAGAACTTTATATCATTGAATCACCAATTAATGAGAATATTATCACTCCTGTTCAAACACTTGCCTGGACAGATACAGAAGCTCAAATCAATTCTCCAGGAAATATCAATGAGTATTATGTTTTAGTATCTCTTGATGCAAACTGGTTGATTTCTGATGAACCTTTCGTTGGCAATATTAGACAATATAAGGCAGTTCTTCAGCCAATTTTTAGGGGTAGTGTCCAGTCCATTGATCTTGTCAATGGTGGTGTTGGTTATGGTTCTTCTGAAATTATTGGATTTACAAGACAACCCGAATTAACATTCAGTTCTGGTACTGGTGCAAAACTTACACCAATTATCAATAACGGAAAGATTAGTGATATTGTAATCAATATACCTGGTAGTGGATACAATTGTCCACCAGACCTTCAAATTGTTAGTGAAACTGGTGATTTTGCTGCATTGACACCAATTATTACTAATGGAAGGATAACCGATGTTAAAATTATTAAAGGTGGTGCAGGTTACGTTTCTGGTAAAACAACAATCAATGTAATTCCTGCAGGTCAAGGTGCAAGAACAAATGCAAATATTAGAGGGTGGAATGTAAATCTATTTGAAAGAAACTTTAATAACATTCTAGAGGATGATGGTATAATTCAGGAAAATATCTCCAACGAAACACTTGAATATTCCCATCTTTATGTTCCTAGAGGATTGAGAGAATCATCATATGTCATTGATGGTTTCGAAACTGATAATATTAAATATGGTATTTTTGATCTAACTCTAAATGGATCTGATGAGGAAGTGGTAAATCAATACCACTCACCAATTCTTGGTTGGGCTTATGATGGTAATCCAATTTATGGACCATATGGTTACAGTAATCAAGATGGTACTGGACCAATCAGAAGAATGGTTAGTGGTTATAAGTTAAAAATATCTTCACCTAACAGACCATCTTACACAGCATTTCCTAACGGTTTCTTTACCAATGACTATGAGTTTACTGGTGATGGTGATTTGGATAAACACAATGGTAGATTCTGTGTAACACCAGATTATCCAAACGGCGTATATGCATACTTCTGTACAATTGAAGATGGTATTGATTCATCGGGACCATTTAACAATTATAGAAGACCTGTATTCCCATATGTTATTGGTAATGAGTTTAAATCAAAACCAATTGAATTTAACTTCAAATCGGCGTCTAATCAAACTGATTACGATATTGAATCGGAAAAATGGTTTAGAAATACCAATAATTATTATACAAATGGTGGTAGTAGTGGTTATGATTATATCTTTAATTCAAATACGATAAGAAATCAATCTATTGACGTTACTGCAACTTCTCAAGGTACTGTTGATTCTATTACTATCCTTGATTCGGGATCAAATTATAAGGTAAATGATAGAGTTGTATTTAATGAGACAAATACTGGTGGTAGAAATGCTGACTGGAGGGTATCTAAAATTGCCGGTAAAACTGTCAATAGTGTAAGTCTTGCAACAACATACTTTAATGATGTCACGTTTGTATCAAATAAAAATGGAAATGGTTTTGTGGGTTTGACTACCATACCTCACAAGTTCCTTCCAAATGATATTGTTTATATTAATGGATTATCAGAAAATTTCAAGAACTTTGAAGCTTCATATAATGTTGGTATCAATAGTGGTAGATGGACAATGGCATTGGGTGTTCAACCCACCACTGTGACTGGTATTGTTACCTATTTTTATGTCAATGGTTCTCTTGATGATAATTTAATAAGAGAAAATGATGTTCTTCAATTACCTCTTGAAAGAGTAAAGGTTCTTAATGTCGATAAAGTATCCAATAGATTGAGAGTTCTGAGAAATCAGGATAATACAGTTGGTGGTTCACATTCTTCTGGTGTAGTTTTACAGGAAGATCCTAGAAAGATTACTATCAATTCTGGTTTAATTGGAACATCTAGAATTCTTCCAGACAACAAACAGTTTTATTTTAATCCACTAGAACAAATTGGTGTTGGAACTGCTTCTGGTACTGGATTGGGTAATACTATTACTTTTGTAAATCCTGGTGTAGGTGTAACACAGATCTTTATTGAACCACAACAGATCTATATTCCAGACCACAAACTTTCATTGAACACACCAATGAAGTACCAGACCAATGGTGGTCAGTCTATTACTGCTTGGAGTGGTATTCAATCTTCTTCGATATTCTCAATTGGTAATAACACCAATGTTTTTGCTGTACCACTTTCTAAAGACTTTATTGGTATTGCGACAAATAAAGTTGGACTGAATAGTGAAGGTACATATGTTGGAATAAACACTACAGCTGGTATACTTTATTTTGAGTCTGTTGGTGCAGGTGACACACACAGTTTCACTACAAATAGAATAGGTACTGTTACTGGCCGTGTATCGAAAAATGTTGTTACTGTTTCTACTGCACAGACTCATGGTATGTCGCCAAATGACATAATTTATTTTGATGCAAATCCTCTCGAAACAGTAGAAGTATCCGTAATTTATAACGATTATAACAGAAGAATTGTTTTTGATCCAGACACTATTACATCTTCTGGCATCAACTCTACAGCAAGTACAATAGAAGTTCCTTCTAACAAGTATGAACTTGGTGATAAAATTCTTTATACTAGTGATTATGCTGGTGATGCATTAGTATCAAACCAGATGTATTATGTTATTCCTTACATTGATAATAAAATAAGACTTGTGAGGTATGCTTCAGATATAAGAAAAGACAATCCAAACTTTGTAAGAGTTGGAACTGCTGATACAGGTACAATAGCGAGAATCAATCCTCAAGTAAAGATACAAAAAAATAACAACTTAAGATTTAATCTGTCAGACTCTTCACTTGCATTTACCAATTCTCTGAATGATTTCTCTGCCTTTGAGATGAAGATTTATTCTGATAGAGAATTTAAGAATGAATTTTACATCTCAGACAATTCAACGACTTTTGAAGTTACAAGATTTGGTACAGTTGGTGTAGATACAAACGCTTATTTGAATATAAGAATTAGTGATAACATTCCATCAAATCTTTACTATAATTTTGTACCAGATAATTTAGACATTATACCTGCTATCAAAGAGGAAATTGTTCGTGATGAAACTGTATATCTGAACTCCCAAATAAATGTTGTTCCTAATAAATTTGATGGAAGACATAGAGTTGCAAAAGTAACATCAAAAACATTTGATTATAATGTTCCTTTCAATAAAGATACAACTAATTCATATAATACCACTACTGCATTGATGTCATATGAAACATCATCTAGAGGTGCGTATGGTGGAATTAGTGAAGTCACTTCTGTTAATAAAGGAGTTGGTTATAAGTCTCTTCCAGGATTCTCTTCTGTAAGGTCAGATTTGGGAACTGGAGCATTACTGGAACCAAATAGTACTTCTATTGGTAATGTAATTAACTATAAGTTTAATAATATTGGATTTGGTTATCCATCAGACTTGACTTTGAGTGGAGTTGGCAATCTTCCAGAAATCTTAAAGATTGATCCACTTGCATCATTCGAAAGTATTGGTATTTCATCTGCTGGTATTAACTATTTTGTTGCACCAGACCTTGTTGTTATTGATGGACTTACAAATAAACAGATAACAGATATTGACCTTGAGTATGAACTCGGAGATACTGAAGTCACTATTTTGAAAAATACAATTTCATTGAATAATGTTCCTCCGTCCATTATTCCAATCAATAATCCAAATGGTTTCAGTATAAGTTCTATCACATATAATACATCAAATAATATTGTAAGGTTGTATCTCAATAAGCAATTTAGTGATGCTAAAGATTTCCCATTTGTGGTTGGTGATAAAATAATTGTTGAGAATATTTCCATTGGTGTTAATACAACTGGTTCTGGTTACAACTCAGAAGATTACGAATATGCATTGTTTGATCTTACAAGTGTAGATTCTCAATTGGGTGGAAGTGGTGCTTATGTTGAATATGATCTTTCCGATTATCTACAAGGAAATGATTTTCCTGGTAATGTTCAAACAACTAAGGGTGCATATGTAACACCACAAATCTACTTCCCAATATTTGATCCAAAACTCACTATTTCAAATTTCTTTGCTGGGGAAAAGGTAAGTAATGGTCAAGCTGATGGTGTTGTCGAAAGATGGGATCCAGTTAGTGAATATTTGTTTATCACTTCACAAAAAGAATTTGAAGTTGGAACGATTATCTTATCAGAGAGTTCTAATATCAAATCAACTGTCAAATCTAAGATCAATTTCGAATCAACGATTAGAACTGGTGCTGGTGCAACTTTTATCGATGGTTGGCAAACTTTCTCTGGTTTCTTGAATGATAGTTTACAAGTTCTTCCAAATAATGAATATTATCAGAAGTTCTCGTATTCCTTAAAATCTAGAGTTGATTATGACACATGGGATGATCCCGTAAGTTCACTTAACCACACTTCTGGTTTTGAAAAGTTTGCTGATCTTGTCATTGAAAATGAAGCCATAGGTCTTTCTACAGCTGTAGATATCACGATTGAAACGGTAGTAGATTTGATTGGTGAGGGAGCAATTAATTGTTTCCCAGATTTTGATGGTGGATCTGAAAAAATCATCTATGTCAATAACAATAAAGCAATTTCTGATGAGATTGTTTTCCAAAACAAAATCCTAACAGATTACTTTGAATCTAAAACTAATAGAGTTCTTGGTATTGATGATATCAGTTCACAGTTTAACAGTAATCCAAGATCAACACCTTATAGTGTAGTTGGAATATTTGATCACAAATACACACACAACAAAATTTTCACTCTTGTACAGGATTCTGAGTTAAGAGATAGAAAACAATTTAGTATTGTTTCTACCCTTCAAGATGGATCAGGTGCATATACTAATCAATATGCAATTCTTGATACTATCCAACCACTTGGTTATTTCAATGTTGGTGTAAGTACATTAAACTGGACACTTGAATGGTATCCAATTCAATATGAATATAACAATTATGATATTTCACACTTCTCTATTAGCACATTAGATAATGTTGCTGGTATTGGAACTCTTGAACTTGGAGATGTTGTTAGAGTTTCTACAGCACATACAAATGTTTCTGTAGCAACAACAACGAATCTTGTTTCTATTTCATCAACATATAGAGCAGCAAAACTTCTGATTCAATTGGAGGATGAGAATAACAACTACTTTGGAAATGAATTAAATGTCGTTCATGATGGTACAAGTGTATCCGTTTTACAATATGGTGACATTACTAATAATTCAGGTTTGGCTGGTATTTCTGGTTTTGGTACATATCATGCATAC
>Ga0099849_1001162_pt1 | contig 12299 bp, 8 predicted proteins | sample CB_VirMetaG_4_FD_78177 | JGI IMG/M metagenome (GOLD analysis project Ga0099849, IMG submission 78177) | Freshwater to marine saline gradient viral communities from Chesapeake Bay - CB_1508_1M Viral MetaG | ecosystem: Environmental > Aquatic > Marine > Coastal | place: USA: Chesapeake Bay... | reverse complement strand
ATATGTTGTAATTTTAAAATGTGTAATTGTAGAAGTGAATGTTGTAAATCCTCTTGTATGGTGGATAAAACAGAAAATAAATAAAATTATAAAAAATAATAATATCAAATATATATAAATGAAGGATATTTTAAACACCTATTCGGTCAAAGAATTAAAACAATTCATATCAAAGTTTAATAAATCGCTCGGTGCTGTGAAAGGATATTCTACAATGAAAAAAGCGGAATTAATAGAATTAATGACGAAAGCGGAAAATATTGGGAAGTTTAAGAATATTAAAGCAAAACCAAAAAAATATACGAACAAAGATATAAAAGATGCTGAAAAAAGAATGAGGCAAAAAGAAAGAGAAAGAAAGAAAGCATTAACCCCAGCACAAAGAAAAGCAGAAAAAGAAAAAAAGGAAAAAGAAGAAAAAGATTATATCGCATTTTTAAACACACTCACAGAAAGCGGTGGGAAGAAAAAATCACCTACTCCAAAACCAGCAAAAGCACCTACTCCAAAACCAGCACCAAAACCAGCACCAAAACCAACACCAAAACAAGTAAGTGAAATAGAAAAAAGAACAGGGAAAAGCAGAGCAGAAATAAATAAAATGTCCCCAGCAGATGTAGTCAAGTTTTTACCAGCAGAATTACGAGGTAAAATAGCAGACCAAATGGGAAATGTAGAAATAGTAAATGGTTTTGAAGTTCCAAGAAGAGGTGTAAAAATGACTTTTCCTGATTTTATGAAGCGTGATAATGAGAAAATGAGAGTGCCTTTATATACTTTAAATGTTATTACAGCAAACAATTTAAGAGAGTTTATTTATAAGGAAGTATCACCAAACGCAAGAGTAAAAAACACTCCATTAAATGTATTAGAAAAAATGATATTAAATGATGAAAGAACTAATAATAAAGATTTTGGTTTTTATTTAAGAAAATGGGCGAGAAGAAATACAAAATCAGGACCACTTGATAAAAAGAGAGTAGAGAAAGAGAAAAAAAAACAATCAAAAGAAAAACAACAAGAAGAGAGGGCAAAAGATTTTTACAGATTAGAAGATTTAACAGATAAAGATGTTGGTGTAGAGTATAATATTTCTAATGAATTAAAAAAAGTTGGTGATTTTAAAATACAGCAAAGAGAATACGCTGGGAGGGACAAATCGTGGATAAATCGTTGGTTGAAAGACGGAAAAGATAAAACAAGGGTAGTTTCAAGATATTTGGAAAAACAATTTGATAAAATGAATGTTCCAAAAACAGCAAGTAAAGAAGAAATTACACCAAAGATAAAACAATTAGCAGAAATGGGTAAAGCGTATGTAAAAAAGAATGGTTATGTTTTTGATTAAAAAAAAATATAATTAATATATATCAAAATGTAAAACATATTTTGGTCCAAGTTGTGTCCTCCACCTCGCCATATTTTTAACTATGTATTTTATTATTGTTTAGATAATAAGCAATAATAAATTACCATTCGTCTTTATTTCTACAAAACGGACAACTCGTATTTTCCGCATTTCCGTCTTTAATTGTTTGGGAACAATCAGCACATATTTTTTGTCGGCAACAAAATGTGCTACGGCATAATTTTTCGTCAATACAAATCCCACAATCCGTAGTTTCAAACTCTACTTTCAAAATATCTTCATTGTATGCTTTTTTTAATGTAATTACATATTCATTTAATTTATCGTGTATTCTTTGATTAATACACTCATACGCTTTATTTGCTTTTTTAATTGTATCAATCGCATAATTATGGAAACCTTCATATACCTCGTGTCCTTCAAGGTGTGTGAATACTTTATCAAAATATTTATTAATAAATTGTTTATCGTCTTTTAATTTTTTTAAGTTGGCGAGATTACAGTGAATATTCTTACCCATTACCTGGTTCGCCCATTCTTTTTCAAGGACTACCCATTTTTGTATAGCGTCTTTCCATTGTTTAAGTTGGAACTTTTTACCTCCGTTCTCTGTATAATAACTATGTGATTTGTAATAGTCCAAAATATTTGTGTCGTATAAATTAGTTTCACTTTCAAATAATTTATGTAGTTTCATTAATTCATTAAACTTTTCAATATATTTATTATACAGACAAAATATTCTCACAATATTTCTTATACTATCAGTTGCTTTCTTGAACTTACATTTATCCAAATGATTTCCAAATTGTTTATGTTTAAAACCTTGCTTTCCACAAAATACACAATTAATTGTATATGCTGGGTCATTACTAAATACAGGTTCGTCGTCCCTCTCTGTTTCGTAAAGGGGAAATGAATACCACGCGACCATTCTTTCAAAATACATTATATCAAATGCTTCACCAAACTCAACACATTTATAATCGTCTTTTATAAAAGGACCACCTTTTAGTGAATAATTGTAATTACAATATTCTCTTTCAAATCTTGTGTAATACTTTCCTTGTGGCGGTGTGGTCGTCATTTTTATATAGTTAGTATAGATAAGTGTTTTCTCTTTAAACCCTTTTTATATAATTACAATTCCAATTCAATTTTTCAATTCAATTTTTTAAATCTTGGGTAGAAAGACACAATCCTTCTTATATCAGTAGTGAGGCACCCTAAGTCAAGTTTTCTTAGTAAAGATATTAATAAAGTTTGACTTAGGGTGCTTCTACTTCTTATATAAAAAAATTGAAACGATTTTAAAGATTTATTCTAATTGAAAACACAATCCAAATACTGAGATTTTACCAAAATTGATTTTTGAGATTGAGAAAAACATATTTATATAAGAAAAAGGGATTTAAAGATAAAACTTTAATCTATACTAATTATATAAAAATGAGCGAAAGCAATATAGGACACGGCAAGTTTCTTAATCAAGATTTCTATTGGACGAAGTTTAGCAAAAAGGTTTGTGTTGAAAAAAACATAGACTATGTAAAACCGATTTCAATGGCGATTGCTGACGCAAGGGAGAATAATAATATAATTGTCCGTAGGGGGTATTTGAGTAAGAGTGGAAGAGAATACAACCAATACGGCACTTTAACTTATGACCTCTTGGACGCAGTATGGAAAAATAATAATGGTATGTATGAAATCCTCACAGATTGCCGAAAGTTATATTTTGATATAGAATATCCAACGGACGGCGACCAAGAGGCACAAAGCAAAACCAATCACCTTATTGTTGAATGTATAAAAGATATTTTAAATGACTTAGATATTCCATATAATGAAAATGATTTTGCGATTTCACATTGCGACAAAGGCAAGTTCTCTAATGGACTTTTTGAAGGTGTAAATAAGTTTAGCAGTCATATTGTCTGTAATAATGGTTTTGCCTTTCATTCCGTTCAAGATATTAAAATATTTAAAGATTATTTGGGGGTATTGCTCCTAACTGAAAAATACCAAGACCTTTGGTTTGAAACGCATTGTGCGATTGATACACAAGTCTATGGTAATAATCAATGTTTTAAACTTCCATATCAAACAAAAGCAAAAAAGAAGAAAGAGGCACAAGAACCACTTGGCGATTGCGAACTCCACCAATTCCTCGTGAGTTATAATTCTCATTCACTAAAAAAAATTAATGTTGATAAAATCAAAACAGAAAATACTACTACATTACAAAAAATCAAAGTCAAACACAATCTCAAACATATTCCTCAAAAATACCAATCTACCTTGCTGACTTACGCACAGAACTTGGAGAAGGCAGGGGAAACTAAATATAAGAAGACCACGCCTGTGGAAGAACTTAATGTGGAAACGCTACTCAGCAATATTTATAACGGAGAAGAAATACACTACCAAATCTATATGGCGGTCGGCACAGCAGTCAAGCGTTGCTGTAATGATAAGACATACGCCTTTCAGTTGTGGGACAACTGGACGAAGCAAGACACAAAAGGATATAATGCGATTTTCAACAAAGAACAATTTGAAGCATACAGCGAAGCAAGTTGCGGATATACTACACTTTTGAACCTTGCGTCTATGTGTAATCCCAATATTGCGACTTTCAATAGTAATCCAATTAATTACATTCTCAACGACAATTTACATTTACAGACAGCAACGCTCAACCAAGTCAATCAGCGTTATATACAAATAGATAAACAGACCATTTGCGAAAATGACTTTGTCTTTATCCGCAGTCCAATGGGAACTGGTAAATCTTATATGCTCCACAAAATGCTGGAATACGAACAAGGCGGACGCCGTATGTTTAAAACTGCTATTTACTTATCAAGTCGCCAAGCATTTGCGTGTGCTATGGGAAGCGACTTTGAGGAAGACGGTTTTGTGAATTATATGGATTATGAAAACTTCACTGGAAATAACAAACGAGTTATTGTTTCATTGGAGAGTATCCATAGAGTTAATCACAACGAATGCGATTTGCTGATTATTGACGAAAGCGAAAGTATATTTAATATTTTCAGCAGTGAAACGCTACTTAAAAATGAATTGGAAACAAACCTTGTTAAACTCAAAAATCTTATTCTTAATTCAAAAAAGGTTCTTGTTATGGACGCATTCCTTAGCAACCGCAGTTTCAAGGCGGTTATGGATATTTGTGATTTGAACCCAAACAATACTTACTATTTGAAAAACGATTTTAAATATGAAGAACGCAAGGCAATGGATTTTGATAAACCTACTATGATTATGAAGATTATTGAGAACCTCAAACACAATAAGCGTGTGGTGGTTTGTAGTGGGTCAAAAAAATATGGAGAGGAGATTGTGAAAAATGTAAAAGAACATTTCCCTGAGTGGAAAGACAACGAAGAAATATTATTTTACAACGCACATAACCAACTCCCCAACAAAACAAATGTAAATGAAGAATGGAGTAGTTGCTGTTTGTTAATCTACTCACCAACAATTACTTGTGGGATTAGTTATACCAACACGGACGAACCTTTTGATAATTTGTTTATCTACTGCGTCAATAAGGGGAGCAGTCATTTTCGTGATACAATCCAAGCACATAAGCGTGTGCGAAACTTCACCGACAACACAATCGGCATTTGCGTAAATGATAATTACACTGGGTTTAGCATAGAGCAATACCCAATTAACTATAATGTGATAAAAGAATATTTGCGTGATTACAGATTTCAGTTATTCAAGAAAGAGGACTACGAAACCATTACACTGGAAGACAACGACAACTTGAAAGAATGGGTGTTTGATATTCACTGCTTTAACATAATGGAAAAGAATATTCACTCACTATACCTTCGCAAGGTCGTGGATAAATATTTTGAAATGGAAAATATTAAATGGGTGGATACGATTGACCCTGAAACATTTGAGATTGAAGAAATGGAAAAAGACGATTGGAAGAGTGCGGACATTGAGTTGATTGATAAAGCAACTTGTGAAGAATACACAAGGGAGTTTGAAATGAAAATCTACGACGAGGACAGCACGAGAAAATATAAGGAGGTCAAAAAGTTTAACTTCCACGCAAAGTTTCATAATGAGAAAATGGATATGTTTGACGAAGTCTTTGACGAGTGGTTTATGGAAGACCGCAGAAAATATATTAATAATATTTCAGCATTCAAAAGAGCATTAAAGGACAAAATCCAAGAATATATTAACAAGAAAAATCCAACGAAATATGTTGAATATTTTAAACAGAACTTGTTGGCGTTTCAGCATTGTGTATTTATGCTGGATAAACTAAACTTACTGACTGAGAACAAAACGGATTTGAACTTTAAGAATGAGTTTAGCACATTAGAGTTTCAACCATTGATTGATACTTATAAAAATATGAAGTCGCTGAGTATTAACCAATTGTTCCACGACGAATACTATGATATGAAAACGAAGGACAGAAAAGAAAAAACAATTACAACTCGTAGCATTCACACAATCTTAAACAAAATCTTGAAAGAATATTTTAATTACGAGATTGAGAGTTGTGGTAAAAAACAAAAGACAATTGACGGAAAGCGTAAAAAGATTACTATGTATAAGATTGTCCCCAATCAAGAAAAAGACGAAAACAGCAAACTTCCACCAATCAAGCATAACTTGTTTGAGTTTATCAAGTTAGACCAGTTTGTAAATATTGGTATGGAAGATATGTTTGAGGAGGATATGATTGAATAATTAAACAAATGTAGGTAAATCTATTTTATAAGACACAAAGCAACTATAAAATGAAGTATTTTTCTTTTCCTCCAATTCTCCATTTTCCAATAATTTTCCATAGTGTAGTTTTCCACGAGGGAATGAGATTTTTATATTTTTTCCAGCAAAGGTGTCTTGAAAATAATTTGAGAATATATTACACGAGTTCATAATAATAATAAAGGGTTTGTCTAATTCAGCAAGTTTTTTCAGTATCTTTTTTTTAATTTCTGTTTCAAAAGGCGGATTGGTGATAATAATATCATATTCATTTCTCTCCACATTATTTTCTAAAAAGTCCCATTCAAAATTATAAACAACTTTATAACCTTTTTCAATCCAGTAGGCAGGTGATTGTGATTTATATGATTTATAACAACACGCCTCATAAATGGTTGTGTCTTTTTTTATGTGTGGTTGTATTTTGTCCCACACCCAAGCAGGGGTGTAGTAGTCGTCAAACTTTTCAAAATGCGGACTATCCTTGAAGTTCGCCATATAGTAGTGTGTAGTTTATTTTTTGTCTAAAAAAGCAATTCAATTTTTTTAAAATGTTATATATATAAAATGTTTGGAAAGAAAAAAAAATACACTTGTGCTTTCTGTAATGATTTAACTAAAATATCAACCAGTAAATTAACCTTTTGCCGAGAGTGTAATAAATTGCGTTCTTACATAAGGGACTATGGATTACAAACTTTATTATCAAAAATAACACAGAGTGAAGTGAAACCAACATATCCTCCTGATTATTGAAAATAAAAAATATTAGATTTAATTTTTTATTTTTTGTGTGTCCTATTATAAATGGAAAACTTACAGATATTTATACCTACACTCAATCGTAGTAAGCAATTTGAAAAAAAGACATATAAATTATTGGTTGAAAATGATTTATTAAATAAATGTAAATTGTTAATTCAAACAGACGAAGACGAGAAGTTGTATAGTCATTTTAATATCCCTATTGTTAGAACACCTTTGGGATTGAAAGATACTATGAATTGGGTTATAGAGAACACTGAGTTTAATAGTCTTTGTGTAAAACTTGACGACGATATAACTGGTGTTAAGAAATTGAAGGAAGACAAGGGTTTAGAATTAATAACATTGAGAGAAATGTTAATGATAATGATTAAACAAATGGATATTCATAATGCCGACATTTGCGGATTATATCCCAACTCAAATGATTTATGTATGAGGAGAGAAAAGGATATTATTTTGGGAAATATATTTTGTGTAGGAATTATTCAAATGTTTAAAAATAAGAAATTAACTTTAAATCTTGGTGGAAAAGGGGATATGGAAATGTGTTTGCTTTATTACAAAAATGGTTATAATTGTTTGCGGTTAAATAAATATTGTAGTCGTCATTATGTGAAAAGTAAAGGTGGTCTTGAAAAAATAAGAACACAAGAATATGAGGACACAGAGCATAAATATATAATGGATAATTATGGTGAATTAATTAGTAGAGAAACAAAACATAAAAACGGAAATAGGGGTTGTGTATTTAAAAAATTACAGGCACATAATAATTATCCAAGATTTTTGAAAGAATTAGAAATTAGTGATTGTGAAGAATTATATAATGAACTAAAAAAAAATACGATTGAGATTTCAAGAACAAGAACAAACAGCGGATATGGACGCTCTCAACCATTTGGATATGTGATAAAAAGATTTGGATTACCTTTTGGATTAAGTCGTCATTCTACAAGGAAACCTGAGTTGTTTAAAAAATTAATAAGTATGGGAAAGAAAATAGAAAATAATAATTTTACAACAATTCAAGTAAATCATAACTACGAATGCCGACCTCATATTGACGGAAAAAATATGGGAACAAGTATTATATTTGCGGTTGGAGATTATAGTGGTGGAGAACTTTGTATAAAAATAAATGGAAAATATGAAGAATATGATATAAGAAATAAACCATTATTATTTAACGGTTCTCTCTACGAGCATTATGTAAAACCAATAAAAAGTGGAAACAGATATTCATTTGTGTATTTTAAATTAAAAGATTATGGGGCAAGTGATTTTCAATATCTTTGAGTTCCTCCTCATATAATAGGTGAGGCACCCTAAGTCAATTTTTATTAGTAAAGATATTAATAAAGTTTGACTTAGGGTGCGTATGCTGATTATATAAAAAGGACCATTCACAAATAAACATTTTAACAATAATTAATTATTGAAAAAAATATTATAATTTAATATATTATAAAAAGATGTCCCACGCTTTAATGTTAGGAACCACCACGAGTGGAGAAGTTGAAAAGGTGCTTGTATCTTCCTCAGGCAAATTAGAAGTTGATGCTACGATTACTGGGGGCGGAGATGCTACACTTGCCGAACAACAAGTCCAAACCGCTCACCTTGCCGTGATTGAAGGAGATACAACAAGTCTTGATGCGAAGGTCGTTGCGTGTGATACTACTGGAAAATCAACACTTGCCGAACAACAAAGTCAAACCACACACCTTGCTACAATTGCTGGTGATACAACAAGTCTTGATACAAAAGTCGTTGCTTGTGATACTACTGGAAAAGCAACTTTAACAGAACAACAAGCACAAACTGCTTTATTAACAACCATTCAAGGCGACACCACAAGTTTAGACGCAAAAATAACTGCTTGTGATACTGGTGCCGTAGTTGTTTCAAGTGGTTCTATTACAGAAACCAATTCAGGTGCTATTGCTTCGTCAGTAGCAAAAATTAGTCAGGGTTATGATGCTACAATTGCCTCAGGTGGTTCAGGTCTTCAACAAACTCTTGTATATGGTCGTGATAATGTGGGCGATTTAGAAGCACTCAAAGTAAATGCGAATGGTAATTTACAAGTGATTGTAGAAGAACAAACTAAGGAAACAACCTCCGCTCAATTATGGACGGCACAAAGCATAGGTGCTGGTGCTTCCGCACAAACTGCTTCCGTAAATATGTCTAACTACCGCCACATTTCTGTTTATGGTGATACAACAAGCACTCTTGGTGATTTAATTAAAATAGAGTTTAGTGATGATAATTCAAATTGGTATGTGAGCGACCAATCATATATTTACCCTGATATGACGACTGGTGTTTTCGCTCATACCATTACAGAGATAATTTGTGTGCCTTATGTTAGATTTTCTACAACAAATACCGATGCTTCCTCCCATACCTATAATCTCAAATATACCGCATTAAGACATTAAACTTTAACAAGTATATTTTTTTTTATTAAAAATTATTTTAAAAAAAAATAATATAAAATAATATAATATAAGATGACTGATAAAATCGTTAATTCGCAAAACTCCTCCTATATTTCATTGGTTCCTACCACCCAAACACAATTTACAGAAAACGGACAATGTATTTTTGAAGTTGATGAAAGTTTGGGATATATTAAGGGGCGTGATAGTTATTTAGTCTTGGAAGTAGAAAACACAAGCAGTGATTTTTCACGCTGGTCTTTTCCAAATGGTGTTGGTGCCTCCGCACTTATTAAACGCTTAGAAATATACAGCAGAAGCACAGGGCAACTTTTGGAAGCATTAGACAATTACAATCAATGGTGTGGTATTGAAAACCAATATATGCGTGATGATTTCACCACAGAACAAAGAGAACAAGGTGTAGGCACTCCAACCTATCAACATATTAATGGTTATGATGGTGCTGGTAATGTATTTAGAAATCAAGTTAATTTAGACCCAACCGCAATTGAAAACTCATTGCTTTCTCCTTTAAGTGCTACTGGGGCATCACCAAGATATTTTAGTCGCCAATTTTTAGTCCCTATTAAATCAGGTATATTTTCTCGCTGGTGGGATAGTGAAAAACTCTGCCCTGTATTAAACTTTGGTGGTTTAAGAATGGTAATTACATTTGCTCCCAATGAAGAAGTTTGTATGAGATTAGGTTATGTTCCAAAACTTCCTGCCGACACCAAACCAAATCTTGTTCGCAGTTTAGTTTCACAAGGTATTAAATGTTTAGACCAAGGCGGTGGGTCATTAGATAATTTCCAAACAAATGAAGCAGAAGAAGAAGGATATTTTACTTCCGTAGAACAACTTGGTCTTGCTGTTGGAATGAGTGTTGTAGTTTCTTATACTGGTGGTGGTGGCGGAACGACTACACGCACAATTACTGCTATTGAAACAATGTTGCCTACTGGTCGTGTTAAAATTACTTGTGATAATCCAAGCGGTGCTCCCCTTACTGGTGATTTGTTATTAAAAGTAGATACAACAAAAGCACCTTCCTTTAAGGTCAATAAAGCAGAACTCCGTGTTTTACAAATGGTTGTTCCCAAAGATGGTATGGATAAACTCGCCAAACCAATGAAATATGAATACACCTCCTACGACCAATTTTTCAATACACTCCCAACAAGTGTTCTTCGCCACCAAGTCCCTATTCAAAGTGTAGCAACAAAAGGTCGCTCTATATTTACTCATTTTGTAGATAGTAGCACAGAAACAACCCAAGACCATAAGAGTTATTACAGCGGAGAAAGTCCAAGTGAAATCCACCTTAATTCAGTCCAACTCTTTTTGAATAATAGAAATTATCCACTTCAAGCAATTGACCCAAGAAAATATCGTGATAAACCATTAATGCTTAATGAATTAGTCAAGGCATTAGGAAGTATCAATAAAAGTGCTATGAACTTAGGAAGCAATGAAAAAGGACAATTGGAAGATTACAGCAACACATTTTTATATGCTCGTGAATTAGCAAGAGGCGATTTTGTATTTAATTTAAGAAATGCTGAACCTGAGGTTAGACTTGGATTTACACAAACTCGTTCTTCCCCTGTCCGTTGTAATTCATTTGTATTTTCTCGCAAAGTTGTAGATATTTCCCCACAAGGTTTAATGGTAGAACTTTAAATAACATTTCTCATTTAGTCGTATTTTTTTTTATTAAAAATTATTTTAAAAAAAAATAATATAAAATAATATAATATAAGATGCCTCTACAAAAGAACACATTTTTGATTAAACCTTCCAACAATACGACAGATGGTTTTTCTCACAGCAAAGGAAACCCAGTAGTCAAGTTTTCTATCCCAGCACAAGATTTACTCTTAGAAACGACCAGTTTGCGTCTTAGTGGTCGCATTCAGTTCTATAATGCTGACGACACTTTAATTAGCGTTCAAGGAAACACAGACACCATAAGCACAAATGATGACGGCACAACTCTTGCTCCTGCCCCAGTCAATACCAATCTTTCAAATCTTGGTGGGGTTCATAATTGTATAGATAAAGTTGTTATAAAATCAAAGAAGTCTGCCGTAGAATTAGTCAATGACCCAAATTACCCACAACAAACCGCTGTTCGCCAAGCACTCGCTCACAATAAAGGTGATTACACAAGAAGTGCTTTAAACCGCACTCTTGCTTGTGGAAACAACGCTGATTTACTCAATCGTCGTTTAGTCAATCAAGACACACAAGGTCAAGAGTTTTCCATTAAATTAAATGTTCCCTTTCTTGGCGTTCAACCCCTTCATCTTGGTGAAAGTTATTTAGGTGGTCTTATGATGACCTTGTATTTATCCCCTGATAGTAATGTTTTTATGAATAGATTTAGACACCTCAATTTTACTGCTGGGGCAAATGATATTAAAGGTGCTTACTTTAAACTTCACGATTTACGCCTTGTTGGTCGTTATTTAGTTCCAACCCCACAAGAACTTAAAGGATACAATGCCGATGTTATGTTCCAAGATAAAGTCAATCTTATTAATGATGTTGTAAGCAGTGTAAATAGCAGTGGATACACGCCCCAAGTTAATTTCGTGCGTGGAATGTCTAACCAATTTCAAAAACCTGATGCGATTAATAACTACAACTTAAACGCCAACAATTTCCCACAAGTGGTTGGTTTAGAAAATGTAGTCCAATCTAAAAACTCACGCAGATTTCCTTTTGATTTTGCTACACAAGTTCAACCTAACCGCAAATCTACGGATACTGCTGGGGCAACAAACACACCTGACGGAATGCTTCACAAATCTCTTGGTATGGGTGATGTAGAAGTTCGCAGACAATATTACAAATCTCTTCTTGGTGGAAAAATGCCTTATCACGCTTCTACAAGTATGAGAGAACAAGACGACCAAGCAAGAGAAGAATATGTAGCAAGT
>Ga0099849_1001161_pt1 | contig 12299 bp, 5 predicted proteins | sample CB_VirMetaG_4_FD_78177 | JGI IMG/M metagenome (GOLD analysis project Ga0099849, IMG submission 78177) | Freshwater to marine saline gradient viral communities from Chesapeake Bay - CB_1508_1M Viral MetaG | ecosystem: Environmental > Aquatic > Marine > Coastal | place: USA: Chesapeake Bay... | reverse complement strand
TCCAAATGGAACGTATGCATATTTTCTAACAGAGGATGGAAGTGGAAATCCAGTTTATCCTTATGGTGTTGGACCAAAATATTATGGAGATCCTTTATTTGAGGGAGACACTGTTCCTGATTTAGTATCAGTGTTCCCAACTGAGTCTGAAGGTAATGTCATTCTTAATGAGAATGGCAGTATCTCATACATTAAAATGACCAAAAAAGGTGATAACTATTTTGGTCCTGCTAGAGCAGAAATTCTTGGTGGGCAGGGGTCTGGAGCTGTTATAAGTCCTATTGTTCAGACCATTACTGGTTTATCTCTTCTCAATTCAGGTAGAAGTTATGCAACACCTCCCACTCTAATTTTTGAAGGCGGTGGTGGACAAGGTGCTCAAGGCGCAGCGGCAATTGATACTTTGGGTAAAGTTACATCAATTAGTATTGTAGATGATGGAGAATTTTATCAAGAACCTCCATATGTTTTAATTACTGGTGGTGGTGGAACTGGTGCAAAAGCTGTTGCTAGAATTGACCAAGGTTCAATCGTTGGCATTGATGTCACCGACCCAGGCGAAGGGTATACAAATCCACCGAATATTATCTTTACTAAACTAGTAAATCTCAAACGTAAAACCAGAGCGAGACAGGCATTTAACTCTGGGGCAATTTATCTGACAGGTCTTGTTCGTAATATTACTGCATCGGATTCTGAGATTTATGTTGATTCTACTGATGCATATCCTGGTTCTGGACAAATTATTATCAATACAGAAACAATTACGTATACTAATAAAAGTGTTGGTAGATTCTCTGGATTGACAAGAGGAGTAAACTTTAATTATGACCAGCGAGTAATTCTTGATGCGGGACAAAATGATGCTCAAGGAAATTCTACATATGCATTTAATGTTGGGGATAGAGTTATCCGTAAAGTTGAAAATGCTAATAATAAAGTAGCAAAAGTATATGATTGGAATCCCTCAACCAGAGAATTACTTGTAACATTTGAAGTTGATGAACTGGCATTTATTGATGGTGGTATCCCATCTACAGAAGATGCCATTGTTCAGTTTGATGCTGGTGTTGCTAGTAGTAGTGGCACTGGCATATTACCACATACTATCCTCAATGAAGTTGGTTCTACCATTTCACTATTAACAGTTCCACTTTCTACATTGCAGGATAGAGCATTTGAGGATGATGATGAGCAAGAAGGTGCTGGTGATGGAATTCCTGACTTAATTAATACAGGCACTGATTATGAAAGTCAGATTAGTCTTGATGGTGGTATCTACAATTCTCTTTATGGTATTGAAGAGACTCAAGGCGGACAAAATACAACACTATTCCAAGTCGGTGATAGCATCAAGGATGGTAGTATTCCATTCAAATTTGCAAATATTGTTTCTGCTGGTGGACTGAGTGAGGGTGTTGAGCACACAGCATTATTGGACATCTATTTGGATGCTAACAATGGAAATGGTCAGAACTTTACTGTCAATGAAGTTGTTACTGGTGCAATTTCTGGAGTTACTGGTGTAGTTGTTTCTTGGGATCCAACTATTTCAAAATTAACTGTCGGAAATATTACTCCGTATAACACGGGTAATGTAAACATTGGTATTGGCGGTTATTTGTATGAATTCTCAGCAAACGGTACAGTCGTAGATTTCATTATTCATGACCCTGGAACAAACTACACTGCAGCACCAACTCTTACTATCGAAGATGTTGGTGATATTCAAGCTGTAGGAACTGTGAATATGACTGCTGCTGGAGACCAAGTTGCTTCCATTAGTATTACTAACGGTGGATATGGAATTGAGCAAACCGTAGATGGAACCTATAACCTTCATCCTACAGTAACATTTACAAATGACCCTGCTGATACAACTGGATCTGGTGCATCTGCTCAAGTTATTCTTGGTGGAGAAACTCTAAGTGGAAATGCTGGAGCGTCTTACAGAATCAAGAGAATTGAGTATTCGACAACGGTTCGTTCGTAACCATCATAAATAAACAAGAGGACAATAGTACCTAAGAAATGGCAGCCCTATTAACTGATCAATTTAGAATTTTTTCTGCGAAAAAATTCATTAAATCTCTTGAGGGTCCCGACCCAACTCAGAGTGATGATGCTGCAGGCGTCTCTCGTGACCGCCTGTATTTGTTTATCGGTAGACCTCAACCATGGGACAATGAGAACTCTCCACCACAAGCAGTGGATTCATTTGGAGAATTTTCTGCGTCTTTTGACGATATGATTTCCCTAAAAAGAGTTCTTGCTTCGGATACCATTCAGGTTGTTCGTAGAATTGACTGGGTTTCTCCAGAACAAACTACTGGTGGACTGGGTTTCACCTATGACATGTATCGTCAAGACTACTCTCCTAGTAAGACTGCTTCTTCTGGTGCTACGAAACTGTATGATTCTGACTTTTATGTCGTAAACTCTCAATATCAAGTATATAAGTGCATTTACAACGGAACTTCTCCTTCCGACCCCAACGGTAAACCATCTACAGTTGAACCTACAGGCACTTCTACATCTATCATTACTACTGGTGATGGTTATCGCTGGAAGTACATGTACACCATTCCCGTTGCTTCCGTCCTCAAGTTTTTCTCTAATGATTACATGCCAGTCTTTACCAATGATGCGGTAAAGACGAATGCAGTTTCTGGTGAAATTGACACTGTTGTTATCAATGCAGCAGGTTCTGGTTACAACAACGGAACATACGATAATGTTGCTATTAATGGTGATGGTACTGGTGGACGTGTTTCCATTGTTGTTGATGGTGGTAAAATTATTTCGGCAACTGTAACTTCTGGTGGTACTGGATATACTTTCGGAAAGATTAGTATTGACAATATCACTGGTATTGGTACTGGTAATGGAGCTCAAGTTGACGTTATTATCCCCCCTCCAGATGGTCATGGTGCCGATTCTATCATCGAACTTGGTGCATTTAGAGTAATGGTAAACGCTAAACTCTCTTATGATGAGGGTGCAGGCGACTTCCCAATTGATAACGACTATCGTCGTATTGGTCTTGTTACCAATCCCCTTAAATTTGGTACAGCAGAATTAATTTCTGATTTGACAGTTTCTGCTACAAAAGCAGTAATTTTTCCACCAACTTTCCAGGGAAATTATGTTCCCGATGAAATTATTACTCAAACAAGAGTTGTTGGTGGCACAAACGTTACTGCTCGTGGTCGTGTAATTTCATGGAATCCAACAACCAAAGTTTTGAAATATTATCAAAACTCTGTTGACGGTATTTTCCCTGAAGTCACTGGTACACAGAATGAATTTGACGGGTCCAACGTTGTTAGTGGTGCTACTTCTGGTGCTGCTGGACAACCCGATATTAACTTCCCTGCAGTTCCCAATTCGTCGTCTAGAACTATCAACAATACTGAGTACGACTTGGGCATGAAGTTCAACAATGGTTATGCAAAACCCGAGATTGAATCAAACAGCGGCAACGTTGTTTATATAGATAATAGGAGATCAATTAGTCGTGCAAACGACCAGGTAGAAGACATCAAAATCGTAATCGAATTCTAATGGCACAGAACACCAACCTCAACGTTACACCTTACTACGACGATTTCGATAAGGCGAAAAACTTTTATCGAGTATTGTTCCGTCCTGGTTTCCCAATTCAAGCAAGGGAACTCACGACGATGCAGAGTCTTTTGCAAAATCAGGTAGAGAGTGTAGGTTCTCACCTGTAAAAAGACGGTGCGATGGTCATTCCTGGTCAAGTAGGTTATGATTTAAATGTTGATGCAATCATGCTCCAAGAGTCGTTCTTGGGTGCCGATGTTGAACTTTATAGGTCTCAATTAACAGGTAAGATTATTACTGGTCTTGCCACTGGTGTTAAAGCAAAAGTTCTTTACAGTATTTCTTCTGCAGAGTCTGATAAGAATTATATCACTCTTTACGTTAAGTACATCGAATCGGGTGGAGAACAAAATACTCAACAAACCTTTGGAAATAATGAACAGTTAGTTACGGATGCCGAAATCACTTTCGGAACTACTCTGATTGAAATTGGTTCTCCTTTTGCTCAACTGTTACCAACTGCAGCAATTCAAACTGGTTCTGTTGCTTATATCCAAACTGGTGTGTATTACATCAGAGGATTTTTTGTAGACGTACCTTATCAATATATTCTTCTCGACCAATATGGAAGTAACCCATCCTATCGTATTGGTCTCAACATTCAAGAATCCATTATCACTCCCGAGGATGACCTTAGCCTCAATGATAATGCTGCTGGAACATCAAACTATGCTGCTCCTGGTGCTCATAGATTTAGAATCACAACATCCCTGGTAAAGAAACTTCTCACTGACGAAGCAGATAAAGATTTCTTAGAATTGCTGCGTATTAACAATTCTAAAGTAGAAAAACTTGTTGACCGCAGTGCATATGAAGAACTCGAAAAGAGTCTTGCATTGAGAACATACGAAGAATCTGGAGATTATGTAGTAAAAGATTTTGGAATTAAAGTAAGACAAAATCTTAATGATGGATTTAATAACGGAATTTATTCTACTGGAGCTACTACTTTTAGCGGCAGCACTGCATCCGAGGATAAGTATGCGGTAGAATTTGGTCCTGGTACTGCATATGTTAGGGGATATAGAATCAAGACCCTTTCTCCAACGTATATTGATTTAGACAAACCAAGAGATACATTATCTGCTCAAAACACAATTATTCCATTTGAAGTTGGTAATTACAGCACAGTCAATAACGTATATGGATTCCCCAATGTTTCTGGTGGTTCTGTATCCAATGCGTATCAGACAATCGAACTTAGAGATGCAGTGACTGTTACTCCAGGAACTGCAACTGGCAATCTGATTGGTTATGCTCGTGTTGCTGCTTTTGAGCACACTGGAAACCCAGATAGCACCTTTGGTAATGCTGATGACACATATAAGTGTAATCTGTTTGACATTCAAATGCTTACTGTATTAGAACTCGCTTCTAATCAGTCAATCTCCCAAGGATCTCTATTAATTGGTGCTTCTAGTGGTGCTAGAGCATATCTAGTTGATGCAATTGTTTCTGATGACCATATCATTGTTTATCAAGTTGAAGGTCAATTTGAACTTGGTGAGATGATTAATGTTGATGGAGAAAATCTTGATACATTAGAAGCGGTGCATTATTATCAGTATTCTGACACTAGACAACTTATTGCTAGAGATGAAAGCACTCAAGCAGTTGAATTCAGTGCAGATGTTCTTCTTGAAGATATTGCAATTGTTCAGGGTTCCACATTTACACTTACCACTAGTGGTACTCCATCTATTAAAGGTTTGAACTCAAACTTTGCTCTTGATTTAAGAGTTGGTGATAGAATCTATTTCAATAATACTCAATATGTAACGGTCAATAAAGTAGACCCTACAGACTTAACAAATACGGTTTCTAGTACAGTTTTTGATTACGCTAACCAGACCGTTAATGTAACTTTACCATCTGCACCCGCTGCACCAGCTGCAGGAGATTATTCTGCTGCCCTTAGATATAGAACTAAGTTGTTTGATATTGAAAACGCAAACCTCTTCAGCCCAATGCCGAAGAAGTACATTAGTGCTATCTCCGACGAATCTATGGTTGTCAGGAGAACATTTGATGCACAAACTGTTGCTGCAAACTCAATTTCAATTACTCTCCCAGAAAATGAGCAGTTTGAGTCCATCACTGACGAGAACTACACATTTACAGTTCTTGCTGGAACAAATAGTACGCATCCTGTAGGTGACCAAATCACGATTAATACAACTAATTCGGGAGCTGTTGGTTATACTACGTTTACATCGAATGATAGAACTACTCTTCAGATTGAAAATCTGACAAACATTACATCGGTTAAAGTTACTGCTACAGTTTCTAAAAACGTTGCTACCAGAAAAACTAAATCTGGTAATGAAATGTTTGTTATTAAAGTTATCAAAACTACAAAAAATCTTGACAAACAAAATTATAGTTTAGCATATTCAAATTTATACGGAACTAGAATTGAGGATAGAGATATTTCTCTCGGTCTTACAGACGTTTATAGACTACACGCTGTTTATGAATCTAATGATGATAACGATCCAGTAATTCCATCTTTGACTTTGGTTGAACCAGTGTTCTTTGCGAATGGAACTATTGTAACTGGTAGAACTTCTAAAGCTCGTGCTAAAGTTGTCAATTTTAGTTCTGGTACTCTAAAACTTTCTATAGTTTATATCTCTGGTGTTTTCCAAGCAGGTGAAACTATCGATGGTTTTGACTCTAATGGGTCAACAATTAGTGCAATTATTAATGATAGTGTTGGTTCTGTAGTCGCTGGTTCTAAAGTTATTACAGACAACTATTACTTAGAAGTTGCACAAACAGGATTCATGTATGATTGCTCCAAGATTGTTCGTAAGAAGGGAGTAGCAACTCCAATTAGAAAAATTCTTGTAGTGGTTGATTATTATACTCACTCTTCTACTGGCGATTACTTTGGTGGTCAGTCATATCTGGATACATCATATACAGATATTCCATTCTTCGGGGTAGATTTCCTTGCAGATTATCTGGACTTCCGTCCAGCAGTAAAAAATCTATTCAGTGGAACGGGTAGTGTTGCTTCTCCAGCATTTGTAAACTGCTCTACATTTGACTTTAAATCTAGAGTATTTACTAACTCAGGAAGTCCAACATCAACAATTTTTGACATTCCTAAACAAAATAGTAATTTCCGTTGTGACTTCTCTTGGTATCTTCCTAGAGTTGATAAGTGTTTTATTTCTCCAGACGGTAATTTTAGTGTTATTAAGGGCAAGTCTGCCGAACAACCTGTTGAACCCGATAATCTGGTTGATGGTATGCTTCTTGCTACATTAAGTCATAAACCATATGGTTTTGACCCAGAGGCAGACGTTGTTATCAAACGTTCTGACAATAGACGTTACACAATGAGAGATATTGGTGCTCTTGAGCGCCGCCTTGACCAGGTTGAGTATTATACTTCTCTCAACATGCTTGAGACTGACACATTTAACACAAGAATTATTGATGCTGATGGTAAAGACCGTCTGAAGAACGGATTTATTGTTGATGATTTTACCGACCATAGTAAGTCTGATACTGCACATGAAGATTTCTCTGCTTCTTTAGATTTCCAAAGAGGTGAGTGTCGTCCTTCTCATTACACAACGAACGTTCCTTTAGTCATTAACAATAACCTGTCTACAAATATTCAACAGACTGGTCCTATTATCACTCTGCCATATACAGAGACCACAATTATCTCTCAACCATATGCGTCTCGTGTTGAGAATGTAAACCCATTCAACGTATTTACTTACATTGGTAGAATCACTCTCAATCCATCTTCCGATGATTGGATTGATACTACCAGACTTCCCCAAAACGTTATTCAAATTGAAGGTGATTTCGAATCAGTTTCGTCTGAATTGAATGTAGACCAAAATGGTTTTGCGCCAATTCAATGGGGTGCTTGGAGAACTAACTGGACTGGTGAAACTACTATTTCTTCCACTACTACCAGAAATTCTGGATGGTTGGAAGAAGACCGTGGCAGGTCTCCTCTTCCTGGTGTATGGGGTGGTCGTGGTATGCGTCGTGTTAATAGAACATCGACGATTGAAAGCATTCAAAGACAAAGTAGAAGTGGAATCAGAAGTAGAGTTGTTCCCAGAATTGATAGACAATCTCTTGGAGATTCTACCGTTTCTACAAGTGTTATTCCTTGGATTCGTTCTAGAAACATTGAAGTTGATGTTGCTAGACTAAAACCAAGAACTCAATTCTTCTCGTTCTTTGATAATCAAAAAATTGATGGGTACATTGTTCCTAAATTAATCGAAATTATTAAAGACCCCGATGTTGACACTCGTACAAACTCAACTCCGTTCGTTATCGGTGAAACTGTAATTGGTCAGACTAGCGGTTGCAGATTCAAAGTAACTGCTCCTAATGATTTTTACGAATTCAATCCATATACTGACGCAACTCTACCCGAATCATATTCTTCCACAACAGAATATTTGAATATTGATACCGATGCTCTTGCTGAGCAAGCTGTAGGTACTTTCTATGGTAACTTCCAAATCGGTGAAGTCCTTCTTGGTTCTTCTGGTGCTCGTGCAGTTGTTAAGGATCGCAGACTTATTACTGATAGATTTGGTAAAGTAAAATCCTCTTTCTTTGTACCATCTCCAGCATTGGATACTAACCCTCGTTGGGCAACAGGTACTAGAACTGTTAGACTTACTACTTCTGAGACAGATTCTCGTCTTGGTGGTGCAGTTGCATCCTCTGCAGAGACCATTTACGAAGCAAGTGGCACTTTGAACACTGTTCAGGAAAATGTTCTGGCAGTTCGTAACGCTGAGATTGTTCGTGATACGGTTACATCCGATAGAACTATTCGTTCGACTAGAACAGAAAGTCGTCAGATTGGTTGGTACGACCCTCTTGCACAATCCTTTATTAGTGATGAAACTGGTGGCGTGTTCTTAACATCTGTTGATGTATTCTTCTTTGCAAAAGATGATAATATTCCCATCTCTATGCAAATCAGAACAATGGAGAATGGTTATCCAACTACAAACATCCTTCCATTCTCTGATGTCACATTAGAACCATCTCAGGTTCTTCTTTCTGAAACCGCTGCAGTTGCAACCAGATTTACTTTTGCTGCTCCTGTTTATATTCCCCAATCAGTTGAACATTGCTTTGTTCTCTTATCAGACTCCAACTCTTATCAGGTTTGGATTTCCAGAATGGGTGAAATTGATATTACGGGAGATAGAACAATCTCTGAGCAACCCTATGCGGGTGTTCTGTTCAAGTCGCAGAACGCATCTACTTGGACTGCTGACCAGTATGAAGACCTTAAGTTCAATATTCAAAGAGCATCCTTCGTAACTACAGAGAATTCAACTCTTATTCTGAATAATTCTGCACTTGACATTGGTAATGGTGGTAAGTTAAATCTACGTCGTGATGCAGTTCAGACATTTGTTCCTGAAATTCAACTTCAATTAAATTCTACCACACTACCATACACAAATGGTGCGCGTATTTACCAAAAGACAACCTTAGCAGAAGGTACTATCACCAATGTTACCGTAGGTATTAGTGGTGTTATTTTGACAGTAAATGATATTACTGGCACTTTTGCTGCTGGTTCTAACACTGGTGGTGTTATTACAAACCGTATTGTTTCTTCTAAGACAACTGCAACTATGGTTGTAAGTGCTCCTACAGGAGACTTTACAGAGGGAGAAACAATCACTGGTAGTTCTGCAACTGCACCAACTGCTGAAGTTGTAACATGGAATAATGGTACAAACACACTAACTCTTCGCTATGTTTCTACCGATTTTGATACGATAACTCCCGAAACGATTAGTGGTGGTGAGTCTGGAGTATCAGCATCCGTAAGTTCGGTTACTTATGCGGGTGATGCTATTGAAGCTAGTGCTGTCAGCGATTCTTATCCAACTGCTTCACCAACTTATTCCAGCGCACAAAGAAAAGTTAAGATTCTGCATAGCAATCATTGTATGCATAGCACTTCCAATAATGTTACTATTGAAGGAGTTATTTCGGAAGTTTCTGATACTTATCTAACAGCATCAATTTCTGATTCGGATACCAGTATTAGTGTTAATGATGCATCTGCATTCCACAAGACTATTAATGGCATTTCGATTAGCAGCAGCAATGTTGGATATATCAAGATTGATGATGAGATTATGTCATACTCTGCTATTAGTAATGACAACAAGACAATCACAGTTCATGAAAGGGGACTGGATGGAACAACTGCAGTTGCTCATGCGGATGAAAGTGTTGTTGCATGTTATAACTTAGATGGCGTTCCTCTTGTGGAAATCAATAAAACACATACTGGAATTCTGAATCCAACCCTCGATAGTTATGAGTTAGCGACAAGTTCTATCGCAAGACTTGGAATTAGAGGAGGTGGAACATCTATAGTTGCTTCTCAGAATATTCAATATTCTACTTTAGTTCCATCTATCGAAAAACTCATTCTTCCTGGAACTGCATTAAATGCAAGAATCAACGTAATTAGCGGCACTTCTATTAATGATGGGTCTTCCTTAAATCAAGCGTCATTCTCTAATGATGGTGTATTTACTGATGTAATCTTGAGTGAAGATAATTACTTACAGTATCCTGCTTTAATTTGTTCTAATATTAATGAATCTTCTGAACTTAGTGGTGCTAAGTCTTTTAGAATGGATATCTCTCTTACTAGTAATGACGAGAAACTTTCTCCAATCATCGACACCGATAGAATGTCTTCTATCTTAGTAAGTAACAGAATTAATAGTCCAACCAACTTTAATTCTGCAAAACTTTCTGTTGGTGATGAGCATGATGCAGTATATATTTCTCGTGTTGCTAATCTTGTAAATCCATCTGGTTCGATTAAGGTTATCTTTGCGGGTTACCGTCCACCCAACACTCAAATTAAAGTGCTATATAGAACACGCCCAGTTGGTTCTACGGCATCGATTGAAACTTATGGTTTTGAATTCATGCCAACAGAAAATGCTTCTATTCCATCAACTACAGAGAGAATTATTTTCTCTGATTATGAATATGAAGTAACTGGTTTAAACTTTAATCAATACCAGATTAAGATTTTGTTTGTCTCACCCGACCAAGCAAAAGTACCAGTCATCCAAGATTTGAGAGTAATCGCACTTGCTGTATAATGCCTAATATTCCTGTAAAAGATGCAGACCATTGGTTTAGAGACTCAGGTTCTGGGTCTCTACAGTGTTCGAACAAAACGGAATATGAAAAATATATGGCAGCATACAAATCTTCAAAGGTAAAAGAAGGAGAATTCAAGACTTTACAAAATGAAGTTTCTGAGTTAAAATCTGAACTGGGTGATATCAAATCACTTCTACTAACGTTAGTCCAAAATAAAAATCATGACAGTTGAAAAGGTTTCGCAAGAAGATATGCTTGCACAATTTAAGCAGCGTTATGCTGCAATGATTGAAGAAAATCAAAAACTCGCAGCAAAAATTAAAGAGAACGAGGTTACAGCACTTAAACTTCAAGGTGCTATCGAAACTCTCGAATACTATGGAACTAAGGAAGAAACTGAAACTGTAGATGAAGTTGATTCTGAAGAGTGATTCTTGGGGCACATTGCCCCTTTTTTTATTGACATAAATAACTCAGAAGCATTAACTACTCGGGTTGTCGTAACAAATGGCAAATAGAATTCAATTAAGAAGAGGTGGCGCTCAGGAATGGGCGAACGCTAACCCTACGCTTGCTCAAGGCGAATTAGGAATTGAACTTGATACGGGTCGTATCAAAATTGGTGATGGTGTTTCTCCGTGGAATACACTGAGATATGAGCGTCCTGTTGAATCTACTTCCAATACAGCAAATACTCTTGTGCAAAGAGATGCTGATGGTAACTTTTCTGCGGGTACGATTACTGCAACTCTGATTGGTAATTCTTCTACTGCTGCTCGTCTCGCATCTACTCGTCAGATTCAACTCTCTGGAGACGTTACTGCTTCTGGTGTATTTGATGGTTCTCAGAACTTGAACTTAAGTTCTAACTTAGGTTTAGTTTCTACCTTACCCCATTACGATGGCACAAATGTTCCAACAGGAACTTATACCAAGTTAGAGGTTGATGCAAAAGGTAGAATTGTTAATGCTTCCAATCCAACAACTATTCAAGACTATGGATTGAATACAAACATCGAAGGTACTGGTGCTCAACCATATGACTTAGACCTATCTTCGCTTGCTGCACTAACAACTACGGGTATTATTTCAAGAACCAGTAATGGTAATATCCAAACAAGAACAATTACAGGTACTGCTACTCGTATCGATGTTAGTAATGGTGGTGGTATTAGTGGTAATCCAATTATCGACCTTATTGCTACAGCTGTAGTACCAGGGGACTACAATACTGAGTCTCTTACATCCGTAACTGCATTAGGTCCTGCTAACGAACCTTTTGGTACAGAAACCGTAAACGCTGCGAAATTTACGGTTGATGCTTATGGTCGTTTGACATCTGCTACAAACGTACCTATTGCTACTGCTACTGAAGGCAGTAAGTATGCTACATATAATGCTGGGGCAACTTATTCCCGATATGACATCATCGAAGAAGGTGGTAACGTCTATCAAGCCATTCAAGATATTCTTGCGGGCGCTGGTGCCCCAGCTCATACTGATAGCAGCGATACTGGAGG
>Ga0099849_1001155_pt1 | contig 12320 bp, 14 predicted proteins | sample CB_VirMetaG_4_FD_78177 | JGI IMG/M metagenome (GOLD analysis project Ga0099849, IMG submission 78177) | Freshwater to marine saline gradient viral communities from Chesapeake Bay - CB_1508_1M Viral MetaG | ecosystem: Environmental > Aquatic > Marine > Coastal | place: USA: Chesapeake Bay... | reverse complement strand
ATTTCATCGTTTTCACCATTAAATAATCCACTTACGCCACTAGCTACTGCTAAATGTGCACCTTGAAAGGCACTATCTGTAAGTTTTTGACGTACTGTAAGCTTTCCAGCTTTATCTAAATATTTACCAGCCTCGTATCCTGCTTTAGCTAATCCTTTACGTGCAAGTTCTTCAGCTTCATCTGCAATACGCAATGGTATTGATTTCTGTCTTTTAAGAAACTCACCACCTGTTTGTAATGCTTTACCTACACCACGTGCTCCTAACATAGATGCACCAGTAGCACCAAACGTAAATAAACTACCTGCTAGTGGTACTGCAAACCCTAATAGATGACCAACACTATGTGCTATACTTTGTGTTTCGTCTTGTGGGTCGTCAGCAAAACCACCTAATGCAAGTGGGCCGAGATAACCTTCTAATAATCCACTACCAAACTGTGCAAGTACACCACTACCTTCTTCGTCACTTTCAGGCATCAATCTTTGTGGTGCATCAGAAAATGGTATGCTATATAACTCTGAGTACTTTCTTAACTCTTCAGCTTCTTGTGGACTAAATAAGTTATTATTATATCTGTATTGTTGTACCTTAGTACGTACTTCAAAGGGAGTCATATATTACTTATTAAGTGCTTCAATCATGTTACTAATTATAGTGATATTATCTTCGTATAGCTTTGTTTTGTCTCTAACAGATTCTCTTCTTAATGATGGGTATTGATTAATAAACTCTCTTGATTTAGGTGTTATACCTGCTTCTGCATCTAATTCAACATCGCCATAGTTATTTAATAAATCTATAAAGTTAGTTACTTCTTCCATCATAGCTTTACCTCTAGCTCCTTGTGGGTCATCACCACCTAAAGGCCCAATATCACCATCACTTAATTCATCACCAACTGTAGCATCAGAAATAAAATTAAAAGCAGGTTCTGCAAATCTATTTTGCATTCTAGTTAATAAATCTATTACTGACCCTTTACGAGAATCATCTGCAGGAAGTCCTTTTACTGCATTAACTATAGCTTCTAATCCACCTTCACCTTGTCTAGCAGTTTCGTATGAATCAATTACTTCACTTTCATCAAAACCCATTAATCCACTTTCACTAAAAAATGGTATTAATTGTTTTTCTAATTGTCCTATTCTAGGCTTTGCCATTTGATACATTTGTTTAAGGCTATTTAATGCCTGTATTTTAGGTAACAAAGATTGATACCTAGTTTCATAATCTGCTATATCTTCTTCTATTTGACTACTTCTCATCATATTAGTCATTTGTGATAAATCACCAAGCAATCTTTTATTATCAGCATCTTTAGCTAATTTTTCTCTACTTGCAATTTGTGCATCACTTATACTTTTTCTGTTTGTATTTGCATCTGTAGCTATAGTTTCTCTAGAAGTATTTGCATTATTAGCTATTTCTTTTTGACCAGCTATTCTTGTGCTATCACTTTTAGTTTGATTTTCCCTAGCCATTTCAGCAAGATTCATTTTTGTCATATTATCTAAAGTCATCTTATCTCTTGCTAATTGATTAGCATCTTGTGAAGTTTGTGATTGCAACATAGCATTAATTAAGTTTGTTAATTCTGACATTATCCCATCTCCTTTATTGCTCTTACTTTATCATCGTAGGCAGTATCATTTTTTAGTCTGTTCATGTTTGTTTGATTAAATACATCATTTTTAGCTCTTATAGTTTGAGCAATTATTTGGTTTATAAATCCACCTCTGCTATTATCTCTAGCTAATCCACCTTGTGGGGCATTAGGCATTATATTTTGATTTTGTCTAAGTATACTTGCAACTGCACCATCTTTTAATAATTGATTAGTGTAATCTCTTTGAAAGTTTACACCTTTAATGCCTTTTGCTCTTCTGTCTCTTGTAGTGCCACTCATGCCTAAACCAAGCATTTCCATACCTTCACCAATAAGACCTTTACGTCCTAGATGAGTATCCCAAAATTTTCCTATACTCATTATAATCCTTTGCCTCCAAGCCATTTATTTAAGAAACTTCCTTGTTTATTAACACCATATGCTATTGCTCCAGCACCTAACAACGCAGGTTTTGCATATTGCATAAATTTGCTAGTACTTGCAGTAATAGGTGTATTATTGCTTCTCACAGGCGTAGCTAATCCATATGATTTATAATTACGTCCTAATGAAGCTAATTCATTAAAAGCCTGTTTATCGCCAATACCTAATACTTGATTTTTAAATCCTGAATAAAAATTTCCATCTCCAATATTTTTAGCAGTTGCCATTTTAAATAATCTTTCTTGTGGGAATATTTTTTGAAACCCTTCTGACGTTTCTTTAAATTTATTAGGCATAAATTCCAACTCACCCATACTATTTGTTACAAAAAAAGAATCTGCAACTGCTTTACCTACTTTAGCTTGTTGAGTTCTATTATCGAGATTAGTACCCATTTTGCTTATGTTGTATAGATTTAATAATCCTCCTGCGTTTTTATTAGGAGTACTGCTATACGCATTGTATATATCTTGTTGCGATTGCCTATAATCACTCATATTAATTCCTATTTAATGGTCTATACGTAAATGATATATCAATTAATTCAAAATCATTTACTGTTGTTGATGATGCACCTGTAGCATTGTAGTAAAGTTTTACTTTTACTTTTCTACCTACAGACCTTTTTGCAAACTTAAAACTTGCAGTTTTAACAATATTGTTTGTGCGTACTAGCTTATTGTTTTTTGCACTATATGCATTTGTTGCATCTGATTTAAACGATTTCCATGTAGCATTATTATCTATTTTATATGCTACAACAATTGGACTAATGCCTGTACCATCTGTTTTATACGATACATTGCATTGACTAAAACTTTTCATTAATGCAGGGTCACCTAAATCAAATGACTTTGTAATTAACTTAGTACTGCTAGTAAACCCAGTTCTATTTTTACTTGTCTTTTTTAATACTACGCTCATTATGGTGTTTGATTTGGTGGATTGTACTGACTAGATGGATTATTTTTAGATGGATGTTGTGCAGTATCATTATCAATAGAATCACTTCCTGTGCCAACTTCTGCCCATAATAAATGACCTTGTGGGTCATTTACAAATCCTGTTTTTTGACTTACACTATACATAGAATTTGTTTCTACAAATGAACGTGTATTAAAACTATAAATAATTGTTTTAGGATTATTTATAACATCTTCACATATATGCACTTGATTCCAATATGCATCATAACCTACATGAGTTCTATCATTATAAAAGTTTTCCCATTCAGTTTTGCTAATTGTACTGCCTTGCAGATTTTCTGTTAATTTTACTAGGTCTTGACCATTGTAAGTATAAATACCACTTCTACTTACCCAAAACACGCCATAAGGAGTTTTTACAACTTGACTATCAGACATAACACCTACATGAGCAAATGTTTCTTCAATAGTTTCTCTGCTTTGTCCATTCTCTAATACTTTAATAGACATAACAGTTAAGCTATTTTGTTTATATTGCAATAATTTATTGCCTACAACTGATAAAGCAGTAATTTCGTCTCCATCATTTATTGTAGCTTCAATTAAATTATCACTACTTACAATATCGTATTTTCCTAATACAGATTTTACAATACCATCAGGAAAATTTTTTACTTTACCATTTTCATCGGCAATATTAACATTACCATAATATGCTCTTCTATTAAATATAGCGTGAGTTTTCCAACCTGTTCCCCCATCTTTAAATCCAATTGGTATATCATATCTAATACCATATATTGAATAAAAACTTGTACTAGGATATGTTTTGTATAAAATAACTTCAGGAAGATTTTTGGAGCCATCTGTGTGTGTTATATATGAATTTAAATCACCATTATTGTCGTTTATTTCTGTTAAAGTTGACCAACTACCAGTTGGTTCGCTTTTATATCCTTTATTTAAATCTATTTCCATCATAAGATATATATCATCAGGGTTGTATTCGCTAAATTGTGCAAAAATTTGTATACCTTTTAATCGCACATTAAACAAATCTCCATTAGAATCTGCATTTATTAAATATTTACCTATGTTAGCACTAATTACTAATGCACAATTATCTGCTTGTGGTGCAAAACTTTGTGGATAACCAAAAGAATTTGTAAAAGGTAAAGGTTCGCTAATTGCACCACCTTCGTATGTATAAACAAAATAATATTTAATTCTATCTTTTTCTGTAAATATACCTTCTAATAAATCTGAGCTTGAACTAGTGCCATCAATAAATGCAGAAAACAATCTCATGCCTGAAATATGTGGACTATATGTTCCTAAATGAGGCTGGTCGAATGTAATTGCATTAGGACTGCTTGTAGAATAATCATAATTACTCTCATGATGTACTATTACATGAGTACTATTTGTTGTGTAAGGAGTTGGCGTAAAATCGTCTTCATAAAAATTTCCTCCACCATTATCAAATGTTTTATCAGTATATGTTTTATTTAAATTTAAAAATCCAAACCATTTTGCTTTATTATTAGTTCTAAACTCTGCATCACATATTTTTAAAAAACCTTCACTATCTGCAAATGCTAACATTGTTTTATACGTTTGTCCTGTATTTGCTCTTAAATCAAGTAACCAATCATTCCAATTTTCGTTTTCAATATTGTATATTGCTATATTTGCATTTTCAGTTGCTATAGCTACTAAATTTTGTTTTTTTAAACCTACAGGAATATCTACAACATTTGTTGTTACCTCATTTGCTAATGTGCTATTTACTGCACTAATACCATATGCTTTATTTGTATTTTCATATTGTCTAAATACAACTGCTTCGCCATTATCAGCCCATGCTAGTTCATAATCAGGATATTCATTCTCTATTTTTGTTTGTAATAGATTAAATAACCCAGTACGCACATCATATGCATTTTGTCCTAATTCTTGGTTATACGTTACAGAAATTGATTGAGTGGCACTTTGACTAGCATTTGTAAAAAAAACAATTTCTAAGCTATAATCTCGGCTTTTATTAATAGGAATAGATGGCAATTTGTATTCCCATTTAGCAAATTGACCAAAATATTTATTATTTGATAAATTATTTTCATTGTCATTGTATGCAAAAAAACTATATGGTGTTTGACCATCAATAGCTAAAATAGCATCACTACTATTAAAATCTCTATATGATATGGCAGGATTGTTCGTATCGTTCCAAGTAAGTAAAGTATCATCACTTAAAGCTGATATTACTATCATATTACTTGTTTCGTGAGTAAATGGTATTGTTCCGTAATAATCAAATTGTGCAATTATTCTGTAAAAAGGATTTGACCCCCAATTGGCATTAGTAATTTTATGTAAATACCCAATATTATTGTATCTATTGCCTGTTGTTGTGTTATTTAACTCAGTATCGTTTGCACTCCATGAAACGACTGCACTAGTTTCGTTAGAACTAACTACGCTATTAGTTTCTGTTGTTTCAAGCCATTCCCAATTAATTATATCTTTGTATTCTAAATTATTATTTTCATTATCTAAATGAGCATTTAATTCAACTTGATGTATTGCACTAAATTCTTTTTTTTCTACATCGTCAAAATCATATGTATCTGCATTTAAAATTGTTCCATTAAGAGACCAATCTATTATCGTTTCTTGCCTACCACTATCTTTAATCTTTAACTGTATGTTATCATTAGAAATATCTAAAGGACTAAAATATAAAATTAATTTAGCTCTACGTCCTTTTTGAATTTCTGTAATAGTAACTCCATCATCAGATAAAGTTTCTTGCGAATTAACATTTATAAGATTTATATCAGTTGACCATTTATGTATATTTTTACCTTTAGCTGATGGTAGATTAACATTAAAATCACTTGCTGATTGAGATAATGTATTTGGTATAGTATTTATCTTACCTACGCCATCTGCAATAAGATTGTTACAATCTGTTAATTGATTATTTTTTAGATTTTCTTCAGCATAGCCTTTTACTATACCTCCACTAAAATCTGATATTACTTCTGTAGTTTTAGCCACTTATTATTTTTCCTGCCCATGTTGTTTTGCCTTTTACAATATCTAAGACAATAAGATTAAAATCTCCATTGTTGTATATATCAATAACACCAACGTTATGACTCCAATTAGTAGGCCTACCTTTTAAATAGTCTTTATTCATGTCAGCTAAACATCCCATTGAATACGCCATATGTGCTCCTGAGATGTGCGTGATGACTGCTTTTTGGGAGTCGTGAGTGTGCCCATAGATGACGTTGCATCCCAACTGTAAGGCGTGAGTTCTTGCATGGGAAACTCCCATGTAGTGTCCTCCGTGGTAAGCAAATAACTTGCTTCCAAACACTTTAACGACTTTACCATAGTCAGCCCATTTATATCCACGCTCTTTAAATCTGAAGGCTTTCTTTGAATGGTAATCACTGAGGTAGGGGTTTTCTTCAACGAAATGGTCGAACCATTTTTCATGGTTACCTTGTGTAAATTGCTTTTTTGTGCAATTAACTTTATCCAATACTTCGTCAATTCTATCCAACCCTTCATTACCTGCACGAATTTCTGCCTCAATGTAAGGTAATTGGTATTCCAACGGGGGTCTTTTCTTTTTTGCCCATTGCCAATGACTGACGGATTCTCCATCAATTGTGTCTCCTAATAATAAAAAAGCACTTGGTTTTATTGTTTCTATTACTTTTAATGCACATCTAAATGCTTTCTCATCATGATTTGGAAAGTGTATGTCGGGAAAAACAACTACTGTATCTTTTATACTCATATGTCCTCATATTAGTCTAAGATTTCAAAATGTACTAGGTCATCAAAAGTATTATCTTTTGTTGTACGTTTTCCTTTGAACAAAGAACTAGCATTCCAGTCCCCTCCCCAACGAATTTTATACCCTAGTCTGTTAGCTATACCCAACACAAACCCTCCTAAGTAATGAAAATCATCTCTTGCATCCCAATCAATAGGATAAGGAGCTATATCTACTGCCTTACCCATAACGTGTAATCCAAATTTGGTTTTAGATTTACCTTCTTTTACTAATTGATTTTGTCGTTTTTGACTGCGTTTGCCTTCGATTACAGTTATATCAAAATACTTTACTACTTCTTCAAGTATTTCAATTAACCTTCCATCAACACCTTTAAGTCTTTCTCTACTTCTTTTTCCAAATCTTGGCATTCTAAGCAACCTCCATCAATGAGCATCCTATTATAAAAATCATCCACCAAAAAGGATTGTATAACTGGGATATGCATTGCATTCTACTTCTTTTTCTTTTTAACGATTTTTTTAATTTTGCCATTATGCGTTCTAGCAAATTTGTGCGTTTTTGTTTCTCTTATTAACGTACCTGAGTAGCGTTTTCCACCCCACATCCAACTTACTTTTTTAGCCATATTACCATTTTACCTTATGTGACCAATACCTAGCACTTAACTTGCTTGGTTTCGAATCTTGTGCATTATGTCTAGCATAATACGATTTACGTCTTGCTTTATCTTTAGCTGATTTAGGATTCTTACCAGCTCCTTTTACACCCTGTTGTCCAAAGCGTATAAGTTTAGTAGTACTACCAACTTTGGCTACAACGACATGACTTTTTTTAGGATGGCTAGGGGTACGCTTAGGTTTGTTATAACCTGATACTCCTGCTCTTGCTAATTTAGGGTCACGTTTTTTCTTCGTTGTTTTTTTCTTTTTAGGCATTACTTCCTCACTACACTAGCTACTATATCTGTACAAATGTCGACTACTCTTTCAAAAAATATTTGTTCTTTTTCTTCACTTACAAAAGGTATGTCTATTTTTTCATTTATTTTATCAGCAATTTTTTTTTCAAATTCTTCAGATTGTATGTAGGCTACTGCTTCATCTGCATATTCATCAGCTAATTTATCTTTTACCTTATCTAGTGCAACTAATACGAGTGATTTCACTTTAATCTCCTTATGTGTTTTATTTTGTACCCTAGATATACTACAGTCATCATTGCTACAAGCATTTGAAGAAGTAAATTTATTTCAGCTATATATAGACCATAATTGGCTATACTTATACTTGCTACTCTTAAACTATCCATGACCTCTTCCATTTACTCTGCTTAAACTGCCTTTTATCTCTGATACTTGATTATCTAAATCGTTAATGTCTCTTGATAAATCATCAAACTTTCTATCTGTTCTTTCATCCGTTTTATTCCATCTATCAATTAACTTTATTACCATCCCTTCTAAGTTTTCTAAAGTTTCACTTTGCCCTTTATTTTCTATTTGTAGGTCTTGTAAAGCCTCTGCTTGTGTAGTTCCTCTTTTGTTCATAGAGTAAACGACATACACTAACAAAGCTCCTACGACACCTATCATACCCGCTTCTGAATAAATCGCTAGAAAATCCATCTTTCCTCATTTCATTCGATACTCTCTGTTAATAAAATACATATGGTTAAAGTCCTCCTCGGTTAGGATTACTTTCTTTTCTTTTTTCTTTTTCCCCAAGATAAGGGATTTAAGTTCAATTCTTCTTCGTACCACTTTAACTGTTCCTGCATCCTAGTTATTTTTACTTCTTCTTCTTCAATATGTTTTTCTACAAGTTCTGCAATGTTGGTATTAGCAAGTTCCATTCTTCGCTCAAGGTCTCCAATTCGATTCGTAATTTGTAGGTATCCATAAACAAGAGCAGAAATGGCAATGCAAAGTTGACCAAGCCATTTAATGTTGAGAGAAATCCGATAATTATCGTCAAGTTTAGTGACCCCATAAGACCTGTACGTTTTTTCATCACTCATCTAATGCTTCATAATCAGCTTTAATAGCTTCCCATGATTCTTTTGCACTAGTTAACTCTGCAATTTGATTTGTTAAATCGTTAATCCAATAATCAACTTCAATTAAATTGTATTGAGTTATTTTATCAGCAAGTTTGCTTCCAGTATCAGGATTAAATTGCCTTGTTGCTATTTTAATTTCATCATGACTTTGTTCTGCTATTGCTTCTACAATAACATTTCCATCATCATCTGTTACTTCTTCAACTGCTGGAGAGTCTACTATTTTTACTTTACTTAGTACACTCCTTCCAGCATCTTTAGAATCTTTATAGTTTATCATTTTATTCTCCTAATTAAATATTATAATCTATTTTATCAATTCTTATCTTGCTGTAAGTTGGTTGCAATGGTACAGTTCCACTAGATTCTCTGTCTAATACCATTGAAGTAACTTTTACCCAAGTGTTTAAAAGACCAGTAGTTATTCTTATTTGACCAGCCATAGCACCTGAATTGTAGTTAGCACCATTGCTTCTTATATACATAGCTTCTAATCCATAACTATCAAGCAATGTGTTACTGCTATTATAATGTTCAACATATGTAAGACATGTAAATCTATTACTAGCACTTTGTGCAGTAACTACTAGAGTAACAGATATTTCATATTCACCAGCTTTTTTTAATGTAATTTTTTCATCATTATCTGTATGACTTATATATGTTCCATTTTCAGTTGATGGCGTTCCAAATAAAATATCGCCTTTTGTTAAAGAAACTCCATAGTTGATGTTTGTTGCAGTAGTTGCACATTTAAATATTGTTGTTGGCGATACTGTTATATTAGGTAGTCCTTCAATACTAGCGTTTGTAAAATCTACATCAGAATTAAATGTTACCGCATCTTCATGGGTTACTTGTTGGTCAAAAGTAGCATTACCTTGAATTTTTAAACTTCCAGCGACGTCTAACATAGCATTAGGACTTGTATGGTTTATTCCAATGTCACCACTACTATTTATGTATAAACGACTAGTTGAACTACTACCTGCTGTAAGATTTATTCCACCACCACTTACACCTCTAATTTGTGCTACACCACTACCATCTCTATGTAAAACAATATAAGGGTCATTACCTGACCTATTTATTCTCATACCATTTACTAAATCAAGCCTATATTGTGGGCTTGTAGTTCCAAGCCCAAGATTATCTCCACTAAAAACTGCTTTAGTATCATTGTTAACATTAAAATTAATTCTTTGTCCACTAGCAGAATTAAGTGCAGTTGCACCAGCAGAAGTTTGTCTTAATGCATAACCTACGCCACTACTTCTTTGGTCATAATGACTAACTGTAGCATAATCAGATGATACACTATGCAATGATACCCTTCCAAAAACATGCGTAGAATCAGCATCGGGATTAGCAAGGATTGAGCCAGCAAAATTAGCTGATGAATCAGATTGATTCCACCATACTAAACTATGTGTATCGTTTGTTAAATCAGCACTATGCCCATCAACTACTTTAACACCTAATGTAAACCTTCTACCATTATAACCTTCATTAGTATTGTTTTCATATTTAGTACCAAGATACCAAGAATAATGATTACCACTTACAGAATGACTATATGTAATTCCTATTGGTCTATCATCAACAGAACTAAAAGCACCACCTCGCAACATAGCTATTGTACCTTCAGCATCAGTATAATCTACATGCAAAGGCTTACTTGGGTCTAAATTAAGTCCTATACCAAGTCTTCCATTATTGTCTAATGTCATTCTTCTATTACTCTCGCCATTTAACCATCTAAATTGACCACTAGCATGAGTACAAACCATATGCATTCTAGTAGATGACATATACTGTTTATAACCATTACTATTTGGATTTACATCACTTGGTAAACTTCCAGAACCTAATGCATAACCATAATAACCATCATTAAATACTATAGGACTATTACTACCTACTTTGTTTATATGTAAGGACGCTTGAGGGTCGTCTTCATTAACACCAATATATCCTTGTGATTCTACTCTAAGTATATTGGTATCATCATATTTCATTACGTTTAATACTGCATCAGCAGTACCATTTCTAGTATTTTTTACTTCTAAACCATAACTATTACCACTTGGATTATCATTATATCCAGCTATCCTTATTCCATTATTAGATTGTAATACTAACCTTCCATTATGGCTACCAACTCTTACATTATTAATATACTCATTTCTAAAAGTATTTAATATTGTACCACCGCCATTTGGTAAGGCAGTACTAAAATCTATTGCACTACTAGCACTGCTTTTACCAATACCAATTCTTACTTCTGAACCAGTACTTCTAACAGAAAATAAATCAAGTGAGTTTGCATTATCTTTAACATGAAAAATTTGACTAGGACTAGATGTACCTATGCCAACTTTGCCATCGCTAGTAACATTTAATCTAGTAGTGTTACTGGTCTTTAATTGTATACTACCCCTAGTGTTATTTTCATCTGCACTTAATGCTAATCCATGTTGATTGGTTTGTATGTAATGATTAGCACCACCAGCATTAGTAAGATGAATATAATTTAATGTATTGTTTGTAGAAAATCTTGCAGATGTGCCATCAGTAGTATTGTTAACATGAAATTGTGCAGTAGGAGAATTTGTGCCGATACCTACTTTACCTGCAGAACTAACTGTTAATTTATTTGAATTGTTTATACCTAATGCAACTGTTTGTCCAGTTGGTGCATTAATTGTTGTTGAGCCAGTTGGTGCTTGTTTTACTGCAAAATTAGACATAGTAGCATAGTCAAAGTGACTAAGGTACATATAATCAGAAACTGCACTATAAAATTTTGCTTTACCAAGAGTTATTGAAGAATTTTCATCAGGGTCAACTGTTAAAGTACCACTAGCAGTAGTAGTGCCAATCATTAAGCGACCACTACTATCAAGCCTCATTCTTTCTGTATGTGTACTAGTACTATGTGTTCTAGTTTGAAATATTAAACCTTGGTCTGCACCAGTTTTAAAACTTTTTATTGCTAAATATTCATAATCACTTCCAACTGTTCTAAATCCAAAACCACCAGTACCTGAACCAGCTATGAATTTAAAATCAGACATAGTGGTTTGTATTGAATGATTTGTTGAATTATGAAGGATAGATACAGTTCCTTGACTACCGCCAAAAGAATTGTTACCAGTACTAGTAAAAGCATGACCAAGATTAGCTATGTATTTTAGATAATAACCATTTCTAAAAATTTCAAGGGTTCCTCCCCCATCAAATTTTAGTTTATGAGTATAATCATTAGTGCCATCTGTTAGTAGATTAATATCTCCATTAGAAAAAGTGTTCATATGGTACGATGATGAACCAAGATGTATTTTTCTATGTGCTCCATCGGTATGAAATGTTTCTCCAGCACCATGGTCAACATGTTTAATTCCTCGTGTTGAGGTTAAGTATAAATATTCACCTCCAGTACGAGGGCCTTTATAAACATCAT
>Ga0099849_1001151_pt1 | contig 12347 bp, 9 predicted proteins | sample CB_VirMetaG_4_FD_78177 | JGI IMG/M metagenome (GOLD analysis project Ga0099849, IMG submission 78177) | Freshwater to marine saline gradient viral communities from Chesapeake Bay - CB_1508_1M Viral MetaG | ecosystem: Environmental > Aquatic > Marine > Coastal | place: USA: Chesapeake Bay... | reverse complement strand
GTTGTTATTGAAAATGATTTAGATTCTGTATTTGAACCATTTGATGAAGAAAAGTATGTGTTATCATATTCAGATGGATCTATAGAACCTCTGGTTGAGGGTCAGTTTAACCTGTCTACCAATGGAAGAACTTTAACTTTAAATCAGTTGAGCACAACAACTGATGCTAATGCAAAATTAATTGCCACCCTTAGAAAAATTAGAGTTGATTCTAAATCAAAGGTGTTGAATCGTTGTGCTACATTAACAGTCAATAAGTCTAGCGATCCTGGATCAGGATCAAATTCAAATAGCAGTTTAAATGATGGACTGACTTATAGTTCAGTATATGGACTCAGAGTTCAAGATAAAGAAATTTCTCTTGGAAAAGCGGAAGTTTTAAGAATTCACGGAGTATTTGAATCTGATGATGCTAATGATCCTACTCTCCCATCTCTAACCTTAACTAATATTGATGGATCCCTCCTTGATGTTGCAGTTGGTGAACAAGTTACTGGAAACAGCACCTATGCTATTGGTAGAGTAGTAAGTGTAACTTCAGATACGGTAACATTTGTATATAACAATGATAGAGAGTTCCAACTTGGAGAGTCTGTAACCTTCAAACTAACTCAGATCGTCGGCACTATTTCTGGAATAGTTCTTGGAGATAAAATCATAGATTCTGGGTTCATCTTAGATAGTGGAGAAAGATTAGAATTCTTAGATTTTGGTAGAATTATTAGGAATGATTCTGCTCCAGTTCCTTCTAGAAGGTTAACAATTGTCTATGACTATTACAGCACTCCAACGTCAGATACTGGAGAGTTCTTCTCTTACTTGAGTTGGCCTCCAAGAATTGTTCATGATGGCATTGATCTTCCAAGAATCAGTTATCAATCTTTGAGAAATTCTGATGTAATTGACTTTAGACCAAGAGTTTCTGATTACACCAATCAATCATACTCACCATTCCAATATGAGTCAAGAGTATTCCCAAATAATGGTTCTTCTGTGACAGCAACCCCAGTAAGTGGTGAGTCCTTAGTTTTAGGTTATTCTTATCGTCTTCCTAGAACTGATAAATTAGTTCTAACAAAAGGCGGAGACTTCAGAATTATTTCAGGTGAACCAGCAGATGATCCTGTTCCACCAATTATTACTGATGGATCTTTTGAGGTTGGATCATTTACCTTAAGACCTTATGCATATCTTGCAAAGAATGATATTCAGTTTAACAAGACTAAGCATAAGAGATATCAAATGAAAGATATCGGGAAACTTGAAGATAGAATTCAAAGCATTGAATACTATACTCAACTTTCACTATTAGAAACAGAAACCACAAATCTTTCAATTAAGGATCCACTAACTGGACTTGATAGATTCAAGAATGGAATCTTTGTAGATAATTTCAGAAGGCATGAGTCTCATAACATGCAGAGTCCTGATTTTAAGGCGAGTATTGATGCTTCTACTGGAACATTAAGACCTTCACACTACACAACATCAGTTGACCTCCTTGTTGGATCTGCATCCGCAATTGGTATTGGTACAACAGCAAATACTTCTACTGACCTCAGATTTGTAACGGATTTACAGAATCCAAACATACAAAAAACTGGAGATTTAATCACACTTAAGTATGATGAAGAAGTTTTTATCGAACAAAAGTTTGCAACTAGATCTGTAAATGTCAACCCATTTGCAGTATTAAGTTGGTTCGGTACAATGGAACTGAATCCAGAAACAGACACCTGGATTGAAGAGAAAATTTTAGATCCTGTTACGCTTGAGCAACAAGGAAATTATGATGCTTTTATGTCGTCCTTCCAAGTTGATCCTAATACTGGACTTTCTCCAGTTGACTGGGGTGCGTGGGAAGAAGTTTGGAGTGGAAAAACTGTAGTTAAAGAATTTAATCAAAGAGTTGAAATTGGAAAAGTTCCCAAGTCTAGTGAGTTAGTTTCTACTCGTATTGTTCCTGGAGGTCCACACTCAAGATCTAGAAGAGTTAGAACATTTAGAGATACTTTTGTAGATTCTTACCTACAGGAAGTTGAAGTTGAGACAAGATCTTCCAGAGAAGGAATTCAAAGAAGAGTTACTGAAAGGATCGATACACAATCAATTGGTTCTAAGATTGTAAGTAGAGAACTTATTCCTTATTGCAGAGAAAGAAATATTGAGTTTATTGCAAGAAGGATTAAACCTCTTACCCAAATGTATGTTTTCTTTGAAAACGTAAACATGACGGAATATGTTGTTCCTAAACTGATTGAAATTGAAATGAACAGTGGTGTCTTCCAAATTGGAGAGACTGTTGAATCATCAATTCCCACTCTCTCAAATCCATCAGCAGATGCAGAACAGATTAGATTTAGAGTCGCTACTCCAGATCACAAATATGGGCCATATAATTCACCAACATTAACCTATACATCAAACCCATTCGGAGGTGAAACTGCTGTTGGACTGACCAGTTCTTATGCAACCACATCTACAATTTTGAATGTAGATACCGCAAGTTTGTCTGATATTCAGCAAAACTTTAAGGGAAGACTTAAGGTTGGAACTAAACTGATTGGTAAGACCAGCGGAGCAGAAGCAACCGTTACTAATTTGAGACTTGTCTCTGATAATGCAGGTACTGTTATTGGATCCCTTTATATCCCAAATCCAAAACATACAACTAATCCACAATTCCAAAGTGGAACTAGAACTATCAGAGTTACTTCAAGTCCTTCTAATAGTACAGCATCAAATAGTGTTGAAAGTGCTTCTGAAAGTAAATTTATATCAGCAGGAACTATTGATAATAAGCAAGAAACCTTTATTGCAACTAGGAATGCCGATGTTGAAATTGTTACTGTAAGTGACACAAAGGTTGAAAAGGGACGACAACTTCAAACTGCTACTCGTGAGAGAGTAGAAATTAGAAGATGGGTTGATCCTCTTGCAGAATCTATTCAGATTGCAGAAGGTGAAGATTGCTTTATAAGTTCTGTTGACCTTTACTTCAGAACAAAGGATGCCAATATCCCAGTGACATGTCAAATCAGAACCATGCAAACTGGTTTACCAACTACTGTTATTTTACCTTTTGCAGAAATTTCAAGGGAACCATCCGAGGTTAACATCTCTGAGGATGGTACAGTTGCCACAAACTTTAAGTTCAAGTCTCCTGTATTTTTACAGGGAGGAAATTCTTATGCCATCGTATTGATTTCGTTGTCAAATAATTATGAGGCATGGATTTCTAGAATGGGTGAAGTTGATGTAAGCACTTCAAGTCTTGATGAAAATGATCAGGTCATTGTTTCCCAACAACCATACATGGGATCATTGTTCAAGTCGCAAAACGGTGCTACTTGGGATGCAAGTCAACTAGAAGATCTTAAGTTTAGACTTAATCGTTGCAAGTTTACCACACAACCTGGAGCCTTTGTATCCTATAACCCAACACTTTCTGAGGCAAACGATAAAGTACCAACACTTAGAGCGAATCCATTATTTACTCCAGCAAAACAAGTTGTTCTTGGATTAACCAGTGCAGTTTCTGCAGATAATTTAAATTCTGGAGTAACTATTACTCAGTTTAACAACCTTTCCGCTTCAGGAAAACTTGTTAAGTCTACAGGAGCAATCGGTATTGGAAGCACCACAAATGGCGATTATAACCTCACAGTAAATAATGTTGGTTCTGGAATTACTCCATCCACAGGAACTTTCTACTATGGCAATGTTGCATTAACTGCTGTTACTGGAAATGGTAGTGGTGGCCTTGCTCAAGTAGAAGTTATCGGAGGATCTGTTGGTGTCGTAACTGTAACTAATGGTGGAAGAGGATATTCTGTTGGAGATGTTGTTTCAGTACAATTAGGTGCTACTAGCAAAAATGTTAGATTGAATGTTGGAATTATTACTGCTACCAATCAACTGATTCTTAATCAGGTTCAAGGTGAATTTAATACTATTGATGAACTTGCTTATAACTCAGTTGGTGTTGCATCTACTGTTCCATCAGTACCATCTACAGTTAATGTTGTTTCTAATGGAGACGGTCAGCACATAGTTGTTTCTCATAGAAACCATGGTATGCATTCATCCAACAATAAAGTAATCTTAAGTAAGATTCAGGGTGACAATCCAACAACAAAACTATCATCAACATACGATAAGACATCGACTGATAACATTTTACTCGATGATATTTCGATATTCACTACTTTTGAAAATGTTGGCGTTTCTAGCACTAATCCTGGATATATTGCAGTCAATGATGAGATCATTAGTTATGAAACTACAAATGGAAACAATTTAGTTGGTATAACCAGAGGTATTGATAATACCACCATTAAAACACACCCCTTAGGATCTCCTGTTTCTAAGTATGAGTTTAACGGTGTATCTCTAAGAAGAATTAACACAACGCATGAGTTGTCATCTTCAACCAGAGATAATTCTATTACTCTCGACTCTTATGCAATAAAAGTCGGAATGGGTACAAATGGTGTTGACAGAAGTGTTGGAAATTCTGGGGGATTCCAACCACTTGCATTCAATGTATCAAAAATTGGTGGTGGATCTATTGCTAGAGCAACCCAAAATATTCAGTTTGAAGCAATAACACCAAACGTTTCTACTCTAATTCCTGCTGGTACAGAATTAACTGCACGAGTCAGAACTGTTTCTGGAACAAGTGTTGCTGGAAATGAGGTTTCTTTCTTAGATCAAGGATTTGAACCCGTTCAGTTAGGTGAAATTAATTACTTCACTTCCCCCAGAATTATAGCATCCAAGGTTAATGAAAACTCTAGGTTGACAAATCTTCCTGGAAACAAATCATTTACCATGGAATTCCTGATGTCTACTGATAGTGATAGATTGTCACCAGTTATCGACCTCCAAAGACTCAATGTAATCACCACTACAAACAGAATTGATGAACCAGTAAGTGATTATCCAAATGATCCTAGAGTAAATCTTTCACTTGGAGATCCACACTCTGCAATATATGTTTCTAAGAAGGTACGTTTAGAAACTCCAGCAACTTCATTGCAAGTTAGATTTGCTGGATATAGACATCCTACCAATGAGATTAGAGTTCTTTACAAACTGTTTAGATCTGACCTTCCAGATGCGGACCAACCATACTTGCTGTTCCCAGGTTATAACAACTTAACTAGAAGTGGAACTAATGATGAAAAGCAATATGCAATTGTTGATTCATCTAAAAACAACGGTCTTCCAAATGATTTTGTAAAAGCGTCCACATATAATGATCAGTACTTCAACTTTATGTACTCTCAGGATAATTTACCACCAGTTACTGGATTTATGATCAAGATTCTGATGACGGGTACAAACCAAGCATATGTACCTAAGATTAGAGAACTTACCGCAATAGCACTAGCATAATATGGAAAATGATGAAATGACCCCTGTGGAGGGGCATTCATCTCTTCACAGAGATAATTACTCCTCCGCAATAATTAATACCAATGTAGATTCATACAAATCATATATGAGTCAGCGTGAAAGGAAGATTAAAGAGATTCAAGAAATTGAAATGTTGAAGAAAGATGTAACTGAAATAAAAAGTATGATGAAACTCATTTTAGATAAACTATAAATAATTTTATAAAGATCATATAGTATAATGGCAGTAAGAGTAGTCAACTTGGTCATAGAGCAGGGTACTGATTTCAACAATACTTTTTTTCTAGAAGACCCTACTACAAATTCCCAAACTAATCTTGCAGGAACATCTGCTGTTGCTAAGTTAGCAAAACATGCAGGTAGTTCCAGCAAAACTAATTTTAGTGTGACCGTTACGTCTGCATACGGAACAATAGGAATTGGACTTACTGCTGCTGCAACGGCAGCATTGAAACCTGGAAGATATGTTTATGACGTATTATTAACTGCAAGTGATGGAACAAAAACCAGGGTAGTTGAAGGAAATGCTCTTGTCACAGCAGGAGTCTGTACTTAAGGTAACTTAAATGTCATTTAACGCAGTACGAGTAAGAGTAGGTGGAAGAAATGCAACTAAAGTAGTTGCTAGCAATCTTTCAGCACTTGCATCTATTACTACAATAGGTGGTCTAATTGACGTAGATACATCAAATAAAGCCGATAATTATGTTCTAAGTTACAATGCATCGACAAACAGATGGGAAGCAGTTGACCCAGATCAGATTCTTTCTGATGCTGCTTCTGATGGATCCATTCCTGGTGGTTTTATCAATATTTTAGACACTGACACAACTAGAACAGATAACATCGACTTTGATGGCGGCCAATTTTGATTCAATTTAATAAATATATTATATCTGTCGAAAATAGGTCAGTATTAAATGGCAAACCCAACCATCAGGTTTAAGAGGGGCACACAAAGTGCATTTGGGTCTGTAGGATTACAGACTGGTGAACCCGCATATATTACTGATGAATATAATTTTTATATTGGGGAAGACGGGACCAACGGAAATAATAGATTTTTAGGTTCTGCAAGATATTGGACTAAAGAAACAACTACGGTTGGCAGTAGCGTAAAGGTTGTTGAGGGCACTAACAACGGTACTAATAGTATTGCGTTAAAGGCACCAAACACACTTGCTTCAGACCTGACCTATACTCTTCCAGGAGTTGATGGTAGTGCATCACAGGTTCTTGCAACCGATGGATCTGGAAATCTTTCTTTTATTGATGCAGTCGCATCTTTAGCATTTGCTGGTGATGTTGGGATTGATACTGTTTTTCTTCTTAATGATACTTTGACATTTACTGGTGGTGAAGGTATTGACACCGCAGTTACTGATAATGTTGTTACTATTGCTGCAGAAATTGCATCTTCCACCAATGCTGGTGTTTCTTCATTTAGTGCGTCTTACTTCAGCGTAACTGCGGGTGGTGACGTATCTATTGGAGATGCTGCAGCAGATGGATCTACGAAAGGTATTGCAGCATTTGATGCTGATGATTTTGATGCATCATCAGGTGTCATCTCACTTGGAGACAGTGCAAACGGTGCTGTTATTGCAATCAACGGAACCACGAATGAAGTTCAAGTTTCAAGATCAAATGGAACTGTAACTGTTGGACTTCCTGATAACGTAACTGTTGGTGGTGGACTGACTGCTACCACATTCACTCTTGCAGGTATTGCAGTCACTGCCATCCTTGATGAGGATGGCATGAACTCTGACAGAGCAGATGCTCTGGCAACTCAACAATCCATCAAAGCATACGTCGATTCTCAGTTAACTGCACAAGATCTCGATATCGCTGGCGACTCTGGATCAGGCGCTGTTGATCTTGATTCTCAATCACTTACGATTGCAGGCACTGCAAGTGAGATTGAGACTTCCGCATCTGGTCAGACACTTACAATCGGTCTTCCTAATCAGGTTGCCATTACGACTTCTCTTGTAGTTGGTTCTGGTGTAACAATAACTGGAAGCACCGTTCAGGTTGGTGGAGCATTAACAGTAACTGGTGCTGTTGATTTTAACGGCGGTATTGACATTAGTGGAGGAGAAGCAACACTTTCTTCTGCTACAGTTTCCGACCTGACTGCAACAAGAGTAGTTCTTGCAGGAACTGCAGGTGCTCTTGAAGATAGTGCAAATCTTACTTACAGTGGTAACGGTTTAACAGTTGGTGCTGGTGGTCTTAATGTAACTGGCGTATCAACATTCTCAACGGATGTTACTGTAACTGGAGATCTTCAGGTTTCTGGAAACGATATTAAAGATGGTAGTGGAACTGCTGCAATCACATTTGATGGTTCTGGTAATACTACCATTACTGGTAATTTAAATGTTACTGGAAGTACAACTCAAGTAAATACAGCATCCTTAACTATTGAGGATCAACTGATTGAACTTGGTAGAGTAGATGGTAACGCACCATCTTCAGATTTAAACAAAGACATTGGTACTTTACTTCACTATTATGATACCGCTGCTAGACTTGGTGGTATTTACTGGGATGATTCTGTTTCTAGAATCGTTCTTGCATCCAGAGTTTCTGAGTCTTCTGGAGTCCTGACCGTAGAAAGTGGGTATTATGCTCCTATTGAAATTGGTGAATTGTTCGTAACTGATACTGCAGGATCTGGAGAGGAAGTTATTGGTTACGCAACCATTGGAGGAGTCACTGGAAGACATTTACAAAACATAAATGTCGATGGCGGAGTCTTCTAAACCTAATAAATAAAGATAAGGGGGGAGAAGTCCCCCCTATTTTTTTAGGAGAAAATCATGGCTGAAGTTGATTATAACACACTCTTGCAAGTATATCAAAAAAAGTTGACTGAACTTATGATGCAAAACATTGCTTTAGAAGCAAGAATAGTAGTTATGAGTGAACAAATTAACTCATCAAAACCTTCTAGTAGAAAGACCAGTACTGGAAGTGATAAATAGAAAAAAAAGTAATGATAAATGGCACAACCATCCTCACGTCAAGAACTCATTGATTATTGTTTGAGGAGACTGGGTGCTCCAGTCTTAGAGATCAATGTAGATGACGATCAGATCGATGATCTGGTTGATGATGCATTGCAACTTTTTCATGAGCGTCATTTTGATGGCGTAGAAAAAATGTACTTGAAGTACAAAATAACTCAGGAAGATATTGATAGGGGAAAAGGTAGAAGGGCATCAAACCCAATAGGAATTGTTACAACAACAAGTTCTTCAGTTACTATTCCTGGAATTGGAGCAACCACATTTGATTTTGAAGAGGACAGCAACTATATTCAAGTTCCTGATAGTGTAATTGGAATTGATGGAGTGTTCAAAGTAGACACAAGTCAATTGTCATCAGGAATGTTTAATGTTGCATATCAAATATTCTTAAATGATGTATATAATTTTACTGCGATTGAACTTTTAAATTATACCATGGTAAAGACTTATTTGGAAACAATTGACTTTTTAATTAATACAGACAAGGCAATTAGATTCACTAAGCGTCAAAACAGATTATATATCGACACTAACTGGGGAGGACTGAAAGCAGGGAATTATTTGTTAATTAGTTGCTATAGAATTTTAGATCCCGCAAACTTCAGTAAGGTATACAATGATTCTTTCTTAAAGACATATTTAACATCGTTAATCAAAAAGCAGTGGGGACAAAACTTGATCAAGTTCCAGGGAGTGAAACTTCCTGGAGGTGTTGAATTGAATGGTAGACAAATATATGATGATGCTTTAGGAGAACTTGCTGATATTAAAGCAAGAATGAGAGCAGAATATGAAATGCCACCACTCGATATGATAGGTTAAGAATATGACATTAAATCCATTTTTTCTACAGGGAAGTCAATCCGAACAAAATCTTGTTCAGCAGTTAATAAACGAACAACTGCGAATGTATGGGGTTGAGGTAGTTTATATTCCTAGAAAATTTTTAAATGAAAAAACTGTCATAAAAGAAAACATTCTATCTACTTTTGATGAAAGTTATTCTATAGAAGCGTATGTAAAGAGTTATGCTGGATTTGGTGGCGGGGGAGATATTCTATCCAAATTTGGCGTTCAAGCAAAAGATGAATTAAGTCTTATTATATCTAAAGAAAGATTTGAGGATTACATTGGTGTCTTCATGACTGACGCTGACGGTAATGTGTTGGACGGATACAAGTTGGGACACAGACCATCTGAGGGAGATTTAATTTGGTTCCCTCTCACAGATGTAATCTATGAAATTAAATTTGTAGAGCACGAAGTTGAATTCTATCAACTTCAAGATTTGTATGTATATGAACTTACATGTGAACCCTTTGAGTATGAGGATGAAATCATCGATACTGGAATTGAAGATGTTGATGACACTTTCCAAAAAGCTGGTTATGCAGTAAAACTTACTCTTGCTGGTATTGGAGTCACTGCAACTGCAACTACGACATTAGTTGATGGGGCAGTTTCTCAGATTTATGTTCTAAACGATGGGTATAATTACAGCAGTGCTCCTACAATTGCGTTAACCGCTGCACCTGCAGGTGGAACAAATGCAACCGCAGTTGCAATTATGACCGATAGATCTTCAAGTGGAATTAATACTTATAAGTCAATATCGGAAATTTTGCTTACAAATCCAGGATCTGGGTATACCACTGCACCAACAGTTAGGTTTATTGGTGGTGGTGGAGCAGGTGCAGCAGCAACTGCGGGCATCACAACCTTTGGTTCCATCGCACCTATTACAATAACAAACGGTGGCGATAAATATATTTTAACGCCTACGATTTCATTTACTGCTGCCCCTGCGGGTGGAGTTACTGCAACTGCAGTACCTATTGTAAGTGCTGCAGGAACTATAGCACAAATCAGGATCACAAATTCTGGTTTCGGATATACTGAAGCGCCAACAATAACAATTGGCAATCCTGCAGGTGTTGGAACTGGAAACTTTGTACTTAATGAAGTTGTAACTGGTTCTACATCGGGGACTACGGCGTATGTTAAGACTTGGGATGCAGACACTCAAATTCTCAAAGTTAATAACACTACAGGAAACTTTAGTCTTGGTGAAGTTATAGTTGGTTCTGCAACAACCATTTTAAATGTTGGACTAGGAACAACTGGAAAATATGTTATTCAATCTATTGAAACTCTTACAGACGTTGATGTAGATGACTTTGAAAACTTCACACAAAATGAAGAGATTGAAAATGCTGCAGATTCAATCGTAGATTTTTCTGAAAGACATCCATTTGGTGAATTCTAATGCTAGGAACTTATTTTTACCACGAAATTTTAAGAAGAACTGTCATTGCTTTTGGCACACTCTTCAACACAATCTATATTAGGCACAATGATTCTAGCGGGAATCAGGCAAGTGAAATGTTAGTCCCACTTGCTTATGCACCAATACAAAAGTTCTTAGCAAGAATTGAACAGCAACCTCTGTCTGATGGTGGTAGAGAAACTATTTCATTACCTAGAATGTCTTTTGAAATGAAAGGCATAGCATATGATGGATCTAGAAAAGGATCTCCTGTACAAACATTTAAGGCAATAAATCCATCAGATAATACAAAAATCAATAAGGTCTTTATGCCAGTTCCTTATAATGTGTCTTTTGATCTTAATATTATTACTAAACTGAATGAAGATGCTTTACAAATTGTGGAGCAAATTTTACCATTCTTCCAACCAGCATTTAATATCACTGTCGATCTGGTTTCTTCCATTGGAGAAAAAAGAGACATTCCAATTGTCTTAAACTCCATCAATATGCAAGATAATTATGAAGGAGATTTTTCTGAAAGAAGATATCTGATTTATACTTTAAACTTTACTGCCAAAACAAATCTCTTTGGTCCAGTTGTTGATAACACTGATGCCCTCATCAAGAAAGTTAAGGTTGATTACTACTCAGATACAAACCGAGTTACTGCTAAGAGAGAAGTAAGATATACCGTAACACCAAGAGCACTGAAAGATTACAATGATGACAACACTACAACTTTAGCAGAAAACATCAATAATAAGGTAACATCATTCCAAGTTACCGATTCTGTTGCTTTTGATGCAGGAACTTACATCAGAATTGATAATGAAAATATGAAAATTAGATCTAAGGACGGAAACATCATTACTGTATTCCGTGCAGTTGATGGTACATCAGCAGCATCTCACGATAGCTCGACATCAATTGATGTTATAAATGCTGCTGATGATGCCCTTATTCAACAGGATGATGATTTTGGATTCAGCACCGACATCCAATTCTTTAACGATGGCGGAAAAACTTATAGTCCCTCTACTGGAACAGATTACTAATTATGGATAACTACGATAAAATTGGAGATTCATTAAATGTAGAAACTCAGATTATTAAAAAACCTGAAGTATCTGCAATTAAACCAGAAACTGATTCTGCAGACACCGAAAAAGACTACAGATACAGTAGAGCACAACTGTATTCTCTTGTAGAGAAAGGTCAAGAGGCAGTTGATGGGATATTAGAAGTTGCTGCAAGTTCTGATCACCCTAGAGCATATGAAGTTGCAGGTCAACTTATTAAAAACGTTGCTGATGTCGCAGACAAGTTGGCAGATCTACATAAAAAGATGAAAGATCTTGAAGCAGAAACTGGACCAAAAACAGTTACGAATAATGCACTTTATGTTGGATCTACGGCAGATCTATTAAATCTGTTAAAAGATAATAAAAAGGGAGGATAATTAATCCTCCCATCTTATATATTAAGTATAGAAAAGGAGAGGTATCAACCTCTCTTATTATAAATCGGTTCAACTTCTAAAAGTTGTTCAAAATATTTATCCAAGTGAATTTTGTAACAGGACCAGTATGTTACGCCTCTATATTTGAGTTGATAACATG